>Ga0123341_1002168_pt1 | contig 15876 bp, 9 predicted proteins | sample Turbeapinknodule_FD_89959 | JGI IMG/M metagenome (GOLD analysis project Ga0123341, IMG submission 89959) | Root nodule microbial communities of legume samples collected from Mexico - Turtle bean Mexico pink nodule | ecosystem: Host-associated > Plants > Roots > Nodule | place: Mexico: Nepantla... | reverse complement strand
ATCGCCTATTCTGATATGCTGGAGATCGGAACACGCCAACTTAATAACTGGCGGCTTCACGAGCCCCCCGACTTCCTTCCCTTCTGCCAGCCTGGCGCCTTGCCAACACGCCTATACTGTAGCGGGATGCCACGTCATCACTCCCGACTACCAGGACAGTACAATTATATTTTTTTTTAAAACTATGAATTTAGATTTAAAATCCAAACCAAATATTTAGATTTGGATATTTAGTTATTTATTTGAATTTTATAAAAATTTAAACATTTAGTAAATATAATATAAACAATCATATTGAATCCTTGGAAACACAATAATGTTTTTTCCCTTTATGAAATTTTTTTGGTAGGAAATAGCATATACAACAATAGTCAATGTTTTAGGTCAATTATTGATTGGAACACAAAGTTGTAAGAGGAGATGTGATAAACTATCTCAACACACATAGTTAAACCTTTCACTAACATTAAGAATAAAATAAATGCAACAATATAAGTTAATCATTGCGAAAAAGAATAACACTAAAATGGAATGTGTTATCTCCATAAGTTATAATACAAACTAATTCCTTAAAATTATGACAAAACAGATTGAATTAAAAGTGTTTTTTTTTTATTTTTTATAAAAAAAAATCTACTATGAATAAATAAAATTAAAAGGAACACTTCAGGGGTGTTCCAACCCTTATACAAGAACCAAACCTAACAAAAATATTTACATATTCCTAACTAATCTACATAGAAATACAGGAAATATTACACATATTAATTTTGTTGTTATGGAAGTTATCCCAGCCAGATACATGCTTACAAACCAGATATAACAAACATAATAAATGTACCGTCCCGTCCCCGGGCGTTGACCAGGGTCAAAGTCAAACATATAGTGGGACCCATCAAGGGGGGCCCAGGGAGGAAATTCAACAGGTTGACCGCTTGAGGCGTCGCCAGGATGAGGCATCGACACGCTGAGGCATTGCCAGGTTGAGGCGTCGCCAGGATGAGGCGTCGCCAGGTTGAGGCGTCGCCGGGTTGAGACGTCACCGGGTTCAGACTTCGTCAGGATGAGGCATCGCCAAGTTGAGACATCGACGGTGTCACCCCCGATACCTGCGGGTAGGAAAGACTGTGGACGGGGCGACACCACAAGGGGCCACGGTACGGACGAGGAGGCCTCGGGCCCCGGTACCTCAGAACAGTAATGAAGAGAAGAGAAAGGTGGTTCCAGGGCCATAGTTCTAGTACCAGTAGGGGGTAACCTGACTCGTGAAGTGTCCACGCCACCTCTGGGAAACCCCTGGGATAGATACGACCCAGGAGAGGGCCACGCCCAGGGGCGAACCATGTGCGTAGTACGAGAGGAAGGTAGATACACTCCCAAGGCGAGTGATTAGAGGCTGGGGCGCATGAGTTGGCACCAAGAAAGTCACCCCTTGCGCCAGATGCACTTCGAGGAAGGAAGACTTACACGCTGGAATATCCCTAAGTTGGGTTACAACGCTGTAAGGCCTTCCACGTGGAATAGCGGTTAAGTTAGAAGGACACGTGGCAGTAAGCACTGAAACATCAAGGTGTATAAGCTTCTCTGAAAGTTTACTAAGGTACGTTTTTACTCAGTTTACGCTTTAAACGCTTTAAACGCTTTAAACGCTTTAAACGTTTTAAACGCCTTAAACGCTTTAAACGCTTTAAAATGCTTTAAACGCCTTAAACGCTTAAAAACGCTTTAAACGCTTAAAAAGGCTTTAGACGTTTGAGACGGGGAGACTCAATTTCACACACACTTTAGTTGCTTGCTCGCTTACTCACAGTACGTACAAGTGATTAGAGAGAGAGTTACAAGTTAGTTACCACCTTCAAAGCACCACTCACGGTGCTCCGAGACGGAGGTGTTTGATGTTTCTCGCTTGCTGACTTGATCATCGGAGTGCAAATGGCCGCGAGGGCGCCCCTTTGTTCACTTCATTTCAGGTGCTCACGGCGGAGGAAGGTGGAGATCTGAGTTGAAGACGAAGGTGCCCTAGCTCGTGAGTTAGAGCCACGCACGAAGACTTTCCCGGTCAACCGACGGGAACATTTAGCGCCCACCGTGGGGCTCGATTTAAAACATCAGCTCCCACCGCAAGTGTGAGAGGTTTTGCAGTCGCAATTTTCGAGATTTGGTTTCAAGAATCGTCCAAGATCCACAGATCATCGCGCGAAGTCCAGTTCGAGTTCCCATCGTTATCTTCATCTCCTTGAAGTTTCAACCGTTCGTTCTTGAGTTTCACCAGATTTTCACCGATCGTTTCTGTTTTCGTTCGTTTCCACCTGAGAGTTTGACAGAACCGCCGCAACAGTTAGAAGAGTTTCAAGAAACCGCAGAAGATGAGGACCACGAGGGAAAGTTCGACGCGCGCTGAGAGCGGAGACATGACCATGCAGCAGGTCATGGATATGATGGAGGGATTGCAGGAGGCAATGACGGCGTCGAGGGTTGAGCAAGAGCGCATGCAGGCGAATCTCGCGGCGTCTCAGGTGAGAAATGAGGAGCTCTGTCACACGAATGAGGAGTTGCGCCGCGGGTTGCGCAACAACTCAGGGCTACGTGACGTAGATGAGCCCGAGTGTTTCACTACACCAAGGGAGTTCTCTACGCCGTTCTCGCAGCCGATTCTGGAGACGGTGATCCCCAACACGTTCGTGGGGCCCAAGGTGACTTTCACGGGGATGGAGGACCCCGAAGCACATCTCACTGCGTTCCACACGCAGATGATGCTGGTAGGCGGCTCCGACGCTATAAAATGCAAGCTCTTCATGAGCACTTTGACTGGGATGGCCATGGACTGGTTCATCAGCCTTCTGAATGGCCATATCACCTCCTTCGCGCAGCTTTCGCAGCTGTTCAGGTAGCAGTATCTAGCAAACAGGACTCCACCACCAGTCTCGTACGACTTGTTTGATGTAAAGCAGTATCAAGGTGAGACCCTCAAGGAGTACATCAATCGCTTTGGGGCGCAGGTGGTGAAGGTTGGCTCCATAGAGGAGCCTATAATCGTCTACGCGTTCAGGAAAGGAATGTGCCCTGGACCTTTCTGTGAGTCGATCATACGAAGCCGCCCCAAGACCTTTGCTGAGATAAGGCGTTGCGCTGTGGAACACATCGCCACTGAGGGCGAGGTGTGCGAGAAGCGCACAAGTGTTGCACCCGCACGCCCGAGAGCACCATCGCGTGCACAACCCGCCAGGGTCAACGAGGCCACGACGGGAAGGAAGAATCAGGGAAGGAGACGCCCATACGAGGCAAGGAGGCCTCAGGCAAGGGGGCAAGCAGAGGGGAACAGGCCAGTGAGGGAAGGGAATAGGTCGTTAAGGCACAATTTTGTGGTGGAGCTGAAGGATCTTATTGCTGTGCCTAACATAGCTGATAGGCTGAGGCCACCGGTGAAGTCTGACAAGGTACTAGGACCTCACAAGGATTCGTGGTGCGAGTTCCACGAGGCGTTTGGGCACCACATCAATAATTGTTTGGCGCTGGGCCATAAGCTGGATGAGCTTGTGAAGAATGGGTTTTTGAAGGATTACCTTTCTGGGTCTGCTACGGCCGCGGCCTTGGCAGTACCTGAGGAAGATCAGGCGAATGAAATGTCAACCCACGGAGAAGTACACACCATCTCTGGTGGCTTCTCAGGAGGGGGGCCCACTGCCTCTCAGCGCAAGAGGTATGTGAGGTCAGTAAATTCAGTTGTTGAGGAAGGCTCGGATGACCAGTGGGAGTCAGATCTTGTGTTCACAAGCGCTTAAAGCGTTTAAAGTGTAAACTGAGTAAAATCGTACCTTAGTAAACTTTCAGAGAAGCTTATACACCTTGATGTTTCAGTGCTTACTGCCACGTGTCCTTCTGACTTAACCGCTATTCCACGTGGAAGGCCTTACAGCGCTGTAACCCAACTTAGGGATATTCCAGCGTGTAAGTCTTCCTTCCTCAAAGTGCATCTGGCGCAAGGGGTGACTTTCTTGGTGCCAACGCATGCGCCCCAGCCTCTAGTCACTCGCCCTGGGAGTGTATCTACCTTCCTCTCGTACTACGCACATGGTTCGCCCCTGGGCGTGGCCCTCTCCTGGGTCGTATCTATCCCAGGGGTTTCCTAGAGGTGGCGTGGGCACTTCACGAGTCAGGTTACCCCCTATTGGTACTAGAACTATGGCCCTGGAGCCACCTTTCTCTTCTCTTTATTACTGTTCTGAGGTATCGGGGCCCGAGGCCTCCTCGTCCGTACCGTGGCCCCTTGTGGTGTCGCCCCCTCCACGGTCTTTCCTACCCGCGGGTATCGGGGGGTGACACCGTCGATGTCTCAACTTGACGCCTCAACCTGGCGAAGTCTCAACCCGGCGACGCCTCAACTTGGCGACGCCTAATCCTGGCGATGCCTCAACCTGGCGACGCCTCAACCTGTCGACGCCTCATCATGGCGACGCCTCAAGCGGTCAACCCGTTGACTTTCCTCCCTGGACCCCCCTTGATGGGTCCCACTATATGTTTAACTTTGACCCTGGTCAATGCCCGGGGACGGGACGGTACAATAAACAAAATTCAACAACTCATAAATTCATATAGGTGTGCTTGCTCCTTTTATATGTAAAATTTAGTGACCCATCTCTTATCATTTGCTCAACACTTCTCAATAATTTTCTATACATGTAACAACAATAAAACATTACTATTCTTTATTTTTTTAATATATATATTTAACAATTTCTCCTCAAATAGAATATATAAGTAAATTCATTAAAACTTACATGACACTTTCTATAATCTCTCCCTATCACCCGCTCATGAGTTCTTCCTCACTTATTATCACTAGAATAAAGACATTCAACAATTGGTCACTCCTTTGAGATTTCAAAGGAAGCCAACAAGGATAACTTAAAAAACATTCAATTGATAACTTCAGCAAGCACATATCCAAACTTTAACATGATTCCAAATCAACTCTTACAACATAAGTGACCTGAAAATCTCCTTAAATTTAAAATTTAATATTTTTTTTTTTCTCTATGATAATGATCAAGACAAACATTTATAGTTTTTCTATTTAAATACATCGATTTCATTCAAATATTTTTTCAATGATTTTGTGAGTTAGAAAAAAAAATCCCACTAGAAACCTTATTGTGAAATCCACCTCAAAGCTATGGTCTCACTTGTCATGTAAAAGTTTATTTAACTCCAAATTAATAAACGAAACTACATTTATTAATTTTAAATAAAATTAAGACTTTTGAAAATAGTATCACTAATTTCAGAAAATTTAACAGAGGAAAAAACTATTCAACCTTTAAAAAGGGAAAAAAATGCTAAAATGCAATTTGTGAAATAAAAAGAAAGATTCTTTCCTTTCCCTGGTTGATGAAGAGATTTTCTTTATCTTGTGCATATAATGATGTGATGAAATTATGTAATCACATGTTTTATGTAAATAATATCAGTGGAGAAAGAGAGTGAAGGGTAAAACGGTCCTTGCAGGGTCGAGTGTGACACATTGCATTACAACACAAATAAACTTATCCTCACATCTGCCACTGCATTGCCTTACAAATGTCATCCACCCAATCTTAAAATCTTCTGTGCAACCTGAAATAACTACTCTACCCTCACTCATTCTTTTTCTTTTCATTCTTCACTGCACACACACCATATCATCACTCTCTCTTTCTCTGTCTCTAGTTTTTACAACATGGCTACTGCGGTAACTGCTGCAGTCTCCTTTCCCGCCTCTAAGTCCACCTCTCTTCCAAGCAGAACCTCTGTCACTGCCCCAGATAGAATACTCTTCAAGAAGGTACGTTCCACTGACATGTATTGAAGAAAAAGGTTGCAGTTTTAGCACTGCAGTGTTACTGGAGTGTGATCCGGTTGTTTTGTTTCTCAGCTTTCGTTACAATACAGAGATGTTTCAGTCAGTGGAAGGGTAGTTTCGGTCAGAGCCCAAGTGACCACAGAGGCACCTGCAAAGGTTGAAAAGGAATTCAAGAAACAAGATGAAGGTCTGATCGTGAACAAGTTCAAACCCAAGGACCCCTATATTGGTAGGTGTCTTCTCAACACAAAGATCACCGGGGATGATGCACCTGGGGAAACTTGGCACATGGTCTTCAGCACTGAGGGTACCTTTTCTCTCAAATTTTACCCTTTTCCTTCACTATTCATAACATGGATATTGCTGTAAAAAAACACCGTTTTTATTAAAACTATACAACTTCCCGTTGTTTCAGGAGAAGTTCCTTACAGAGAAGGACAATCAATCGGGATAATTGCTGATGGGGTTGACAAGAATGGCAAGCCTCACAAACTGAGATTGTATTCTATTGCCAGCAGTGCCCTTGGTGATTTTGGAGATTCCAAAACTGTGAGTTTTGATCAAGCTTTTGTCAAAGTTGAATGTTGATCTGTGTTTCAGACTCTTGCATATTTCCCCCCCAAAAGAATTTGAGATTAGCAGCATAGCAGTTAAACTTATTTGCCATCTGATGTATATGTTGCCTTCAAACAGGTTTCTTTATGCGTGAAACGTCTTGTGTACACAAATGAAAATGGAGAACTTGTCAAGGGAGTTTGCTCAAATTTCTTATGTAAGAATTACTGACTTTAGTTTTTGTTATATATATATATATATATATAAGGTCACAGGCTGTGACCTTATAGGATTTTTATGTTATCCAGAGATTTTTTTTCCTTTTAAATTGTGTATATAAAATTAAGAAGTGCTCGTAAATGTTATTTATATTTCTCAATAGATGTACTTAATCAAGCAATGTGAGTTTTTTTTTTTCCTTTTTAGTTGAAATTATATTTACTCACTTGTGGTCATGCTTACTCAGGCGACTTAAAGCCAGGAGCCGAGGTAAAGATTACTGGACCTATTGGTAAAGAAATGCTTATGCCAAAAGATCCTAATGCCACAGTGGTCATGGTACACACTATCTAACCATCCTCATCTTAATAGAAAAAGGAATATTTGAAATTTTTGAGAAAAACTATACAAATTTGTTTACAGATTATTTCATATTCAAGTTAATTTTAATATATGAAGAAGTCATGTTTATATATTTTCTAAAAAGATTTATTAAACAGAAATTTGCATGATTTTTTCTTTTTAACATTAGCATTGATCTTTATGAATTTTTTCCTTAGTTGGCCACTGGAACTGGAATTGCCCCATTTCGCTCATTTTTATGGAAAATGTTCTTCGAGAAGCATGATGATTACAGGGTAAGTGTACACGGAGACTTATTGTGTTCTTGAATCTATGAATATGAATGTGTATAGTTATTTATTTCAATTTCCTCGATTGTTTTACAGACACGTCTAAAAAATACACTCCGAAGTAAAAAACTTAGTATTTATGTATTGAAAGATTGAAGGTTACCATAATCCACAACCGTGAGGAGCTTTCTTTTATTGCAACTCCATACAAAATTTCATCTTTCAAAGGAGGCAAATTTTTTTAGTCACGTAATTGCTGCATAAGAAACTAGTTAAGAGTTTAGTATTGTAAAAAATGTATTTGTACGTGATCAATGTTTGACGAGTGATGGGGTGTATGTAGTTCAATGGTTTGGCATGGCTCTTCCTGGGTGTTCCCACAAGCAGCTCACTACTTTATAAGGAGGTGAGATGAATGAAAGTATTGTTTTTATTCATCTTCAATCATTTTGGTGTGTGGAATCTGAAATCTTATAGATCTTTGTTGCACATATATGGTGATATGTGGAACAGGAATTTGAAAAGATGAAGGAGAAAGCACCCGAGAACTTCAGACTTGACTTTGCTGTGAGCAGAGAGCAAACAAACGAGAAGGGAGAAAAGATGTACATCCAAACAAGAATGGCTCAATATGCAGAAGAGTTATGGGAATTACTGAAGAAAGATAACACTTTTGTGTACATGTGTGGATTGAAAGGAATGGAAAAGGGAATCGATGACATAATGGTGTCATTGGCAGCAAAAGATGGTAATATAACACTTTCCTTTTGTCATAGTTAAGTGTCATCATAATTCACTTCAGCACTAAATTAGAATCAAAAGTAACCAAGAAAAGGTTTGTTCAAAATGAACTCAAAAAATGACATGGAACTGTATTGAAAATGGTTCAGTATTTTAACTCAGTGTTCTGTTTGATTCACTGATAGCACATAATTAGAGAAATTTCTTTCTTGGCGTTGTTGAGTTGGTTTTGTTGATGTAGGTATCGATTGGATTGACTACAAGAGGCAATTGAAGAAGGCAGAACAATGGAATGTGGAAGTATACTGAATCATCTGTGTTCACTTGCACTTGCATAGATATGATGTGATGTCCCTCTTTGAGCAGCAGCAAATTTATTTTGCTGTTCTGTGTTCTGTAGATAATTTTGAGGATCATGTTGTTGTTACCATGTTTATGAACAAGCTTCATTGCATGAAATAATTTTGAGGATCATGCAATATATATGAAATCGACTTCGCTTCACAAAGTTCCTAAATCTTTCTTTTGTCAAGATTTTGTAGTGCATAGCTTTTCTGGAACTAACCCCTTAACGAAACATTATTTAATTATGCAGATCATGATGCAGTATTTCAATACACTCATGCTTTGGTGTATAGATCAACAATAGCTAAGACCTTATTTAACTTAATTCATAATTTTAAAATAGAGCTTTTGAAGATGAATTATTCTCTGTACTGGTTTTTTTGACAATCGAATTATTTTAACATACGAAAATTTATCATACTATTAAAATATTGTGACATTTTTTTTATAATTATTTTAAGATCAGATTTAAAGTTTTATTTAAATGATTTATGATGCAAGTTTTTATGTAGAAGGGCAAAGCGAAATGAATCCTTTTTCATTTTAGTTCGATTTTCAATCTTTAAAAATAGATATTTTTGGAGAATGAAGTTTCATTTGTTTTATATATAAAAAAATATATGAAATTTAATTAATTTAGGTCAATCTTATTCATAATCTTTTTTTTTCTCTTCACCCCCATTCTTTTTATACTCTCAAAATACTCATCTTCCATTCACCTCGGCACATTGATCTTATGGAAATTAAATTCCTTAAAAGTACATTTTATCAAATAATAAATTCTTTGTGAATATTTATTTAAGAAAAATATCAACAATGACATTTAAGAAAGAAAATATCGACGAAACCAAATTTTAAATATGAAAATGAATTACACATAAATAAGATAATAATATGTAGTGTTAAGAAAAGGTTTGATCATTTGTACTGATGACTAAACAATAGACTATATGTGAGATTTGGCATATTTGTACATCTTTTGTAGATCTTAATATCACATTCATGGATTCATTAAAATAGAATTAATGGTGTTTATCAAACAATTAAAAAAATATTGGAAACAGTGCAAAGGGGAAAACGGGTTGGTGTAAATAGTAAATTGTCATGGGCTATTAATTTTTTGTTTGGTGCAGGACTGAGAATGGGTTGGGGACTTTAGTGATATATAAATAGACTGTTTCTTCCTGCACCTCCATATCTTCTTCTGCCACCTCCATACACAACATGAAAATACATTTTTATCCTTCTTATGTCACCCCATATAGTAGTTTCTGGATTATGTAATCTGGAAACTCATTTGAAAAAAGACTTCCGGATTACATAATCCGGAAGCTAAATAAGACTTCTGGATTATGTAATTCGAAAATTAATCATGCATATGAAAAAGGGCTTCCAGATTATGTAATCCGGAAACTAATTACAAATTTAAAAAATGACTTCCGGATTACCTAATTCGGAATAGTATAGAAGGGCATTTTTGGAAATTTGAAAATATATGGAGGTGAGAGAAGAAGGTATGGAGGTGCAGGAAGAAACAGTCATATAAATAAAGGCAGATTCTCCCTGCACCCAATCAAATGTGATTGACACCCAATTGCTTATGTGAAAAGACTAAACTAACCTTAATGAAATGAAAATTAGGGTTTTTTTTGTAGTTCCCTTAGTTTTTCCTGCACCCAACTCACTGCAGCCCCCTTCGTTTTCAATCTTTCTGCCGCTTTTTTCTTTGTGCCGTTTTCCGTTCAGTAGCGGTGCTTACCAGTGACGAAGATCAACCGAACAACGACATCAATTGTGGTGGTGATGGTCAGTGAGGCGGCATCGTTTGTGACGAAGTTGGACGGCGAGAGAGAACAAAGCTACTGGAGAATAGACGACACGCAAAAAAGTGAGTTTTCTCGTTACTATTGCCTTCCGGATATATTTATGTGGAATACCTTTATGTGCTGCGGATAATTTTATCTGGAATTATTTTTTGTTTGTTTTTGTTCCAGATGTGAATTATCCAGAAGTGTGAGTTTGTGTTGCGGATGTCTCTGTCTAGAAGTTTTTTCGCTGTTCTGGATGTGGGTTATCCGGAAGTGTAACTTTGTGTTGCGGATGCATATCTTTAGAAGTTTTTCTAGAATTCTTAACTTTGGATATTAATATCTGTATTATACTTAAAACAGCATGTCCACCACCAAACTAAAATCACCTCCGCAGCTTAAACCAACACCAACCAAAGAGAAGAGGAAAATCAAGTTTCTCTATGCACTCTACACCCTTTTCAAGATAAGGGTAAAATTGAATTTTAAAAAGTTCATCGGTTACATGAAGCAATTAATTGGGTACCGAAAGCAATTGACATAAATAAATTGTATTATCTCAATTTTATCCATACTTTTTTTTTCTATAATTCGTACTATATAAAGTTCAGCTTACTTTATTCTAGTAAAACTCATGGTGTGTTGATTTTCTACTATAAACATCAACAACTATTATCTGAGTTAAAATAATATTTTTTTCATAAAAAACATTTTTAACAAAATCTCTTAAATTAAATCAACATTATTATGGATCTTATGTTTTTTTTCTCAAATTTATCATAAGCTCACAAGTCACAACTATTCATCTAAAAAGACTTTAATAATTATGAATAAAAATAAATGGAATAATTTGAACATAAATAATTAATTTTATCACGGCATGGGGAAAAATGCTACTCTCTAACAGTCAACAATATGTAAAGTGACTTACGGGAAATTTCTAAACATAATATTGAAATTATTGTGTTATAAAGAAATCATATCTATATAGAATTAATTATCCGATAAATCTAAAATTGATCTAATTTTTTAAAAATAAATATTAAAAAGAGTTTCTTAATACGAGTATCTCAAACCTCGTAAACAACAACAATCATATAATATTACTAAAACAAGTAAACCTTATTATTTTAGCCTGATTAAGTATAACTTATAGATTACATTTTAAATAAAATAAAATTAAAAAACCACAATAATAATAAATGAAAAAGTATTATAAAATGTTTCTCTTTCTTCAATCTTTTTCTCAAATCAAACAAATTGAGAGTAGGTAATTAGTGCATGAAAAGTAGCTTCACATTGTTACATTTTAGAATCATGCTTTATTAACAAGTGACGAAATAATTTTGTAAAATATCCTCAAACACGTGCAAAACAAACTTTAATAATACATAATATACTATAGGATCCATTTATATGATTTTCTCTTTCGTCTATTTTGAACATTATCTAACAAATAACATAAATTATGTTTTGCTGAAGTTCTGGTTTTGTAATTTTTTTTATGTGTAAAACGAACTTATGTAAGTATCAGTGTGGTGTTTTATCTTTTTGTTCTGTTTTTGTGCTGATGCATTGTTTGGTGCTATGACTCTATGAGCATACTGCTTCTAGTTCAGTGCACTTCATGTCTTCTTGTAAGGGTAGGGCACCCCTGGTGCCATGTATTTATGCCTCTAAAAGTTATACCTAATTCAGTCATTCACTCTACACGTACATTATTTACTTCTTTGAATGTACAAACAACCAAAATATTCGTACTCTTTTTCAGTATAGGATTTTCCTGATAAGGCATTTAAAAGAGATGTGATATATTGATTGGTTTTTCATTAATGATAATGTTCTTGACCCCAGTCATCAGAATTCCGAAAAGAACATTGTAGGGCTTCAAAAAATAAAGTTCACTGCACATAGCTATGAAATGAATGCATTATCTCATATTTGCGGCTTGGGACAATCTGAATACACAAGTAGACTAAAAACGAACTGAGAATTATTATAATTCATTGATTGATTGAAAAATATAGTGTGTTCAATGACATCAATGTAAATGTGGTGGTAGATTGATCTATTGCCAACTTTTGCTATATTATTAGAGGATGAAATGAACAACTAATAATAAAATAAATTGAAAACAAAGACTGTCATATTTCTTATGTCATCACTCATGCTAGCTTAGGACACATTCCCATGACACAGAAAAGGCCGTAATACTGGACTGTTAAGGTTGTTGACCTTTCATCAATTCACAGGGCACATAACTGTGGAGTAGCCACTTCAATTAAAATGCAACCAACTTGGTTACTTGCATCTTTGTGAATGTTACATCTCTATTTTGTTTTTAGTTGGCTCTGAAACACAAATGCACCATGAATCTCTGCTATGTGCTGTCAGTCTTCTGACACACTCGAGATTTTGTTTTCTTCTTTTGGTTGAGACACAAATTTCAAAACAACTTGAAACGAAAATTGTCTTTTAGTGGTTTCAATTTTTCAGTATTTTCGGCTCTCACAAAGGAGATCATTGGTTAGATATATTTGGTAAAATTTCCGCATGTATCATACTTTGTTTCGTTTTGAATGAAGCGGGCTTTCAATGCCACGTTCCAATGGTTTACTGGTTTGTTATTGCGTGATATGGGCTCATACTGCATTGTGGTGTTCTTCAACTACCTTTTTCAGATTTTTTTTGGGCCTTGTTCCAGTGCAAGTCCAATACAGAGAGAAGAGGCCAGAACAGACAAATTACAATTTTTTATAACAAAACTCTATAATAATTTAATATTACTCATTCAAAAGGACGGTGAGATTTATAATAGATTGATTTGTACGGGTATTTTTGTTTTATTTTTTTCACATGCTTTTAAATATTTATCAGTAGAAGTGTGGCTTTGGTTTTGAGATTGCAAACAGAAATTTTTTAAGAGAAAGAAATTGTCTTAGCAATTATGGTATCACAATAAACAAGGAAGCCATTATCAAGTATTATGCAGCAATAGAGAAAGAATAAGTTATGGAACAACTGTAGTGATTGTAAAAATAGAAGGCAGAATGCATGTGAGCATGTGAAGGATGGTCCATGTGATGTGAATGAGATTGATGAAGGGACAAAAATCACATGGAATAAGTACTTCTACTGTCTTATATTTGACCTTTCAGTCATCCACTTGACCTGCACTAAAACAACCTCAATCCCTCGTTAGTTGAAAATGATAATGGCTTCAAGTGCACGAGTATCAAAGGTTCTTTATATCACTATTCATATTTTTGGCTCTAAATATGTAAATCCGTAGCCGTCCTTTTTCAGCTTCAATTCAAGCACTGTTTTTGATTCCTTCCCAGACCCTCCATCTCTATGTTTTGTCATTTTATATACTTATATATATATTAAGGTTCCTTTAATCTAGGACCTATGTGAAATCGTCACCAATAAACCAGACATTGCCGACCTCCACATTGGCGGTTTATGCATGCATGTGCACTGCTAGACTTGGTCCCACACCCATAACCCTAAACTCAAATGCCCACATCAAAACCACTATATATATTACTTCTCCACAACACTTCTCTCCAAAACCATCCAACAAGGAATTCGAATATTGATTATTTTCCATCCTTTCCTATATTCATTCCCCAACTTTCAACCATGGCCCCTTCAACTCAATTCTCCACCACTCTCCTCTCACTATGTCTCTTCCAATTCATAGCAGGTAACCACTCACACCAACGTAACATCTTTCATGTTCTCAAAATGTTTGACATTATTATGGAGCACATGAGCATGCAGATGTTTTTTGGTTTGAAAAACAGACATTAAGTATTTAAAAATAAATGTTTTTTGTTGTGTTGTGTTAACTACTACTTGTATTAACTGTCAAAAACTTGTTTTGTTTGACCGTTGTTGTGTTTAACCATGGACAGGTTCGTATTCAGCGACATTCACCATTGTCAACAAGTGCAGCTACACTGTGTGGCCCGGCATATTATCCAGCGCCGGAATCTCGCCGCTCTCCACCACCGGCTTTGTTTTACAGCCCGGCGAGTCCAACGTTGTCGGCGTGCCACCCGCCTGGTCCGGCCGCCTCTGGGGGCGGACCCTCTGCTCACAAGACGCTGCCGGGAAATTCTCCTGCGTCACCGGCGACTGTGGCTCCGCCGTGGAATGCGCCGGAGGTAACGCCGCCCCGCCGGCCACGCTTGCAGAGTTCACGCTGAACGGAGCCGGCGGGCTGGATTTCTTCGACGTGAGCCTGGTCGACGGTTACAACCTGCCAATGATCGTGGAGCCCCAGGGCGCAACCGGCGGCGGAAACTGCACCGCAACGGGGTGCGTGGTGGACCTGAACACGCCGTGCCCCTCGGAGCTCAAAGTGACGAGCAGCGGTGAGGGCGTGGCGTGTAGAAGCGCGTGCGAAGCTTTCGATGATCCACAGTATTGCTGCAGTGGTGCTTACGCGACACCTGACACATGCAAACCCAGTTCCTACTCGCAGTTCTTCAAGAGCGCGTGCCCACGCGCTTATAGCTACGCTTACGACGATGGCTCCAGCACCTTTACTTGCGCCTCTGCTGATTATACCATCACTTTCTGCCCGCAACCCTCCACAAGGTCATTTTATTTTATTGTTATTTTTTAATTCTCGCTTTTTCCATAGCTGACGCAATTTTTTATTCTTCAAAAAATCGATGATGATTAATTAACTAATATACGGAAACTCCTAGCTGTTAAAACGTGTTCTCAGAACAGAGGAGCGTTGATTACTGGCGTTGAAATTGTTCTGAGGAAAATTAAGTTTTGTCGAATGTCAATTAGGGGACCAGTTTTGGGTGCGGTATCACCATAAACATGGTTGTCACGTTTTTCTCCCTTGTTTTCAAATGTCGTGTTTTAATTTGATTGCACCGTCCAAATGGAGCATCAACAACAATTTTGGTGTATGGTATCTTATGAAATTTTGCGATGTAATGTTTAATTATTATTAAACTGGGTGTTTGAATTTGAATGCAGTTCGATAAAATCGGGGAACCCAATGGCGGTGGAAACCTCTGGAGCAGATTTAGACGGAAGATACAACAGTGTTATGGCGGTGATTCTTTGTGCTTTTGTGGTGTTTGTGGCAGCTCAATTTGGTGGCCTTTCACTGGCAGTGTCGTAATAAATGGGTGGTGAATTTGGTGGGCAATGGTTTTCTATTTTTATATGCAAATGGCCACTTGCATGATATTCTACGGAATGAAAGTGGCAACTTGTGCTTTAAGAGATGCGCAGTGAGAATCTATGCAAAGATTGGAACCTCTCAACTAGTACAACCAAACATTATTGATCATGTCTTAAGGAAGCACTTGTTTGGAGTAGGAATGATCATTTCCATCCTCCTCTTCCTCCAGGGACAAAGACACAGGAGGACATCCTGCGAACACTGTCACATTTTTTATTAATAAAATATCAGAACCATCATCATCCAAGTGTAAATGTGAACAAGGAGTGGTTCAATTTTGATTTTCTGGACGTGTTGTTTTGATGTTTACTCGCTAATGGCGCCAGATAGATTTGTGTGCGTTTCACCTACTTTTTCAATTCTTAATTGATTTAAGAATATTGGAATGTGGCATCCACATCTATAGGTTAATTACTTTAATGTGTTTGTTCGGCTTTCAGTTTATTGGCGGTTGGGTTCTGCATTTCAATTTTGACTGTAAAACTACTTATTACAAACTATTAAATTAATATTTTAATT
>Ga0123341_1002167_pt1 | contig 15877 bp, 12 predicted proteins | sample Turbeapinknodule_FD_89959 | JGI IMG/M metagenome (GOLD analysis project Ga0123341, IMG submission 89959) | Root nodule microbial communities of legume samples collected from Mexico - Turtle bean Mexico pink nodule | ecosystem: Host-associated > Plants > Roots > Nodule | place: Mexico: Nepantla... | reverse complement strand
AGTAAATATTAAGAAGAAAACACAGTTTAATATGAAAAAAAATAAAACTAACTAATATTTTTTACAAAAATTAAAAGTAGACAGAATCTTTTTTGCAAAAAAAAATAAAAAAATTAAAGAGATAAAAAAAATAGTTTGAGTAAAATAGCATGTGCTTACCAAGTTAGTAAATAGCTATGAAGCTCGGACACTCCTCTCATTCGTATGACACCTGTAGGACACGTATCCGTGAAGTGTCCAATTCAAAAAGTATTTATTACATTTCTGACAATTTTAGTACAGTTATAACACAATTTTAAAAAGAAAAAATACATTAATTTTTTAAAAATTCAAACTTTATTGTATAAATTATTATTATGATTATAAAAATAAGAAACAAATCCTTGTGAACCAGTCATTAAAAATATCTTTCTGCTCCAAAAAAATAATCTGGAACATATTGTACACATAATTTTTTATGTCAATTTATATAATTCATAATTATATAATATATAGATCTGTGTTCTCGTATCCTACATTTTAAAGATTTTACGTATTTACGTATCCGTGTCTGTGTTGCACTAGTGTCTGTGTCAATGTTTGTGCAACATAGGTAAATAGTTTAATCACTATATACTTATAAAATAGTAAAGTATAATCTATATAACAAAAACGAAACTGTACCAATCATCATAAGAATAAACAAAGGCTAGAAATTAAAATAAAACTCAAAATGCTATAACACTCAGCTTAAAATGGACATTAACAAGTTAACAACATATAACATTAAATTAATTATCTGCAATCTTTTATTATAAAAAATAAATCAGTCACGGGCTCAGGCCAGCCCGTTTTCTGTGAAAAAAGATAAGCCCAATTTGCCTATTCACATTCCTTAGTCAGGAGCTTTCTTCTTGCACCCTCATATTATTTTTTTCACCTCCATGGAGTCGTAAAATTACCATTGATCCTTAATAAGAAAATAACCTTCAACATTCTCTATCTCTATGCACCAAAAATCCCATCATCCAAATCATGAAATATTACACGTGGAGGTTATTTCGTAAAGGTACAAAGCACATTTAGTTGAAGATATTGAAAACTCAATTCTAGAATTCTAAAAAGCATTTTGAATTCTAAAATTTGAAGTACATTTTGTTTCCAAAAAAAATTAAATTAAAAAATATTTTTTAATTTAAAAAATTAAATTAAAATATTTCAAATTCTAAAATTTGAAATGTATTTTTTATATTATTTTTTTTTAAAAAATTGTGTTTCTTTTATGAAAAAATAATTTGTTTTATAGAGTTGCACGAAAAAATTATGGAGGTAAAGAATAAATTGTCCCATAAGCACGTGAATTTCCACTTTTGCTCACCCTTCTCAGTACAAATGTAGTAATCACACACAACAACGTCAACACATGTGATAATTTCTCAAAAATCCAGTTAATTTTTTAACGTTGTTACTGCCCCTCTTAGTACTACTAGGGCTATCAATTTTCTTTCTTACTTTTTGCTGCTTTCACATTTAATTGTGTTCATACGTAGAATTTGATAATTTCTAGCACAAAAGAGCTCAACAACATCATCCGTTCAGGGAAGAACACTTTGAAGTACGATGACACACGGGTAATCACTTTCAGACACAGGGGGGAGTGGAACGATGAGTACAGTAAAATGTGAAAGCCAAAAAGTAAGAAAGAAAAAGAACACTTTGAAGAACGAAATTGGTAGAGAAAAAAAAATTATCTTACAATTGGGTAAAGTGGAACGATGAGCACAGTAAAATGTGAAAGCTAGAAAGTAAGAAAGAAAATTGATAGCCCTAGTGGTAATAAATGAGGGGGCAGTAACAAAGTTACAAAATTAATTGCATGTGAATGAGTGTTATTGTTGGGAATTTCAAATTTTTCAGAGAGAGAAAGAGGAGGCCTATAACAAGATACTTCTGATGGAAAAACAGCTTGATGCGAAACAAAAATTGGAAATGGAAATTGAAGAGTGTACTACCGGAAGGCCGAATAGTCGATAAGACCGAAGGAACATGGAAGCAAATGATAAACCGCGATTAATCATAATTAAGTCAGTTTAACCATAAACCATGATTAAAGCACAAATGGACCTTCGTCTGGGCCCAAAAGAAGGCCCATAATAGCTGAAGCCCAACACAAGGCTATAAATATCATAAGGGACCCTGTGCCAGAGGTAATCTTCTAATCCCTAGCATACCTACATATTATACCCGTACTGACTTGAGCGTCGGAGCACCTTCGCAGGTACCCCACCTTGCCATTCTTGGAGGACTTGCCAGACAGAGACGCCGAATACAGGAGCTGCAAGGACGAGAAGACGGAAGCTACAAGAGTCATTCTGAGAGGTACCCGACCTTATAAGAACATTTTTTGTGCCCACCGTGGGGTCGGGAAGAAACCCCTTTAGAGTGACCACATGGTAACAACAAGAAACATGACGGGAAATGAGAGGAATGTGCACGTAGGAGAGACTAACCAACCAGATCCCATGGCAATGATTTTGCAAATGAGGAAGGAGATGGATGTTTTAAAGAAGAAGAATGAAGAAGAGGTCCAGGCTATGAGGAGAGAGAACGAAGAAGAACTGGCGGAGTTGAGAAGAGAGAATACACGAATGAAACAAAAACTCAATGAACCAACAGTTTAAGACACTATAGAAGGGGAACGTCCTCCGATTAAGAGCACTCATCTTAGGGATGAAGAGGCCGGAAATTCCCATAAAGAGAATACCCGATTAATTTCAATGAGCACCTTGAGAGCAGTCCCGCGACGAAGTCCTTTTGTGGAGTCCATTATGGAAGTGCCCTTGCCGAGTACCTAGAAGAATCCAGCTCTTGACAAGTATGATGGAACAACTGATCCTGATAAGCATGTAGATGCGTATGTAACACAAGTCAGATTATATACCGTTGAAGATGCACTGTTATGCCGAGTATTTCCAACCTCCCTCAAGGGAGCTGCTTTGAGTTGGTTTACTCAATTACCAATGCACTCTATTGACTGTTTTGACACTTTGGTCAGGAAGTTTTGTGCACAATTTGCTACAAGTCGCCCCCATCACCTCACGTCCATCGCCTTGGTTAATAATCAGTAAGAAAAGACAGTCATTACGAACTTTTATGAAAAGGTTTGGCAAGATAAAGTTGAACATACACAATCTAAGTTCTGAGGTAGTCATGCATCACATGGTAACTGCTCTCAAACCTGGTTCGCCTATGGAGCTTTTTTCAAAAGAAAGAAGACAAGGACAAAGTTGGGTTTAAGAAGTTGTGTTGGATGCACATAAAAAATGATATGGTGCAGGGAGAAATTGCCAAAAAAAATAAGCCCAATTTTCCCATTCACATTCCATAGTCAAGAACTTCTTCTTGCACCTTCATATACTTTTCTGCACCTCCATGGAGTGGTGAAATACTATTTGATCCTTAATAAAAAAAAAACCTACAACACCATCTATCTCTTTTCTTCTGCGCTTTCTCCATGCACCAAAAATCCCATCATCCAAAACTTAACCGCAGAAATGTAAACTGGTTGAAAATAACTTTCAATCACAAAATTTAAAATATTTCAAATTCTAGAAATCGAAAGGTATTTTCTATATTAAAAAAAAAAAAACCGTGCTTCTTTTATGAAAAGGTAAAATTTGAAAATAAAAAATAAAAAATATTTATACAGTTGCGCGAAGAAATTATGGAGGTGAAGAATAAATTGGTCATAAGCACGTGATTTTCCACTTTTGCTGACCCTGCTCAGTACTAACGTAGTAATCACACACAGCAGCGTCCACAAATCACTCCTCTATAGATCATCATCAAACCAATCACTAGCGTACGATTGCGTCTCCACATTGACTCACGTTAGCCACAAACCAATAACAAAAGAAGGGTCCTCATGGAACCTATACAGCGCCAACACAGGTGATAATTTCTAAAAAATTCAGTTAATTTTTTGACGTTTAACTTTCTTACTGCCCCTCATTACTAGGGCAACCAATTTTCCTTCTTACTTTCTGATTCTTTCACATTTCACTCACTGTGCTCGTTTCACTCTCCTCACTGTAAGTTTAATTTCTTTTTCTCTACGTTCTTCAAAGTGTTCTTCCTTGGATTCATGATGATGCAGTTGAGCTCTGTTTGCGTTAGAAATGATCAAATTCTACAAATGATTTGTCGAATTTCGTGTTTGTTTTCGGTTTTTTCGATTTTTTTTTTGCATGTATTAGGAGAATCTGTGTTCGAGGATCTACCTTAGATAATCTCATTTGGAATCCGAATCGGATTTTGTGATATTTCGAGAAAAATGTTAGTAACTCAATAAACGTCTGATTAACTTAGCTAATCGACAATCCAAGCTGTGATTCGTGAAGTTGTACACGATAGCTTGCGCACCTAATATTCAGATGAAATAGGATAGTCAGAGTACAATCGCTGTAATGTATGAAGTTTTTTTCTCGAGTTAATCACTTATGAGACTGGAAGGACGTGCTTGAACATTTCCTAAGTTTCTTATTCAAGTTTTTGGCTTTGATGATGCTTTCTGAAAATTTTCTAGACCAAATTTTAGGCTGCCCTTTTTCCTGAACTGATTTTTGCCATTTGTATGCAGAACTTCTATGGACTACAGCTCCGAAGAAGATTCAGATATAAGTGAATCTGAGATTTATGACTACTCAGAGAAACCATATGAACTGTTAAGGGCTGGAAAATACAAGGTTAAAAATTTGAATGGAACTCTTAGATGCCCTTACTGTGCAGGGAAGAAAAAACAAGACTACAAATATAAGGATTTATTGCAACATGCATCTGGAGTTGGTAAGGGTTCTGCTAACAGAAGTGCAAAACAAAAGGCAAACCACCTTGCTCTAGCAAAGTATTTGGAGACTGATCTAGCCAGTGAAGCAGAGCCGATCCAGAACCCAGCTTTACCCCAAGCTGTTAATCAACCTTCACAGCAAGAAGATCTTTATTATGTTTGGCCCTGGACAGGCATAATTGTTAACATAAAGGGTAAATCCATTGATTCTAGACACTGGTTGAAGGAATTTGCTCAATTCAGACCAAATGATTTCCATATATTCATGAAAGATGGTGACATGACAGCTCAAGCTGTAATGGACTTCAACAAAGACTGGAATGGTTTCATAAATGCAAGTGAATTTGAGAAGTCTTTTGAAACAACACGTCATTGTAAAAAGGATTGGAGCTCAAGGAAGTTAGATGACTCAAATATTTATGGATGGGTTGCACGAGAAGATGATTATAATTGTGGAGGGCCAATAGGGGAATACCTCCGCAACAAAGGAACGTTGAGGACAGTTTCAGATATTGTTCAAGAAGCATCTGAAAGCAGAAATAGTATTGTGACAAACCTAACTAAAGAAATTGAGTTAACAAATGAAAACCTTGATAAAATGCAGTCTAAGTTTAATGAGAGGACTATGTCCTTGAGTAGGATGCTTGAGGAGAAAGATAAGCTTCACAATGCTTTTGAAGAAGGTTTATATACTTTTGATTTGTAGCTTCTGCTTTTACCTTCTTGCATGTATAATCCATGTTTTCCTAATGTGGCTATATATCTTTACTATAATGAGATACATTTTTGTGCAATTATGAATGCAGAAGAAAACCAATAACTTGATAATACTACATAATTGTTTCATTTTGTTGCCAGAATCAAGGAATATGCAGCGTAAAGCACGTAACGAGGTACGGCGGATCTTGGACGAGCAAGAAAAATTGAGTAGTGAATTGGATGATAAGAGGCGGAAGCTTGATTCTTGGAGTAGAGATCTGAACAAGAGAGAGGTACTAACTGATCAAGAGAGGCAGAAACTTGCAGAGGACAAGAAGAAGGTAATGTATATTTTACATTCTCTCCTGTAAATGTGTATTATATATTTTAGTAAGCATTGTCACTTCAAAACTTTTTTACATATTTTTTGCTTTGGTTTGTTACTGATATTATTGGTTGCTACTGATTTGACCCAAGTAATTTGTGTTGATTTTATCCCTTTAGATTGGAACCTAAAGTCATTATAGGCTTTGAAAACATTAGCATTGATGATGTGCTTTTACAGGATTCTTATGTAGTAGGATGAGTTTCTTTGTGCTTATTTTTATTTTAAAAAAGTGTTTTTTTTATAAATAATTAGATTTCAGTTTTTTTTGTCTTTGTCTAATCTGCTTATTTTATAATAAGCAATTTTCTGTTTATTTTAATTACAAAATCCTATTTGCTTTGTAAGTAAGTCATTATTTTAAAAATTGCTTACTTCAGAAATACTTACATTGCATAATCTCTTTGTCTTTGTAGAAAGATTTGAGGAATGAATCACTCCTGTTGGCTTCAAAAGAACAGAAGATAGCGGATGAAAATGTCTTAAGGCTTGTTGAAGAGCAGAAGGCTTGTTTTCTATTTACTATTTAGTGTCTTGGTTATGAAAAGTTTATTTATCACTTAATTCTTATGCATGTGAATGTGTGCTATTGTTGTGAATTTCAATTTTTTCAGAGAGAGAAAGAGGAGGCCTATAACAAGATACTTCTGCTGGAAAAACAGCTTGATGCGAAACAGAAATTGGAAATGGAAATTGAAGAGCTAAAAGGTAAATTGCAAGTTATGAAGCATCTTGGAGAGGAAGATGATACAGCTGTTCAGAAGAAGATAAAAGAAATGAATGATGAATTGCAAGAAAAAATAGAGAATTTGGAATCTGTGGAGACCATGAATCAAACCCTCATTGTGAAGGAGCGCCAGAGTAATGATGAACTGCAGGAAGCTCGCAAAGAATTAATAAAAGTATGATCTCATTTACTTTCTCTCTGATAAAAGTCTCTCTGTCTCGGTATATGTGGATATTTACTAATATACACAACCTTTTTTAGGAGTATTTTAGAAAGCCATAGCTTTGTTTGCAATTTAAGAAAATTATAGTTATATCTTGCCAAAGCTGAAGCTCTCAAAGAAAATAAGGAGGTATACATTAGCAGATTTATGATTTTTTTGAATACACCTATGATGTAACCTGCTAACGAACTTCTTGCTAACATATGTTCACTTATTTTTTTATAAAGGAGTATTTTACCCTTGATGTAGTTTAAGACTGTAGTTATATCTTTGCTAAAACACCCCTAAATAATACGTTGATATCGGTTAGCAAATCCCATATATATACATATAGCTATGTACCTACCTTATTTTTACAAACAGTACGTTAGAAACCTACACCTTAGGTTTATTTGAAGAAAATCATGGCTATAACTTGCTAACCTACTTCTAAGAAACAAGTGGGTGTACGTTAACAAATTTCAATTTATATCTTTCACTTAGGTGCGAGTTTTAACATTTTTCTTCATTGATTCTTGAATTAACCACTTTAACTAGCAACTGCTTCTGTTCCTGTGTCTTGTCATGCTAAGCTGTGAACATGTTTGTGAGAATATTCTCTTCACCATTTGTGGGAAATAAGAATTTTGATATTCTTTTGTTGAATCTTTAGTAGATTGGAGAGACTAAATGTTTATTTTGCTTCTAATGTTTTAGGGGTTAGAGGATATGCTTAATGGTCCTAGAAGTAATATTGGGCTCAAGAGAATGGGAGAGCTTGATCAGAATGTTTTTGTCGCTAAATGCAAGGAAAGATTTTCTCCTGAAGAATATGGGACCAAAGGTGTCGAGCTTTGTTCTTTGTGGCAGGAAAACGTGAAGAATTCTGCTTGGCATCCATTTAAAGTGGTCGTGGTTGATAATAACCCAGAGGTAGGCACCACCTTGACATGCTTTGTGTTCATAATGAAGTTCTGCCTCAACTGGTTAGCTGATGTAGTTACTCGTAATTTTCTGTTCACAAATTGAAGAAATTTGCTTTATACGCTTTAATTGCTAGTAATTAATTCATTATATAATTCTTTAAATTTTGGACTTGGCTTGGCATATGTTAGAAAGTCCTGGATAATCTGTTATTGTTAGTACTTCTACAGTATAATACTGAAAACATAAGGAGATTGCATTTGTGCAGAATAGCATAGACGAGAATGATGACAAGTTACGAAGCCTCAAGCAGGAATGGGGAGATGAGATATATTCAGCTGTGGTAACAGCCTTAACAGAAATAAATGAATACAATGCAAGCGGTGGGTATACTGTTGTGGAGCTATGGAACTTCAAGGAAAAAAGAAAGGCTACGTTGAAAGAAGTTATCACTTATATTATGGATCGTATCAAGCCAAATAAGCGCAAGAGAGGATAGCCAAAAAGGTTAGTGTTTGCGATTCAGTTGAACCTTGTTGAGCATTTTGTGTGGCTGATTAATGAACAAACATTATATTCCTGTGACGGCCTTACTGAATAAATAATTTGTATGTGAAGGATATATGGAGTGATTGATTGTTTCTGACATAAATGAGTTACCTTGTTCTATATTCAATCACTGCATCAGTAGGTTTTTGCTTTTCTAGAAGTTGGCTATTTTGAACATCACTTTTATTGTGAATAATCTTAGAACTAGATAGTGATGAATGCTAAGAATTAAGTATACCAGTTTCCTAAAAACACAGTTAGAAGAAATTATGGTATGTGCATGTTTCAGTTTAGCTATTAATATATCTAAAATTTGATTGAATTTTATATCTTGAATCTTTGCAGGGAGTACAAATGCAGATATATATCAATGGGTAGATGGAAAGTAGCACGGGTTGAATGAGCACGCTTCTGGGCATAACGATTAAATATGATAACTTTGCATCAATATTGGATTTGAACATCTGTAATCTCACAAAGTTTCCTCAATACTTAAAACTATGAATCAATTTTATGAGTTTGTGTCCGCTAATTGCCTTGCCGCGTTTTTTAAAAGAAATACGAAGTTTTAGCTTAATTACCTTGACCGGGTTTGATTTTCAACAACACTTTTGAATTTGATTTAATTCAATAGGTTTAATATTTTTTCTTTTAAATTACGGAGAGAAGAAAGTTGAGATGATTGGTTTATATAAATATCCCATTCAACTTGCACTTATTTTTGAAGTCATATCAGTTTCCAAATGTGAAATAGACACTTGAATTGAAACTAATTGAGGATTCGTTACTTTGTATTAGTGTTTTGAATTTCCTTAAATTCATCCAAACTAAACACTTCTGGAAAATTCGGATAAATTCTTTTCATTTTAAATGTTTCTTTGATTTATTTATTTTTACGGAAGTTTTATTTTCAAGGTGAAAATATGATATGCACTTGCAATGTGCAATGTTTTCATAACACCATCCAAGGTAATTTCTAATTGATTCATATCACTGAATTTACCATTAAACTCGTTTTAAAAAATTTAAACAAGATCCTGGAATGATAATCATTATTACTCTATTAATAGATAGTTTACAATTATTTGAAAGTTCTTTACAGAAAAAATTGAGAGAAAAATAAGAAAAAAAAACATTTTCTGCTTTCATTCATTTTTCATACTTTCAATGTAATAAAGAGTCTCCTTTTTATTTTCAATGTCGTTTACAAAACTAAAAAAACAATCTCAATCCTTGTGACATCCTTTACAAGAATCACCAAACCAGGGTTTTTTTAAGTAGCTGTTAGGCAGTCAGGAACAGGAGCATTTGGTGCAGTTAGCAAAATGAAACTGTTGGTAAAATAACTGGATGATCCTCATCTCATGTTCATGCCTCCAATCTCAGTTTCTCTGATAAAAACATGATTCCTCCAACTATCTTATTGGATTATCTTAAGAACCACTTCGACAAAAATAAGACTGCATCAGGGAAAAGTGCATCATTGCATGAATCTTCTAGTATTGTGTTGACACTACATCCTACAGAGAAAGCAGACTAACGCAAAAAATAAGAGGAACACATGGATTGACAATGCTTAAAATCAAGGAAACACAGTACCGCACGCTGTCTCCTACTGAGAAAGAAACGCTAACCACAAGACTAATTGGTCAAAATTACCCATTTCATATCCAGATCTTGTTTCTCAGAAGAACAAGTTGCACATGTTTCCTGCCAAAATGAATATAGTGCCCTTCATAGCACTCTTGAGATTTTCTGCCAATGCTCTGGAAGCTGAACAAACATGAATGTCCCACTTACAAACCCAATAAACTGCATGTTTGCTATCACTTTGAATTGTCACAAATGTAGAGTAAAAAACAGGCCTAGGTGAAACCACTTCCCAAGAAAGAAATAATTCCTTCCAAATGAACAAACCACGATATTTGGCCCCAAAATCCTAAACAGATGAAAGGGTGAGTCATTAGCTAAGGTATGCGGTAAAGTTAATATAAACTGTGGCTTTACCTCCAAACTAGTTATCATTTGGCATTCTATGTCTGATAGGAAGGAAGTATATTAATGCAACAGCATTGTTTTCTCTCACTTGAAATAAAAAACAAAACAAAACAGTGAAGTTCCTTTTATGTTATACGAGCTCAGCTACCAAGAAAATCGAAGCAATGGATAACACTTTCGAGGGTAGAAAAAGTTCAAAAACCAGTTGGTGGCTCTCAACAACTGCCTGACCACATCCCTTCCCTAAAAACAGAAACCTTCTGGATGAAAAAAATTCTGGTCACAGTGCTTCAAACGACAAGAATCATTCTATCATTTTGCAATCATGCCATAGAGAAACCAAATTCAGTGGCTAAAAAATGTGTTTGGCCTGGCATCCAGGATGGCTGTTAGCCTGAAAAGTCAAATCAAAAGCATGCATAACACAAAAACAAACCTTACCACATGTCTGGTTTGGCATCACAGGGAACGGACATGCAATAACCCGCAACACTCAGGTTTGCTTCTGCATTATTCGCTTGCTTTTTGACAGGAAATTGCAGGTCAACTTGTACCCTGAACATGCAAGTTGGTTCAGGTTGAAAGGCTAAAACAAAACCAGAGTTCACAAACAACATGGAGGATAAGTATGAACGAAGGTATTAATAAAGACACTTAATGCCAAAGGTTTACATTAATAGAGATTGGTATTTCACCAGATATACAGCAACTCAAACAAAGAGATCTACCAAAGTTTAAAAGATTTTTTTCTTCTAATTTTGTATTTTTTTATTGATTTTTTGTTTTTTTTGTCCTCAATGGGCTCCCTGTCCATTCTCAACACCTAACCCATACAAGACACCAGCATACTTCTCCAAAGAGCCACTAAAGAAATTGTCCTTCAATTTCCTGAACGTACACGAAGTAAGCAAACTATCGGAACCCGCCTGATGGCAAATCCCAATCCTCTCGACCTCCAACAACTCGGCAAGCTTGTTCAAACCGCCGTGAAGGCTGTTGCAGAACTTCATGAGGTGCTTGATGTCATATACGGTGGGGAAATACATGTTGATCAGATTGAAGAACTCCACCTGCGTATCGGGCAAATTCTGACACGTCAAGAGCTTCAACAAGTACCCGAAATCGTAACCGCTATGGAAAGTAACCCAATGAACGTTGTCATTCAAAACGATCCCGGACGACATGAGAAGCTCCCCGAAACGGTGCGCGTCGATGCCGTCCTCGTTGTTCTTCTTGAAATCGATCCCGCTCTGGCGCAAAAGCTCGATGGAATCGTTCGCGAAGACGTCCTCGTTCACGTTGAACTCCCGGAAATTGAATTGCCAGATGCAGCACGAATGCGATTCCTCGTCGACATCCCCTGCGCCGGCACACGTGGGAAGGTTGCCGTACTCGTCGGAGAAGGTGAGCCCCAATTGTATGAGCTTTAGCATGTCTACGTTGTCCTTTAGGGTTTGGTAATGGTAATCGTAGCTGTTCTTGAAATTCCCCACCGGTCGGAGAACAATCCCCGGAAACTCCGTGTCCATCGCGATGTACGGGTAATCGTCCACGATTTCGCGAATCAACGCGAATTCCTCTTCCAGGTTATCGTTCCACACCTCGCGAATCTGGATCGAATCGCTTTTGGGTAAAATCAGCGGCATTCCTTGCAACCACGACAACAATTTTATTGCGCACTTCAATGGATCTGTTCAATTCCATAATCAAAATTCCACAATCAAAATTCCATAATCAAAATTCCACAATCGAAATTCCACAATCAAAATTCCACAATCAAAATTCCACAATCAAAATTCCACAATCAAAATTTCATAATCAAAATTTCATATTCAAAATTTCAGAATCAAAATTCCAAAATCAAAATTTCAGAATCAAAATTTGAGAAAACATATAAGGAATTGATTGACGAGAAATTGTGAGAAGATGATGATGATGATGATAACAACCTGGGGTGGGAAAAGAGTGAGAAAGGAGGATAGAGAAGGAAGAGATTTGTGGGGAAATGAAATCTCTCCCGTTCTAGGGTTTTCTTTTTTGTTTTGAGATGAAAAGGGGGCAAAGAAGAAGTGGGCGAAAGAGGAGGAAATCAAATTATTTTGTTACAAATTAGTGGTTCTCTCCTCTCATCTCATTGGATTCCTTTTTCTCCCACTTTCCCTTTCACCTTCTTTTTTTCTCATATTAATATCTTTTTTTTTTTCTGTTTGTTTGTTTCCAGACACAAACAAAAACTAATTATTAGTTATCAATTACAGCCATCTATCCATTCACACTGAACCAGTTGTTCCACTTCCGCCTCTGGGATTGGGATAGCATATCCTTCTGCCCAAACAAACCTCTTTTAAACGGTTCAAAACGTGTACACGATTCTCTATCCTTCAATCTCATGCCAAACAAACAAACTCTTAGACACCTGCCAACTATACCAAACGTTTTTCTATAATTTTATATGTTAATAACAAAATACACATGCTAATATTGATTGAAATTTATAGAAATTTTGGTATTTTTAATTTTTAATTACTAAGGAAACCTTTTGTTTTGTATATTTTTAATAAATTTCGGGTTAAATTAGAATTTTTGACCTCTTTTAATTTAGTAATTAGGAGATGTGTGTTTATCACTACTGTTTATTGTCAGCCTTGTATGTTAAGGTAAATAATTTACCTCTCACTTATAATCCATTTTTTAAAATTGTATAATTTGAAAGTTAAAAAATAATTTTTTAATTATATAATTATTAAAAAAAAATTGTATTGTGAAAACATTTTTTTTTATTTACACAATTTTAAAAAAATATTTACGGCTTTCATACACAATTTGAAACAAATTCTTTATTTATTTATAAAATGTCAAAAGAAATTACGAAAGGTGTAGGAATTACCAAAGGTGTAGGAAGAAATAACCTTACTATGATTTCTTCTTGCACCTCCATATTCTTCTTCTACCTCCATAAAATTTTGATATTCCAAAAATATCACTAAGTAATATTCTTCATTATATAATCTGAAAGTTTTTTTTTCTAAATTCATAATTAGTTTATGGATTATTTAATCTAGAAACCTTTTTTCAAATGTATGATTAATTTCTGAATTACATAATTTGAAAGTTTAAAATAACTTTCGAATTATGCAGTCCGAAAGTCTTTTTTCAAATGCGTGTCCGGATTACATAATTCGAAAGCTGCTTATAAATCCAGAGTTTCAGATTATATAATCCAGAATATCATTTTTAAAAAATATATTATGTATTACATAATTCGTAAGCTATTTCCAAATCTAAGATTAACTTCCAGATTATGTAATTCGAAGTATGGGATAACACAAGAGATAGAAAAATATTTTTATGTTTTGTATGGGGTGGCAGAAGAACATATAGAGCTGCAGAAAGAAATAGTCTTACTAATGTCATGTTTGAGCCCAACTTTTCAGAAGAGGCCCAAGTCAACAACTAAGTCCACACGGGCCCAATAGAATCCAATTTTAGATTTAGAGTCACATTTCAGTATATAAAAAGTGACTTAATTGCTAGGGTTTCTCTTTGGTTATAAGATTGTTGTCACCGTTCTCAGCAAACTACTGGTTTCGGCGCAAGCATCATCAGCTTCAAAGGTTTCTCTGTCTTACTTCCTTCTATGTTTAAGTCTGGGTTTAAGTATTACTGTATATTGGTTACACTTCGAATAATTTGTATCTTCTTCAAATCGTGCTAAATTATTTTTTTTCTCGTTTTAAAATTGTTGTGTTTGTGGTGAAATATTTTAGGTTTTCTGTTAGGTAAGACATTGGTAATTGCAGAATGAGTACTGTTTATGAATGCTGCTTCATAGATTAAGATCTGAGTCCTTATACCAAACAGATAATTTGCCCTTAAATATTTTGCTTGCAACGCATTAGTAAAATATCTGAATGCTGCTTCATAACCCAATATTAAAAAATTATTAAAAAGTATAAGGCTTTTGTAAAAAAAATCTCAATCTTGCTTCATGGTACAGTATAGAAAAAATAACATGAGCCGTTTAATTAACGATATTATTGTAGATGCTCCCAATATCTGATTTCTTTTGTTATTTGTGTGCAGGAAGGAGATTTTTGTTTTTATCTATCTACAAGGAAAATGTCAGGGTATGGTAATTTTGCTTTCGTCTGTGATTGCATTACAGTAATCATCATTGGTGTTAATAGGGTTATAACTTTTGTTTGTTCCTTTATATTTCAAATCGTTGTGTTCTGAATTTGCTGATACATTGTTTAGATAATTGACTTTAAAAACCAGACAGTCACATTATTGTTATATATTATACATTTAGGAACGAATTTAAATGATCTTTGGTGGGGTTTTAAAAAAAGTTGTCTTCATTATGATATCGTCTCTTGAGAATAGGTTACCATCATCGAAGTATCAATTCCCGCATGGGTTACTCTGTTCATCATATTTATAAGAATAGCATACTTGGGATGGAATGGAAAATGATGCTTTTTTAGGGTACTTGTAAAAAATGTCCTCTTTTTTCTGGTAGTGTGTCATAGTCGTGTTTCTCTTGAAAATAGTATTTCATTATCCAATTATTAATTCGTGTATGTTTGCTTTGTCCATGATGTTTTCTCCTGCAGTGAAGAGGTTGTTGTCCCAGCTGAGCCAGCTGCTACCATTCCTGGTGAGCCCATGGATATCATGACTGCCTTACAACTCGTGCTCAGAAAATCTCTGGCTTATGGTGGTCTTGCCCGAGGCCTTCACGAGGCTGCAAAAGTGATTGAGAAGCATGCTGCACAGCTCTGTGTTCTGGCAGAAGACTGTGACCAGCCTGACTATGTTAAACTTGTTAAGGCCATTTGTGCAGAGCACAATGTTAGCCTCCTCACTGTTCCTAGTGCAAAGACCTTGGGTGAATGGGCTGGTGTAAGTGTTCTTGATAGTAAACATTATCAATTTCATTTAATTTGAACCTCAAAACTGATTTCCTTTACGTTCTCCATGCAGTTGTGCAAGATTGATTCCGAAGGAAAAGCTAGGAAGGTCACTGGTTGCTCCTGTGTGGTTGTCAAGGTATTAACTGTCTAGAAATGAAAATATTTGTTCAGTGTTTTCTTCATTGCATTATCATTATTTAACTATTGTCATCTTGCAGGATTTCGGTGAGGAGCATGAAGCCTATAACGTTGTTCTGCAGCATGTCAAGTCTCAATGAGTTGCAAGATTTATAGATTTTGTGCACACCACATTTTATTTTGCGGTTTTTCAATGATAATGAATTTTGCCTTGTAGCAGGATTATATCTATTTTGGTTTTGAATGTTTAGTTTGCCTCAATCCTTGTGTTGCTGTTACTTTTTTATTATGTGATGCATTGCTATTACTTTAACTAGAATGTTTCTCATATTTGCAGTAAATTAATCATTAAAGAGTAATTTAGCCGATAAGATAACCACTCTAATTTAGTTTTTTCTTCAAAGTGGGGTGGAACTTTTATTTGTTTTCATTAAGATATTTAATTACTTATACTAAATTAAAGTTTTTTATTATCATTGTTATTGACTAATTACATATAAAACATGTCCATTTT
>Ga0123341_1002166_pt1 | contig 15878 bp, 11 predicted proteins | sample Turbeapinknodule_FD_89959 | JGI IMG/M metagenome (GOLD analysis project Ga0123341, IMG submission 89959) | Root nodule microbial communities of legume samples collected from Mexico - Turtle bean Mexico pink nodule | ecosystem: Host-associated > Plants > Roots > Nodule | place: Mexico: Nepantla... | reverse complement strand
TGCACTGGGTACTATTAATACCCAGGCTGCTCTACATGTAAACTTGAATCCAAAATACTAAAGTTCTCACAATCTCTCTCTCTCTTCTTCCTAATCTTTTCTCTCACCCTCTTTACTCTTTTAGGTACTGTGAATCCTCTATGAAAATTAGAGATGATCATTTTGAACAATCTCTTTTGTTTCGGTAATGTCTCGTAAGAAATTCTTTCACTTGAAAAAGACTAACTATGAGAGAAAAGATATTATTGAATTGATACTATGAAAAATTACATTAGTCTTTATATACAAAGAACTCTAAGCCTAAAGTAATGATTACAAAAGAGATCTTTAGAATCTTCAAACAACACACTTGTAATTAATTACAATATCCTAGTTAGCTTCTCGACTATATTTTCTCCTAAATCAACACCCCAAACTTGCATGTGAGATCTTGAAATTGTTTTGTTGGAAGACCTTTTGTAAACAAATTTGCTTATTGAAGCCTATATGGGACATAAGAAGCGTAATAACTTGATAAGGCCATTATCTAATTTTTCTTTAATAAAGTGTTGATCTATCTCTATGTGCTTGGTCATGTCATGCTGAATTGGATTGTCAACAATACCAATAGCTGATTTATTATCACATAAAAGAGTCATAGACTTTTCACATGTTCCAGATTTTGATCCGATGTTTGCAAGTCCAGCTGTTTAGTTGTTACCTTGGCAAGGCGATGCTTGATTGTGGTGTCCCCAATCAAAAAGCTGACGGTGAAGGGAAACAACAATGGTGGAAATGGTTAATAATAGTTAGAAAAGGAGGTACAACAATGAGAGAATGCCAAAATTCAGAAAGAAATATGATTTTCGAAGAAAAAGAAATTTTGTAGCGATTCAATGGGTCTAATGGGAAAGCAAGGATTCAACTAGGTTATATGGTGGAATCCTTGTGTTGTGTGTATCAAGCACAACAAAGGAACATATGTGGAATATACATTGCATTACATAGAGATGGACATAGGCCCATAACGTAAAATGCATCTAGGCTGATTCTCCCTGCACCATATCATTTATGATCTGCACCCAACACACTCACATAAAATGTCCATTTTGTCCTTAATAATTTTAAATTTTTGCCTTCCAGAAATTCATATCCATAAGTCAAATTACAAAGTTCCGGATATACAAATCTGGAACTAATATGTCACTTCCGGATTTCACCATCCAGAAGCTTATTTGGACAACATAAATGGCCTTCCGGATGTCAAGATCCGTAAGCAAACATAAATGAGTTTTTGATCTCAATCCTCAGCACCATTTACAATCCGGAACTCATTATTCACTTCCGGATATGACCATCCAGAAGCTTAAATGAAATATGAAAATGACCTTCCGGATTTCAAAATCCGGAATGTATAAAAATGACTTCCGGATATTGAAATCCATAAGCAAATATGTGAAAAGGGCATAATGCAGTTTTAAATTTTTCGTTGGGTGCGAGTCAAAATTGATTGAGTGCAGGAAGCAATTGCCATGCATCTAACATAAGTAATTGGGAATCGTTTAAATTGTAGTCTCTATTGGGTGTCCCTGATTTTATTCATTTATGTTCTTTTGGTCTTTTGATTTTTGTTGGGTAGTTTTATGTGATCTTATTTTCAAACCCAAATACATTCTTTAAATTGGATCCATTCCACTTTTGGTATTTGGACACGTACTTTGAGTATAAATATTTAGAAAATTTGTTTATTCCATGTTGTCTTTCTTGTGCTTTGTGGGATGTGTTTTCTCATTTCTTTAAGGAGGATATCTCATTTATGCTTTTGTAACCATTTTTTCTCTAATAATATATGTTTCTAACTGAAAGCTATGCATTCTTAGTGTTAATATTCTGTGCATAGTAACTATTTTTTGAGCTACATAGTTATGACTGCAGAAATTTCTGTTTCTAGGTTATTGTTTCTAGGATGAGGTATATATCATCCCAAACAGAGCGAGCAGTACGATTTATTGGCCTTTCTACAGCACTGGCTAATGCTGGGTAAGTTTACTTTCTCTCCACTTTCCTGAAGATTTAAGTTCAATTTTTTTTTATAAAATAATTTTCATTTTCCATTTTCTTAATTTCTTAATTTCTTAATTTCTTCTCGACACTAATTTCTGTATATCATCTTGTGCTCAACACTAATTTTCATTTGCACTCGCGACTTTATAGTGAGTAACTTGGCATGTGTAAATGTGGGGAGAGAAAGAGCACAGAAAAGGAGTTTTTTGTATTAACTTATATTTCCTTGTTTACCTCTCTCTATGTAGTGATCTAGCTGACTGGTTAGGTGTTGAGGAAATTGGACTCTTCAATTTCAAGCCAAGTGTGAGGCCTGTACCTCTGGAAGTTCATATTCAGGCATGTGGATTTGGTCTTTCTGATAGAGCATGGCTTAACATGTCTGTTTCTTTGTCTATCTATTATTATAAATAGGGTGTGATTAGTAGAAGTGTGAATGGTGGTAATAGAGGAATGGAAATTTGATACGCATGTCTATGTTTCCACATGCAACAATTCTGCACTTGTTTTCTCCTATGAAGAAAACCCCAATTGTTGCATACTCATAATAAATTTTTTGCAAACATGTTAATATTACTTGGTTTTCTTATAGGGTTATCCTGGAAAGTATTATTGCCCAAGGATGAACAGCATGAATAAACCAGCATATGCTGCAATATGCACACATTCACCCACAAAACCAGTTCTTATATTTGTCTCATCCCGGCGCCAGACAAGACTTACTGCACTTGACCTGATTCAGGTGCAGATTCAATTTCATGTGAGAAATAGTATTTATTCTATTATGAAGTGCTGTTTTTAATCTTTCTTCTTTGTGAGTCAAGTTCGCCGCGTCAGATGAACAATCAAGACAATTCCTTAGTTTGCCTGAGGAAACCCTGCAGATGGTTCTGTCTCAAGTCTCCGACCAAAACCTTAGACATACTTTACAATTTGGCATTGGATTACATCATGCAGGACTGAATGACAAAGACAGATCACTGGTTGAGGAACTCTTTGGAAACAACAAAATTCAGGCATACATTTATGCCTTAAAAATTGACATGTCATTTTCTGTATTGAGAAAAAAAAAATTAAAAGTTACACTTATTTAACAAGCCCTTAACTGGTTACTTTTATGCAGATATTGGTTTGTACCAGCACATTGGCTTGGGGTGTGAATCTTCCAGCTCATCTGGTGATTATCAAGGTGATATAGTTGTAGGTGTTTCCTTTTATACTATTTGTTTGCAATCATTTTGAAATTATCTTTTCTGGTATCAAGCCTGTTTGGTTTTCATTTATTGGATTGTTAACTACTTATCATTCATGAGTCACTTTGCTTTGAATTATAATTGGATTTTGATCAAATAAGATTTTCTTTCCTGAAAAACTTTCCCTTGAATGGTGTTCAGCATAGGTCTTACTCAAATATTCGAAGGCATTTCCAAGAGAATGGCTAATATAATTCTTCTAAATTAAGATTTTAAGAAGTTTACATTTCTGATAGTAAGATATATAATTTGATTACGTTTGGCATATGATTTAATTTCAATAAATGAGGAGATACAATTTGATTTGACAAGAAAATATCGTACCAAACATTTCTCATTATTAGTATTTTGTTCATTATTGTTGTTTCTCCTTTATTGTAAATAAGAATACATTATACACGTGTGTACACAACATACAAATTCATTATATTCTACTATGTGTGAGGTGAACCAGAGCCACCCGTTAGGAACACGATATTTGGTAAGCTTTCTGTGTACCAATTAAAGACTAACAACTCAGGAAAATGAGCAGTCACAATTATGTTGACAGGAAAATGGAACAAAAGATTTGAATCTCACTTGGTGTTTATCTTCAAAATTTTATTTCAACAATACTTTGCATCTTTTGCAGGGGACAGAATACTATGATGGAAAAGCAAAGAGGTATGTTGATTTTCCAATCACCGATATTTTGCAAATGATGGGTCGTGCTGGACGCCCTCAGTTTGATCAACATGGGAAAGCTGTGATTCTTGTTCATGAACCCAAGAAGAGCTTCTATAAAAAGGTCAAAATTGAGACTGTTGATTATATTTATCTTTTGATGATTAGCCTAATGTGCTGAGAATATTGTTTTCTCTTTTGTGCAGTTCTTGTATGAACCCTTTCCTGTTGAGAGTAGTTTGAGGGAACATTTGCACGATCACATTAACGCTGAAATTATTTCTGGAACCATTTGTCATAAACAAGATGCAGTGCATTATCTTACATGGACTTACTTATTTCGTAGACTGGTAAGTATGGTTTGGTGCCTTGTACTAAAATGGAAAATAGGTAAGTAGTAAGTGTGGTCAAATGGTTGTCTCAAAATTTTCAGAGTCATGGAGTTGTTTCCGAAATTAAAAGCCATGTTTGGATAAATCAATTCCATTAACCTTACTTGAACAATGTAAGAAAATAAAGAATTATTTATTGATAACAATCACCAATTACAAACCCATAATCTCTATTTTTATTAACCAAAACCTTCAGAAAAGGATATAAAAATATGCTGAAAAGAATAGGAAGATTCTGAAGATATTTTTTCCTAATTACTATGGGGATATTGAGAATATTTTTTTTATAAGAATTTTTATTATTTACAACACCTCCTAATATTACTCATTCTCAATTTGCCTACAAGATTATGGAATCTGCATTGGGGAAGCCTTTTAGTGAAAATCTTTGTTATCTTTCATGAAGTGTCTGCCAATTTCCATATGTTTGTTCCTATCATGTTTGACTGAATTATGGACAGTGCTCATGGCTTGTTAGTACAGTACAATTGCACAAGGATGTTAAACTTTATTTTATGCTCTTCAAGTGTGAATTTTTCCAGAGTCCTTTAGGCGCATCTTGAGCAAGACCTTGAAATTTAGTTTTTGCACTAGAACAAGATACTCTATCCTAGGTTTTTCTTCTCTAGGTCACTACACTTTCTTCCGAGTCAAAGTGTTTTTTTTTTTTTCTGAATAACAACCCTTCTCCTAGGCTTGACATCAAGTACTGGAGAATTTTGTCAACTACTCGCATGTGTCTTTTTCTCGCATCATGCACAAAGAATGTCTGGCCTTGTGTTTGAAGTATAGTTAATGGATTATCAGTTAGGTATTCTTTCAGCCTTTATTTGCAAGCTATCATCTCTGTCTAACCTGGGGTTAGTTAGAGTAATACTCACTTGTACTGGTTGAAAATCATTTTAAGAAAATACAATAGTCCTTAAAAATAGAAATGTAAACTAAACAATAGTCCTTAAAAATTCCCGGGCAAGAAGAATAAGTTATTTGTTTATAATTGACATGTAACTAGAGAAGTTTTTCTTCTTTTTCATTGATCCCTTCCCTTTTTGTTTTGTTCTTTAATGCATAATCTAATTATGCTAATAAAATGGAAAATTAAAAAAATCTTAGTAAAATGTTCCTAATTAGGAACTGTTAACAACTGAGTTGGTTAAATAATGATGTTTGAAAGGTAGTTAATGGGTTACTGTTTATCGAATTAACTGAGTGCTTGAAGGGTTAATTTTTCTTGTTTATGAAATTTCCATAAAAAAATGTCTAGGGATTTAAATAATGAGTGGGAATTCTTTTTGTATATGTATTTATTGTTGTATGATTTTTTTACATACGTGCTTAATGGCCATTTTATGACAGATGGTAAATCCTGCTTACTATGGACTGGAGAATGCTGACACCGAATTTCTAAATTCATATTTGTCTAGGTAATGACATGAAATCGAATAGTTTTCAAGCTCATGTTAAGTTATAACTCTTTTCAACAGGGTTATTTTGGCTGACAGTTTTCTTTTCACAGCCTAGTGCAGAACACATTTGAGGATTTGGAAGACAGCGGATGCATAAAGATGGATGAAGAGAAGGTGGAGTCCATGATGTTGGGTTCAATTGCATCTCAGTATTACCTCAGCTACATGACTGTATCAATGTTTGGTTCAAACATAGGTCCAGATACATCACTTGAAGTAAGACATACAATTTCACCTTTTCCGGACTTTTTGACATCTCCATTGTTTGAATTATCATTTATTTTAATTGTTTAAAATCATTATGCTTAGATTTCTTTTTTCTGTAGGTCTTTCTGCATATCTTATCTGCTGCTTCTGAATTTGATGAACTACCTGTGCGTCATAATGAGGTAACTGTTTTAATTGCTATAAAGTTTAGAGTTAATAAACTTTTAATTAAAATATTGTAAAGTTCAGATTTTTATAAATATGTGAGGGGAGGGATATCAAACTAAGAATATGTAAAATTCTAATTTATTGATTTTCTCATCCTAAAGTCAAGTGTAGACTATAGTTACCAGATTTGTGTCTGTTCCACTTGTGTGACGATCGAATCTGCACATGTAAGATTTCTGCACTTTTGTGATGATTGAATTTGTGTCTGTTCCACTTGTGTGATGATTGAATTTGTGTCTGTTCCACTTGTGTGATGATCAAATTTGTGCATATATGATTTCTGCACTTTTGCTATATAAATCAGTAAGCAACAAATTGGCTTGCATAGTAGAAGTGATTACAATTGTTGGAACTTCCACAACGGCTAGTGTGATGTGATCAAATTAAAGCATTTTAATGGATGACTATCAGTACTTTTCAAATTGATTTTGTCAAGTTGAGTTAAACCTTAAAACTAATTTTAAGATGGTATCAAAGCTTATTCTATCAATTGTTCTTGGGCAAATTTGACTACCACTACCAAGCAATTATAAGACTACTCGCTAGGTTGGGAATAGGCCTGGCTGCCAAACAGGGGCCTATGGCCTATCCCATTTAAAACCTAAGTTGGCCTACCTTGTTTAATAAAAAGGCTTGACTTTAGCTTTTATAAAAGCCTATTTTATTAAAAGGCTAGGCCTCAGGTTATAAAAATGTCTATTAAGTCTATAATTTATATATAATAAAAATAATATACATATTATAATTTTATATTTTATATTTTAGAAATTAATTTTTTTATTTCATAACTACTATTTTCTTTTCTGTCCTCATGACTGGCTCCACCATTGTGACTTGCACAGACCCATCTTCCTTTAAGCAACCCCATGGTATTTCTAAATTTCCCATTGGCATGCTTACTAAGTCCAAGAACACCCAGATAGAACCCCGTGTCTTCTCTGATTTTTTCACCATATCCTCCCTTAGTGGGATATGACTCAGGTGTATATTTAGTTGTCGAAATATAAAGAACATGCTAGGACATAGTTTTTACAAAGATCAGACCAAGCCTATGGTAGGCTAATAGGCCAAGTCAAATGTTCAGTCCTACAAACTTTTTACTTGAGATCTCTAGTTCTTGACATGAGAGGTGTATGTTGGAGATTCCACATCTAATAGTGATATGACTGTTAAAGTATATAAGTGGAGAATAACCTTGCACTTTACAAGCTGATTTTGCTAGGTTGAGTTGGTCCTAACCCAAGTTCTAAGAAAAACTATAAAATTCTGTGAAGATACCAGAAAATAAAATGAATAAGTAGTACCTTTGGCTGTCGCAAGATGGAAACCCAAAACTTGTCGATCGTCCAAGATCCTTGTGCCGAAAAAAAAAAAAATTAAAAAAAATTAGCTTTGTGAAATGCACCATTTCTACTTTTTATTTAAAAATGGGGAAATGAAATGTCAATGGTTTAATCTAATGACTGAAAATTGTATACAAATAGCTCAATGAAACTCATGGTTTCAATTTATAGTTTAAAATTATTCTCCAAAATAAACTGTTTGTTTAAAAAATGTATTTGTAATTTAAAATAAAAATAAAAATTAGTTGTACAATTGAAGCATTCCAAATTCTAAGGGGTTGTTTTAGTTGTGCAAGTCTTGTTCTCACCTTGGATAAGTGTAAGTTATGCCCCCTGGCTGTTTGAGGAAAAGTATATGTAAGTCCTCTATAAATGGTCTTTGAGTTCAGTGGTTTTCCTTGCCTTCAATAGGTGTGTCATGCTTTTATTCTGAAAATTTATCTATCAAAACGGAAGCATACTACATAATACAAATGAATCTTGCCCGTGATGTATGTAATTCTTTTTATAGAATGTTTTGCATCCCCTTTCTTGTAATGTGCTCCAAAACAAATCATCTTCATGGTAATGCTACTTTCATTCGCTGCAAAGCTTCCTCTTAATTTTATAAACATGAACACTATTGCCTTTCTGAAGTAATGTGATCTAAAATTTGGTATATTGTTCTTTTCTTGTAGGAAAAATACAATGAAGCACTGTCTGAGAAAGTTAAATATCCAGTGGATAAGAACTGTCTAGACGATCCTCACATCAAAGCAAATCTTCTATTTCAGGTCAGTCATGTCAATAACCATGAATTTAGAATGGTATTTTAACATTCCTTGCTTATATTTGTAACCATACAAGTTTTTGGGACACAGGCTCATTTTTCTCAATTGGAGTTACCAATTAGTGACTATGTCACAGACTTGAAATCTGTATTAGATCAGAGTATACGCATAATTCAGGCCATGATTGATATATGCGCAAACAGTGGGTGGCTTTCTAGCTCAATTACTTGCATGCGTCTTCTGCAAATGGTCATGCAGGTATTCATTCCAGTTTTATTCTGCAGCTGCTCTTTCTTCATTCTTGGCAATTGGATAGTTTATATGGAACTAGCTAGGGCAATTTTGTTGTCAATTTCTGTCTATCTTACACTTAAAAAAATGCTTTAAGGTTTTTGTTAAACATTTTGATCGAAAGCTTTTCTAAAATTAAGCCAATTGATGTCCAAATATGAACTAAATTAAAGCTTCATTATCCAATGGTAGACGACATATTGAGCAACAAATACTACATAACTTCCTCAGTTGGAACTGTTGTACCATATTACAATTGCACTTCAGAGTGTCTAAAGGTTTCGGTCCACAAATCTTTTTACCGTCCCTAGAAACATGAGGTCCACAATCTCCAAATCCTATAATTTAATAGTCACTTCCAGCAAAAGATACATTCCGTGTTGCTTTGCATAGTTGATGACTTATGAGTAGTTACTAGTTACTTTTCATGTCCTTTCCATGATTTATTCTGTAATTTGTATCATATGATCCACAAATCACATTATTTAAGGCTACTGATTAGTTTCTTGCCAGTTTACTTGGTTATAGTAATAGACAAATAAGAACTTGATTTTAAGTGCTAAAGCTAGTTGAAATGTTCTGGTGTTGCAGTCTAATATTATTATTTAGGTTTAATTTCCTTAGTTCTCATTTTGAGGGGGGAGGAGATTAGAACTCGATGCAGCATAACCTTTTTCATGATTCCATTGTGACACATCTGTGCCAATTGAGTGAAGTGACTGTATTTGTAGTCATCATTGTATCTCAAAAAATATTTCTTTCCTTAGATTGTTCCACTGCATATATTTGAAATCTGTGCTTTCATTAAAATTGTGCTCATAGTGAACTGAAATCTTGTGACCTGCTTTTAGGGCTTGTGGTTTGATGAGGACACTTCCTTATGGATGCTGCCATGCATGAATACAGATCTGATAAGTTTACTTAGCCAAAGAGGAATTTCTAGTGTACAGGAATTATTAGACATTCCCAAAACAGCATTGCAGACTGTAACTGCAAATTTCCCAGCTTCAAGATTGTACCAGGTAAAGAGTCCTAATAACTTTTATTTTTAAATGCTGATTCTTGTTTTTTATTTAATTGCATCTTTTATTCCCCATATCCCTCTAGTTCTAATTGTCCACATATTTCCCATGTAGTTTTTTATTTTGAATTAATTATGTTTTTCATCCTTAAAAATTTGAAGTGAATCTGATGTTGGTTACCCAAAAACAATCGTTTTAGTCCTTCAAATTTAGTGCATGGAGACTAAAATTTGAGGTACTAAAATGAACTTATTAAAATTTGGGAGACCAAAAATTTATTTTAAATTTTAGGGACTAAACATAAATTTTTTTAGAGTTAATTCTATTATCCATCCAATAATTAACAGATATATAATGGACCTTTGATGTGATTTTGACTAGTAATGATTGACAAAGGATAAAACATAAACAGATGGAAGCGATTTTTTTGTGTTCATTTAAATTTTCTATACAATTTAGCTCTGTTAATCTATACAAATAGAGGTCATGCCAAATACATTTATTTATTTTTAAATGTAAACCATTTTTAATTATGGGCAGGGAATAGGAAGATGTTAAAAAAAAGGGATGAGCACTTTTTTTCTTCATATGGACAATGTTGCAACCCATGGCCGGTTGTGCATTATGGAGATGTGTAAGAAAAAAAATATGTTAGAGTCTAACTAGTGAACTTTAAACTTTAAACCTAACTCAACCTATAAATTCGACTTTCGACTTGTGAGATGAGGTTTGAACCCCACTTATATATTATGATTTGATCATATCCTTAGTTGATATGAGGTTTGTTAGCCCCTTCAATTAGTTCTAGTCTTTACATTTTTTTGTTGGTTTTGGTCATAGATGTGGCATGTTACAAACACACCCTAAATATGTCTAAAATTCTTCCTTTTGAACTATATTTTAGGATTGAATTAGGTGCAGTCCATTTTTAATATACCCTATGTAAGCTACTAAGCTTGCTCTCCTCAAAACCAGGCTTTCGCATTTAACACAATCTACTGATTATTAATTTCTGTTTTTTTATGTTTCTCTTATTTGGACCAGGATCTACAACATTTCCCTCATATCAAAATGAAATTAAAGGTTCAGAGGAGGGACACTGATGGTGAGAGGTCTGACATAATAAATATCAGATTAGAGAAGATCAATTCTAGACGACACTCCTCTAGGGCATTTGTTCCTCGATTCCCAAAGGTTTTCTTCTTTTAAAAAATTGTGCTGTTATGATTTGTAGTCTGTGTGCGCTAAACACTATTTATAATTTTCCTGACAACAGATAAAAGAGGAACAGTGGTGGTTGGTTCTTGCTAATACCTCTACATCTGAGCTATATGCTTTGAAAAGAGTTTCTTTTTCAGGTCACTTAACTACCTCAATGAAGTTACCACCAACTCCAGCTAATCTTCAGGTAAATGATTTCCATCCATCCATCCAAACTCTGGTCCTGCTTCAGCTCTTGTTCTTCATACACAAAATTACCATTTTTATGTAGAATTTGAAATTTAATTTTAAGTAATTATTTATAATTTTTTATAATTTGAATTTCTCTTATAATTTGAAGTAATCATTATTTATAAATTTTTATAATTTCAAATTTCTATACAAATAAATTACCTTCTTAAAAATCTCTATCCAAACATGCTATGAAGATTTTAATTATGCTTTTGTTCAGTGATTGTCAACTGTATCTTCTTTGATGTTGTCATTTGTTCGCATAATTTTATAATTTATGTACAAGACTGGTAAAGGAAAATGATTACTTGACTTAAGTAACTTGGGGCTTCCATGTGCTTGTATATGTAGCCAATATTTGTTCAAGGGAAGAATCATGAAATTTTGGCACTAATAAAAGAAGCTGCATTATACAAAATTGGCCTTAATAGTGCAACAACCCGTGGCTTGCTACGTACTCTCTTTTCTATTCCCTATTTCTCTTACATCCCAAAAAAAGTAGACATTAGAGACAATATGTACCCCTTAAATAATGCATTTGGCGTTAGAGTCTAGTGATAGTACACACTAGAGTTTTTTCTCGTATTGATTGGTCTTGTAGCTGAAGCATGGTTAAATAATGTGAGTCTTAAAAGGAAAAAGTTCGTTTTAATAGATTTATTTTGAAAGCTATATTTATTTGATTTGTAATTTGACTTGAGATTGTCAAGAGGTTTAGATTCGCTGTTACTGAGTACCTTTTGCTTGCATGTTGCTAATATTGTCTTGCAGGGCGTAAAACTGATTTTAGTCTCCGATTGTTACATTGGATTTGAACAAGAACACTCCATTGAAAAGCTTGGTGTATGATAAGTAGTGAAGCCATCATTGGGCAGGGCCATTTGTACATGCAATATAAGGTTTTCTATCCAAGGAAACTATTCTCCATTGAAGAGTGGCTGGTGGTTGCCCTGGTTGTTATTTTTTGTAACTAGTTTAATCTGTAAGATTTAATCTTGTTTACAGATTATCTTTTATTTTTATATATTTTTCAAGTCATGTCATGATTTTCATATATCTTTTATTTTTATATATTTTACAAGTCATGTTGACATTTGTATGTACAATGGGATTACACCTGTCCCAGGATATATTCAAATAAATATACGTAAATATTTAGAGTTCTTGGATCGAAAGAGTTGTCTTAACGTTAATAAATTTTCAAGGAATGGATCCTGTAGTATTACCAGATTATATCCAACTAGCCTACAGGGAAACAAGGTAATCGAAATGGAGAGAATGCTAAGAATGTAATTGCAGAATGCTTCCCAGGCTCCAAAGGTATGAATGACTACATGGTTATAGGCTTAATGTAAAGTGATATTCTTGAAGATATGTGGTATACTTAAAATAATAGTTTAATGTTAGATTAAATACATGCGTGATAACAAACAAATAAGTATTTTAAGGTTACCTGCATCAAGTATTGTCTCTTGGTTACCTAGAATAAATATGGTTTGTGAATTATTAAAAGAAACTATAATGCTTTATATGTTCTAGTAATTAGACGCATTCTCAAATAATTTGTTACCTATAATCCAGGTCTTACCTTTTTCAAATCAAATTTACCTGTGCAGATTGGGATTCCCAAAGAGTAAACACTTGGCACCTACTTCACTTTCGCATGACATGAATAGAAAAGGCAGAAGAAATAAAATTGTGAAACCATCCAAATTAAAACAGTAAGTTTTTAGTAACTGACTTTTTTATTCGAATCCGAGATAGTTGACATTGGATAATGCAATTATCAGAATTTCTAATGGACCACTCTTCGTGTTCATCAACTACACAAGAAAGAAAGAAACCACTGACACTCACTCAGTGTATTTTATTCGATCATGAGCTGTGCAAGCTAGCCAAAAAAGCCATATCTATTCACGCACAGTTATCATTCTTCGCACAATTATCATTCTTCGATGGGTCGGTCTCTGAAATATTTCCTATGTCATCTTGATGCGGCGTTTCTTGCACCTGCAGCTCTTCAAGATCAGAGGTATTTTTCTGGCCCTGGACTTCTTCCCTATCAATAGTATAATTGAAAACAAATTAAGAAAAGCAATTCTGCACTTTTGTTTTATGAGTTGAACGAAAGCAGTAGACGAAAAATAGTACCTGTTGTTGTGTTGTAACTGTTGAGTAACTTCCGTTCTTCCAACAGAGCTGCTGTGAAACGCGCTGCAGAGTTCCTCCATCGAATACTGAACCCCTACTGTCTTTAACCGCTTTTTTTTCTTCGGATAAAACGAACACTCAATCCCCAAGAAATTGGTGTCCATCTCCTCATCGCTATCTTCGTCGTTCTCCGTTCTCTCTGACACGTCTAACTCGAATATAAAAATCTTTCTACTCCCACCACCATTCTCATCTTCCTTCTCTTTCTCTTTCCCTTTCTCTGATGCGTTCATTCTTCTTCCTTTCACTCACTTAGCACAAATTCTAACTCAACCGATTTCATGTTTTCCTTCTATTTGTAGTGTCTACTTACTACTGTTGCAGCTCCAACTCTAACTAACTAACTGACTCACTCATTTGCATGTAAATTCACTACTAATGCATGTTCGTTTCTATTAAATATTAGTTATATCTCCTCTCTACTCATTACCTCTTTTAATGATTCAACTGTTCAAGTTCCTTTTCTAACTAATTCCAATTCAAGTCTCCTAACCGCTCCAAGTGAATAACAGAAATCATTCTTAGGCTTTCATCAAAAGTAAAATAAATATTGATTTTCTTTATTAGTGTTAATAACTATGTCTAAACAAAGGAAGTATATCTGTCGCAGGTCGATTTCAGTTGGATTTCGTGTCCTTAAACAAACAAATCAAAATGGCTTTAATGTTGGGTTGAGTGTATGGGTATAGAAAATTACTTTACTTTTGAAAATTATAAGTTTTTTCTTGTCATTTTCAAATGGGGAAATGTTAAGTATTTATTAGTTGTCCCCGGTAAGTATATGTTGTCACCATCGTCACATCATATTTATTAGTTTTAAGTGGAAGATGGCTTACCAAGTCTTTAAGATGTTACCTTTAGTCTCATTCGAACAACCTTGTTCTTTGAGTCTATTGTTGATAGCTGAATTTGATTTAGTTTTTTTTTTTTTAAAACTGCATCTTGATCTTATATGCAAGGCTTTCCAACTATAGGAGTCGGAACCACTCCGTGTTGGTGAACCAAACTAGTACTGCACACATGTTCAGGGTGCCTTGTTTTTCCTATGCTCAACTCAAGAATCCTACTATATACAAACAATAATTAAATAAATCCTAACCACTTGACCTAGGAATGTCGATACTATGTATATTTGTACTTAAGATTTCATCAACGATGTGTGTGTAGATTGTGAAGTTATTTGTCCATCTAATTTCTATGAACAAATCTTTCACATCTCATACCAAGGAGGTGGAGATACAAGGAAAACAAATTCAAGCCTTGTTGTCTCTACTCAAGCCTTCATGAGGTGCATTATTCAACTTTTTTCGTTATTGGGTGACTAATCTTTTTCCTACAATGCAAAAAGAAAATGAGACAACCACAAATTTTAAGTATATATTTATGTAATTATAAGAATTGTCAACCACTAACCTGCCAATAGGAGTCCAACCGAATGACATAAAGCTACATTTACTCCTTGTCACTAATTTGGGACTTCAAATAGGGACACATGTTTCGTCTCAAGAAAGTCTTGAAGTTCCTTAATCTGGTGGCGATGACAAAAAAAGATCTTCCTAGTCATCTTTGTTGGGAATGTCAAAATTGTATTGTACAAATAACATATGAAAGGGTCATCAATTTATTAAGTAGGTTAATAAAAAATGAACTTATAAGATGTTGACTTAAAATGTTCAAATACTTGAATATTCTACCAGATAAGGTTCTTCTTTTATCTCTTTAACTTCATCTCATGATAGAATGACTATAAAAACATGACATTGAGCTATGAGTCCCCCTAAAATTACCAAAACAATGGTCTATGTCGATCTGTGTTCCCTCATTTGTAATTTATCTCACAATTACTAGAGAAAATTGGGTGAGGAATTTACCTAGTTTACTCTCTCCACTACCAAGATTTGGAATCCACCATAATCCAAAAAAAATAAAAATGTAGTAATTTAATTTATTTCATAAAATAAATAAAAAACTATAATAATAATAATAATAAAAAAAAGTTATGATTTTCCATATTCCTATTAAGTTATGTTTTTTTATATCCTCTCATCATGATGATTTTGAATGACATGCTTCGTTGTCCGCAATGATAGGAAATGTTCTTAATGAGAAAGACAACATGTCATACATATCTAAAGAGTGATTGATGAGCATAATTATACTTTCACTTTAAAACTCTAATAATAAACTCTTGGATTCAAATCATGAATAAATCACACCTTAATTGTTATTTCTGCTAATTCTGTGTTTTAAGATGTGGCACACGGTCTACTCTTTCATAGAGCAAACGATTTGACCAAACAATCTAATGAGAGCATATGTGTTATATTCTAAAGTTTTAGGATTTAATTAGTTAGAATTTTATTAGGATTTAATCATTTATTTAATTAGTTAGGATTTTATTAGGATTTTATCAGGATTTTATTAGGATTTTATCAGGATTTTATCACTTATTTAATTAGTTAAGATTTTATTAGGATTTTATCATTTATTTAATTAGTTAGGATTTTATAATCTTTAGTACTCTATAAATAGAGTAT
>Ga0123341_1002165_pt1 | contig 15880 bp, 7 predicted proteins | sample Turbeapinknodule_FD_89959 | JGI IMG/M metagenome (GOLD analysis project Ga0123341, IMG submission 89959) | Root nodule microbial communities of legume samples collected from Mexico - Turtle bean Mexico pink nodule | ecosystem: Host-associated > Plants > Roots > Nodule | place: Mexico: Nepantla... | reverse complement strand
TTGTATTGCTTTAGTTATTTTGTTGGTGTATGAACTTGTTTATTTCAATATTATGGAAATTGTATCATGAATTATTTTTTTGTTAAATTTTTTATGTAAAGTAAACTCTTACGAATCTACGAGTCGGGTTTACGAGTCGAGTTTACTGGACTCCCACGAGTCTAAGTAGACTCTCGAGTCTGATAACCTTGGCCTTCAGATATAAACTTGGAAACTAATCATTAAACATGTTCAACAAAACTCTAGTTACAAACTAAATTGTTTCAACACCAATAATTGCAAAACTGCAAATCCAAATAAACAATTAAAGCCAATGAACAGTCACAGCAATTCACATTCACTGAAGAACAAGTTATCAAAAAAACATTACTAAAACATCATCAACACAGAAGAACATCAAATCATGTGGTGTGCATTTTTTTTCTAAAACAGAATATGCTTCTAACTGTCTGCATCAGGTCGCGAAATGAAAAGGATTAAATATTCTATTAGCCAGCAGCACTACTTGTACTGAATCGCGCATATCAGATGGTATCTACTATCTTTATCTACTCAAGAAAATATAATAGGTATGACAGTAAAGAACAAAAAAGCAAGCAGACTTTACGCACGAAAACAATTTACAACTATTTTCTCAATATGTTGCCACGAAGTTACACTTAAAAGCAACAATACATTGGGTATAGAGTATAAGTCACCAATCAAGAAGAACTGGAAGAAGAGGGAAAAACATCTTTAACAGCAGAAGCAGCAGTGAGGTAATTGAGAGTGTTCTTCAATGTTTCCTTCTCCCTCGTCAATCTGGCCGCGGTGTCCTCCAATTCAAGCAGGGCTTGTTGCTCCCTTGGCGCGCCCTCGAAGGTGCTCCCAACGAAGAACGAGAACGGCGTTGGAAACAGGTTTCTTCTCAAATCCCCAACCTCCTTCTCCGGTTTCCCTCCCAACCGGTTGGATAACCGGATAACGTCCCTCATGTAGGTCTCCACCTCGGTGGCGAGACCGTCCAGATCAAGGTCGGTGGAGGGAGATGGCCGGTCCTCGAGCCACGTCACCTGCGCGACCAGATACGGTTTCGTACGGACCAAACTGTTCACGCGGAAGCGCTCCTGGCCCTTGCAGATGAGGAAGAAACGGTCATCCACGAGGCTCTCATGCTTGATGACTTCGCCGACGCAACCGACGGCGGCGGTACCGGAGACAGCGTCGGTATAGATGACGCCGAAGCGGAGGTCTGTGTGGAGGAGTGTGTGCATCATGATGCGGTAGCGGAACTCGAAGATCTGCAAGGGGAGGATGGCACCGGGGAAAAGGACCAGAGGGAGAGGGAAGAGAGGAAGCTCAACGACATCATCGGAGTTGGGGGAGTTCGTGTGGTGCTTCTCGGAGAAGGAAGACGCGGAGCAGCGGAGAGTGGAATTAGGCTTCCGGCAGCGGTGGCGGAGAACGGCGAGATTGAGATGGTGCGGAGAGGTTGGGGATTTAGGGTTTAGGGAGAGTGTTATAGGGTTTAAGGAGGGTTTGTGAGGTAAAGAATAAGAAGAAGGAGAAGGGATAAGCTGCGGGAATGCCATTTCTTCCAATGAGAAATTTAGAATAGAATATAAGAGAAGAAAACGCAGAAGTGGAAGTGAATGTACACAAAAGGTTTTGTTGTGTGGTTATTATTGGACCTTCTCTAATTTTATTATTACTCTTTTCTGTTATAAATCTGTTCTGAACTTCACAGTGCTGGAGTTAGATTTTGCTATAGCTGCTCAATGTGAGATTATGTGGATGACATAATAATGAAGATTAAGCAGATGACACAAGATTTCTTTTTGTGGTTCTGTATATTCCACGTGCCATATTAGATCAAGGCAAATCAGGCCCCAGATATTAGATTGGGCCTAATCTAATGCTTCGGCCCACTATTTTAATTTAAAATCTCCTCAACCTTTTAATGAAGGCAGTTTCTTCCTGCACCCCTACATTCGTTTTATACACCCCCACAATGTTATGCAAAGACCAAACTTTCTCTATTATTTTTTTAAAAACCCTAAAATGCATTTGAACTGTATTTATTTTTTTGTATTATGGATTATAGAATCTGAAAAAACTTCAGATTGAAACTTCCGGTAAAATTTCGGATCCACCAATCCGTAATTTAAAATATGCATTTAACATTCAAAAATCCATCATTCAAAAAAAACATTCTGGCTCCACCAATCCATAACAGAAATATGCATTCCGAATTCAGAAATTCATAATTAAAAAAAAAAACATTCTGGATCCACCAATCCGTAACAGAATTAGGCTTCCAAATTCAACCATTCGAAAATCAATAATTTATGTAAAAATTGCTTCCAGAACACCTTCTCATCCAGAAAAAAAATATTCAGTTTCGGATTGATGAATCCATAGCACACTCCCATATCCTTATTTCCGATAACTACAGTGTCCTTTTTTATATAAAAGGTCAATGTCAGTTTCAAAATTTAGAAAATTGTGACTATTTGAAGTAAAACGTAGGGGTGGAAGCCTTCTTTAATGAATTATAATATTTTCATACAAAAATAAGTTAAACAAGATTGGATGTTGAAGTGTCATGTCAATATTTTAATGAATAAAATAAAATCATATATAATTAACTGATTTCATCTATTCACACGTAACATTCTATACTTGAATTCTAATGCCAGCCTTCAACATATGCATTCTTTTCTTACATACTCATCTATTATTACATCATTTTTAACACTCCAATTATAATTTTATTAATGCTATTTTGACATTTTCAACTAATTGAAATTCTTCTGTTCCAGTTAACACATAAATAAGAGAGAAGTGTATGAAAACAATCGTGAATTAGTTGAAAAATAAGATAAAAGTATTTTTAGAGTATTTAATTTAAAATTTATATTTTTAATATTAATATTATTTGTGATGTTGTTATTATTATTATTACAAACTAACTTTAAAATGAGAAAAAAAATCACAGTAATCTATCATCCTATAGCATAATATACGGTCGGTTTGAAATAAAACAACGCAATGAATTATATTTCGTTTTGAGTCAATTTTTCAAGTTTTCTTTCACATAAAATATTTAGTTTCTAATTTTTTTCATTTTTTATTATCTATAATATTAGTTGAAATTAAATTCAGTTTTTCATTGTTTTTTATAATGTAGACACGATAGATCAGGGAAATGATACTTTGTTTTTTTAGATAAAAAGTTGTACCATTTACAAAGACTTATTAAAAGAATTGTAATTTGACCTTCGTTGAGTTAATATTTTAAATTAGAATTAAATATTTTTTTTCATATTATTATCAAAAATTATGTATTTCATTAATTGAAATTTTAGACTTTCTAGATTTTTATAGTACGAAAAATTATTGAAAATAATTATTAACCGTGATTAACTTTTTTTTGACCTTGCATAAGACTTCAGTATGAATGTGAAGTATATTATAATATTGGAACGTTCATAGTAATGATGATTCATTATCCACGTCAGCATAAAGTTCAAGGATTAAAACCAATTTTAACTTTTTATAACTTTATTATGTCCTATATGCTAATTTGCTAACCTTGTTATATCCGAAGATGAGCAGGACAAATTACGATGCATTGACTTTTAGAGACCTTCTCTTTTTCTCGTTCTTCTTTGGATTTGTAGGGAGATGTCGAACCTCAATAGCCAACACCATAGTAATCGGCTTCGCAACCTCGAGAACAATCACCCTTCCATCCTTTTTGACCGTCTTCGCCTACCTCCACATCCTCAACTCTTTAAAATAATTCTTATTCTGGAGAAGACCCACAATTCCTCTACTCGTCAAGACCCATGCCCACCATTATACCTACACAAAAAACAAGTCAACTCACATCAACATTAAAATAACAAACCGAGACGAAAAGAGACATATCATGAACATCAACAAATTTGTAGGGAAACAACGTATATATATCTGTTGTTAAGCAATAATAAAAATAAAAGAAATCAAAGGCCAAATTTTCTCAACCAAGACAGACGACGTTCAAAGTCTTGCACTTACAAGGATAGTATCTCATCTGAAACACACTTAACGCAAATGACTCAAATGAGAGACATGTCAAAAAATCCCGAATCCAACTATCCACCCACGCATACTCAAACCATTACCACTCACATCTTTTGCAAGGATCGAGAGCTTAAGAGTCGACAACTCCAACTGAACCCTCGACTCGACACTCGACTCACAACTAACCCAAGAAAACCTACTAGCATACCCAAAGTCATTAGAGTTAACATCTACAATTATTCTAATACTCACCTCTTATCCGTGCAATAACAATAATTTGAGAAATAAAAAAAAAGATAGTATTTATCTTCTTTTAAAAACACAACCTAACTTATTTAAGGGTTAAACTTCAAGAACATTTATTTTCATTAGTTATTTTTTCTTATTTATGTTATCCTTTATTCATAATCAAGTTACCATTTGACTTTATTTTGTTAAGTAGGTTGTTGTTAGTTATGTATCAGCATATAGTTATTTAAACTAAGAGAGTATTGTTAATAAAAGAGATACTAAATGTTTCAACACAAAGTTCTCAACCGAGAAAGTTTATAATATGATATAGATACAATAAAAGTAAATAAGTATTATATTAAAATAAAAATAATATTTTTTTATATTTATTTTTGCAGGGCCATTAATAGGATATAGAGATAGTTTGAGATTAAAATCTGACACACGTTTCAGTAATAAATAATATGAATAAAATAATCAGAATCACAAAGAAATAGGTGTAAGAATTTGAGTTGGCCTTTTGTAATTATCTCTTGTCCGTGCCTTAATGGATGATGTCACCTCTGAGTCACACAACAAATTACTAGGTAGCCCTTGACATGGGTACATGCGTCACTCAAATGTGAACTCGCCACAAGCGCGTGAACACGGAGTTTTACTAACATTTTAATAATACGATAACTATTATATATAAATATAAAGATGCAGGTTCTTCTTCTCTACTGCTCTATAAAAGAAAAAGGAATCCAAAGTGTGGTGATTGAGAAGAAAGAGGAAGAGAAAAAGAAGAATGGCTGAAGAGGGACAAGTTATTGGTGTCCACACCGTTAGTGCGTGGAATGAACATCTCAAGAAGGGAGAAGAATCTAAAAAACTGGTTAATTTTTACTCTTAACTTCTTCTCTAGTTTCATTCCCCCCTTGTTATGTGATAATTTGCACAGGCACAATGAACATTAGGTTTTTCAATAAGAAAATTCCCTTGTCTTTCTTGCCTTAAAGGACTATACATCTCTTCTGTTTTTGTGAAATCGCTATTGGTTGGTTAGAGATCATTGTATTGTGTCTTCCATAGCTGTTTCCCTGTTTTTTTTATAATTGTATTTCACCCCTTTTTTTTTTTTTAATTTTGTCATATTGCCTCCTTTGTTTGAATTCTTGTCATGAGTGTGCTTTTTAGAAATATAATTTGTTGTTTATTAGCTTTTTCTGTGGTCGTCTATCCAAAAGTTACTAAATCTACTTTGATTTTTCGAATTTTGTATTTTGAAAGGTGTTGATTGATATGTTTAATAAAATGAAATGCCTGTGATTGAAGTTTGAATTTGCATGTGCTTTATAAGTCTGGGCTGTTGCTGTTTAAAAGTAGCTGCAGAGGATGGTGATCCCCTGAAGGTGCCCTTTGTTAGTGAAATCTTTAGCTGTCTTTGTGATTTATTTGGTTGTTGAAGATCTGTGTCATTAGCATGATTTGTGATTCTTTAAAATGATTTATCTTTGATCTGTGTCATTATTAGCATGATTTGTGATTCTTTAAAATGGTTTATCTTTTCATTAGCAATTTTAAACTATTAAAAATACTGAAAGGATATTTGGTTAATAGATTGTGGTGGATTTTACTGCTTCTTGGTGCGGTCCATGCCGATTCATTGCTCCAATTCTGGCGGAGATTGCTAAAAAGCTTCCCCATGTGACCTTTCTCAAGGTGGATGTGGATGAACTGGAGGTGAATATGAATATCTAAATCTTCCACAGAACATGATTTTACTTATTTTTTACCCTGAATCAATCCTAAAGTACTTTGAGGAATTTCCTTAACTTAATATTGCAATCACTTTGGTTTCTTCAGTCTGTTTCAACAGAGTGGAAGGTTGAGGCTATGCCAACCTTCTTGTTCTTGAAAGAGGGAAAGCTGGTGGACAAGGTTGTGGGAGCCAAGAAAGATGAGCTGCAACTGGCAATAGCCAAACATGCAACCAGTGGTGGTGGTGCAGAAAGTTCCATATGAATGAATGTGTTGAGAATAATAATAACTATATTTATTCGAGTCAGTGTGCTTTTACTGTTTTTGAGTCTGTTTGGATGATTTCAGCTTGGATATGGAGTTAGTAAAACATGAACTGGGTTATGTGTAAATGAATGAAATTGTTGCAGTGTCCCATCTGAAACTCTTTTAGCTAATGAACCTAGGAGAAGGAAGATCCGGATCTGAAACCTAGTAACCTAGTAAGAGAAACTGCATAGATTGTGATGCAATGTCACCATTAATAGTAATAATTTTAATTTTAGATGTTGACTTAATATGTAAAAGATTAGATTGTGATGCAATTCAACTTATAACTAAGAAGGAATTACAAATTACAATGAACTATAGGGAACCAACAAGACATAGTTGTAGTTAGAAGTTGTTACAATATGTTTGTCTTGTTACAATATGATTGCTTCAAACCATGCGGGGAGTAAAAAAAACGTTAGAAGAATGTTCTTATGTACAATAAATGTAAGAATATTTTTTATGGAACTTTGTATCACAACATGCATTCTTCTCTCACATATGTATTTATTTTACGACTACTTATACTTTGTATGAATTCAACAGAGTGCTTGCTAACTAAAATTGATCTGAATCATTGCAAACTCCCGCATCATTGTGAAACATGATGTGGTGTTTTTTTCAATTTTATTTCACTCTTTATTTTTATTTTCATTTTGGATGCGAACAAATTGATAGGAAAATGAACCATCAAATCTTAAACTCTATTTGGGAGCATGGAGTACACAAAAATTCTAGTTAAACCAACACAAAATGCAAAGCAAAGTGAGGATAATAACCAGTTTCTTCTTAATTATATGACTCATTTTTATTTGACTCATTCCCCTGATATATTCACGATAAACATATTCAATTGGTCCTTTTAATAAACACAACAATAACTTAGTGAAAATACATAGGTTGTAGTTGAAAAGAATAAATTACAGATAATCCGAGTACATCTTTTGCTTGCACGAATCACGGTGCTCCTTTTTCAACGCAAGATCAAGAAAAGTGGGTGTTGGGAACCATAGAACTAACGATAAACACTTGTATTGTAGCGTTGAAAAACCATGCCACTGCCAACAGAAGCTGATTTATTCCCAAGATGACTTATTGTTTCAACCAATCCCAACGAAAGCCATAGAATTCACAGAGGCTCTTTAATTCCCTGAATTGGGTTCACTGCCCATGAACTGCCGGAGTATGTACCATTCTCTTCACCAAAGATATTTTCCATGGATTTCCGCCTAATTCTTCAAACACTACTATCAAGTTCTTCGTTGGCTTCAGCCAGGACCTTGGAACGTGATACCTGCCAAATTCCAAACACAAAACTGGTCAAATCATTAACCTCTTTCACAAAATAATATTTAGTAGCATTGGATCTGGCACACTACAAAAAAATGTTGTGGCATTATCATTACTCGTATCTGGAGGGTAATGATACTGACACGACCAAAAGATAAACACACAAAAAGATAAAAGGCCGCGCACTATTCTTTCACTCTGCACGTGACATTGATATGTCAGACTCCACAAGTTCAACGGCTCTAAACAGTAGCAAAATGCTAAAGACAAAGTAAAGCAAGTTAATAATTTATATGATATCATCCTTTACAGAAAAGCAGTACCATCGTTGAGTGGGTTGGCCACAACCAAGTTGGCACTTTACAGGGCGAAAGGCCCCAGAATATGTGCAAGAATTACAATCACCCTTTGCATAAGCCATCCAATATCTCCCTATGCTCTGCCTGTTGATCCATACTTGACCCTTACCCATGCTTTCTAGGTCCAGAGCCAGTGGTTCCTTTCCGCCGGGTGCATCAAAATATGCCTGGAGGTCCCAAGTTAATAGTAAGCTTCTAGTTGAAGACTATAGCACATGCAACAGTTTTTATTTCTATCAAGTTTTAAAGGAACAAGTCTTACAACCAAGATAGAGAAATGTGAAATGTAATGAATGACGTGAAAAAAGAAATACACATGAAAATAAACTGTTGTATTGTATGAATAACTCATATCTTATTATGTAAACCAGTAACTGTTCTCTCACCTTGTACCATTTCAATTGCGACCGACTTTGTGTACCTTGTGATTCTTGGACCCAATCAACAGACGAGACTCCGTTGGGAGACACCAAATTCATATCCTCTCCTCTTAGGCCAACCTATTGTAATTAGAAAACATTTTCTGGTCCCATTAATTGAAACTTACAAACACACATGTCAGACTAACAAATTTGAGTGCTTCAGACCTTATATGACCACTTATTCCATGTTAAATCTTTCTGTCCCTGGTCAAGACCATGTAGCATAACTGGACCAGTGATCCCTGTCTCCCATGTTTCATAATGCCGACCAACATTCTTCCAATGAAAAAACGGAAAATCAATCAATGACCAGTAACATAATGGTCAAGCAAAACAATGTACTAAATATACTAACTAGAAAATAATAGTCCACTGCAAGTTGGATTTACAAGCATGGTACTAAGTAAGTACTAACAGGTAATCCAACAGTCACGCTGAGAAGAGCAATTTTATTTGTTCCAGCGTGGAGATCTACAGGTCCATTAAATGTGCAACTTCTCTGCTCCCTTGTCCCAAAAGCCGACCCTGTAAAGGAAACCGTTCACCTACAGCTTAACTCGGAATCATTCAATATGCAAAATTGCGATTTCTAAACAAAATAACTTCACATTCAACTACGACATTCAACTACGATTGGAAAAACCTGAAAATTGCCCATTAACGAACACATGAACAGCATGTCCTGCAGACTGCACGTTAATGCTGGGTTTTTGTCCATCTCGAAGAAAGGTTTCTGATGAACTTATGTCAATGCTGCAGCATGCCAACCAGAAAAAAACAGTAAGATTAAATGCTGAAGCTGACAAGGTAGGATAACAGAATCTATCTGATAAGTAATTTAAATCTGAAATATGCCAAAAGTGGCTAAGTTCAGGAACTTCTTGAAAAATAAAAAAGCAATTTCTTCGTCATAAATCAGCATCGTGTTACTATAGGCATTGCATAATTTATTTTGTCATTATGCAGACAACCCCAGAATTCAATTCATTTGGTAGCTTTTTAAAAATCAAGCAACTTACCTGGTTATGTACCATAGGTAGTCACTGCTGTCCCTGGTAACATTGAGTTGTTCTAAGAGTCCAGGAGATGTAATCCTTGAACTCTCGGCCAGAGAAGATAGATCTTCATCATAGCTCTCCCATGAGAACAACTTAGTATTGTAAGGAAGCATTTTTACCTGTGAAGTTTGAACTTTCACCTTCATGAAGACATAACAATCCAGTCAATTTCTTTATGAAGATAGGGAAAGGCTGACAAGAAATAGTACTGACGGGCAACAAATGTTTTCATCACACTTCATAGCTTTAAAAGGTCTCGTGAAGTATCCTTACTTTTGCAGTATTAAATACATCAGTTTTGCAATCAGGAAGGATGCTTATGGACCAAGGAGGTAAATCATAGTTCCTGTTATTGAATGTCACCGTGGCAGCAGACTTTGCATTATAGTTTGCTAGAAAAGCTGCACACGTTCCAGTACCTGAAGAGTATACATGAGCCTGGAAAATTTCCAAGCACATAGAGACAGGGCTAACTTATCTATAAACAAGCACAAAATGTCAAGAGAACAATTGCTTCACAACAAAGGCAACTTGCCTGCTGTAGATTTCCTAACGATGCAACTGTGGGATCCGAAGAAACCAAAGCATGTTCACACCGCTTGATAGCTCTATGAAGCTCCTTCAAGTGACTATATTTTGGTTGCCTGATCAAACCTAAACACAACAAGGTACATTGGGTCAGGATGCAACAAAATATAATATTGAACTATCTTTGTGGCCGCAACTTATGGAACATAATCCAGTGCCAGTTCGTGCATTTTAAATGTCTCTATGAGAGAAGAAAATACTGAAATAGTACAATAGATAATTTGATTTAAAGATCATATGTATAAATGCTTTTACTGAAGAATGATGATACATTACTTCATAGGCTGGGGGATGCCATTATAAAATACACTTCAACAGAAGAACTACGATTCACAGCCCAGCAGTAACTATATCTATAAGTGGCAATGAATCACGGAGCAAACAAATAATAAATAAAAAAACTCAATATAAGCTTAGTTTTCTCACCATATTCATCAATTGGAGCGTCATAGTCATAGCTTGTAGTAATGAATGGGCCTCCAGCTGATCGTCCAAAGTTAGTTCCTCCATGATACTATCAATTTTCATTAAGAACATAGGCGAAATTCAGATTTTAAAGTAAGTCAGCCAATGTTTCATCACATGAGGGAAAAAGAACTGAGCCTTATCCAAGAAATTGAGAGATTTTTTTATATAAAAATAATAAGAAAAACATAGAAGGTGGCCAACCATGTAATAATTCACATATGAGCCACCCTGTTGAATGAAACGAGCAACTGCAAATGATAGATCCTGAACTGGTCGCTGGTGAATTGGGCCACCAAAATCTGTAAACCTTGTGATCATAGGAAAAAATCACCCAACCGAATCTTAAGTTACAGAAACAACTTCAAATTACACTGTACAGCTTACCAGCCACTCCAAGACTCAGTCCACATGCTAGGCTTGTAAGGTTTATTTGGAGTGAAATCATCACAGTAAAAACCATTACATGAATTGATCTGTAACGGAAAATTGGATAGATCATATTCAACCCTCAAACAAATTAACAATAAAGCAAACGAGACAAGCTAGAGAGGGAGAGGACTTACCACAGGATCTGGGGCATCATTTTGCTTGCACATCACCCAGGGCACTCCTGTGCCCAATCCAACAGCCATGCTTGCAGCCCAGTTTAAGTATGCACGACCAGCAGCTCCCATTGCCCTGCTCTCTGGTCCGTACTCATTCTCAATCTAAAAAACACGAGAGAATTGGAGAAAAAAACACAGTTTAAGATGTCTCCTGAAATAACAATTCATTGGTATGAATGCACGTGAGTGCCAGGCCAGTTTTTTTGAGTATTTCTTCACTTATACCACACAATGAAGTGAATCGCATACCTGAGAGAGAATTATTGGACCACCCTGAGACTGAAACAACTTCTCACTCTTCATCATCTGGACAATTTTCTGCGTGAAACCTTGCATTGCTGCCTAAGAATGAAAAACGGCAAAGTCAGATTATCCAAGACATGAATCAACGGAGAGAAGCCATGAGAATGAGATGCAAATCCAACCTTGAAAGGCTCATTATCCGTTCTAAAGCTTATACCAGGAACATACTTCAACCATACAGGAATTCCTCTAAAGTACACCATTAAAGAACGAGATTATGAATCACAACCAAATCTCACATTAACAGAGAGATAGAGAGATATGGATTATGGAAACAAAATGTACCCAAAGTTCCACTCAGCGCACACGTAAGGTCCAATTCGAAGGTTGGCATAAAGTCCCACCTTCTGCACCGTCTTAATAAACCGTACTAGATCATACCTTCCTTCAAAATTATACTGCAACCCAACATATAAAAAATTCACAAAGAACCAAAAAAATGTTATTTTTTTTTTAAATTAAGGTTGATTAATGGGGAGAAAGGAAGATCCAGAGTAGTACATTGCCAGGAGATGGTTCATGGACATCCCAGAAGACATAAGTGTCTATGACATCAAGGCCTCCATGTTTGGCTTTCCTAATTAGATCCTCCCACATCTGAAACCACATACATTTGAAGCAAACAAAGCATTTGAAACACATAAAAAGAGTATAGAAAATGAGAGACATACATCAGGGGTGCTTCTGGGATAGTGGATGGAGCCAGAAATGAGGATTCTCCTTTGGCCTTTGATGAGAAGAGACTTTCTGTCGTAGGTGACATTGCAGTGTATCAGCTGAGACCCCACAAACAAGAGAGTGAAAAACAATGTCAGTAACTTGGAAACTGAAATGGTAATGGTTTCCATGTCTTTAGGCTTAGGCTTTAGCTAGCTGAGTGGAGGGAAATGTTATAAAAAAGAGCAAGGTTTAGCCGTTGGTTGAGGTTCTCTTCTTCGGTGTAATCTATGATCTGAAACACTCTCCACCACCAGCAACCATGGATTCTACTACTGGAAAGAAGTTCCACTTCACACTTCACACTTCACACCCCCCTACCCCTTGTTCTGCTACTTTATTAATTATTTGTGTCAGATTTGGGATTCTCTTAAATGCATTTTTTAATGGTGTTCTTATTTTTCCTTGACACTGATACTAGTTTTCTTTAGTTGAACTGTCACTCACTTTCTTTTTCCTAGATTTTCCCCATTTATTATGCAACTATTATTTTTAACTTTGAATGGCTTGTTACTGGTTAATTTTGGAAATATATATCATTCCAATGAACTTTTTGTAAACGAAGTCAATGTAAGCAAAAATCAGTTAACATTACTTAACTTTATTAATCTTGGTTAAAACATTTTCATTAAAAAATAATATAATGAAAAAGAATGAAGAATTTTTAAATAATATTATTATATATGGCTAAACTAATTAATTTTTTTTATCCTTGAATCAATCATGCATTTTGAATTATTTGTGTCAGAAGGAATATATTTTAACAACGGTGTGCGTGAAGTTTGTGTTAGTTTCAAGCAATCTGTTCTATATTTATTACGTTCTGTAAAATATAGTGATAAATAAATTATTTTGTGATAAAGTGTTTGAGTTATCTGCGATTCAGTGAAAAAGTGACAGCACATTCATGTGGCGATTTTTGAAGAGTGCATTCTGGCACACCTTGTACATTGCCGCCAACTACTCTTTCTTGTTTGCATATATGTCTCCCTCTGTCGTCTGATGTTAAATCTTTCAAATGCTTATAAAATTATTGATACTTATGAATCACTCACAGGTAATATTAGCCACTTGTCAATCATACGTAAATCAACCAACAAAAAATAAAAAAACAAAATTTACCAAATGTAAAAATATCTCAAGGAAGGAACTAATGAAAAGGATAACAAATGACACAATTCGTGTTATATACACCCTCTTCCCCTCAATCCTTTAGTTCCTACTTTTCTAAAACACTTCTCTTCTCCATTCTTTCCAAAAATCTCAGCTTATCATCCTCTACTTTCACCAATTTGACCACTGTTGCGCACGTTCTGTTCATTGCCTTACCATCACCGCAAATATCTTCTTTTAGGTATGTTTCTTATGGCGCGATTTTTGAATTTGAAAATGACTTTTTGAGGTTATATAAGTTCTCATAAACAGAAAATCTTCATTTCTCATTTCGTCTTTCATTCTTCCGAATAAAAGGTTAGTCTTTTATCATTTCTTTTCATTTTTGGTGCATCCATATCATACCTCTTCATATTTTTCTGCAAAATGTTTTTCTTTTTTACTTTTTCTACGGTTATTTTGATGTTCTTGGTTTTCTTTTTCCCATCTTCTTCTCTGTTCTTTGGGATTTTGAGGAAAGTTCATAACTTTTAACTTTTTCAAAGAACAGGTAATTATTAAATCATTTTTTGATGTGTTTTCTGCAGTTATTTGATGTTCTTCGTTTTTTGTTTCTTATCTTCTTTTCTGTTCTTCGGGTTTCTGAGGAAAGCTCACAACTTTTAACTTTTTCAAAGAACATGTAATTATTAAAACATTTTTTGAGATATTTTGCATTTTCTGCAGTTATTTTGATGTTCTTCGTCTTCTGATTCTTATCTTTTTCTTTGTTCTTTGGGTTTATGAGGAAAACTCTCAACTTTTAACTTTTCCAAAGAACATGTAATTATTTAATTATTTTTTTGAGATATTTTGTGTTTTTTTTGCAGTTACTTTGATGTTCTTAATTTTATGTTTCTTATCTTCTTCTTTGATATTCGGGTTTCTGAGAAAAACTCTCAACTTTTAACTTTTTCAAAGAACATATAATTATTTAATCATTTTTTTAGATTGTTTGATGTTTCTGTCTATTGTCTTCATCTCCTTTACGGTTTTTTTTTACTTCGTTGTTCTTGATATTGTTGCTTCTCTGTTTGTTACGTTTTTCGCACTATAAAAATGTTTTTTTTTCAGTTTTCTTAGGAAAGATCCTTGCTTTTGATGTTTCTGCCGATTCTCTTTGTCTATTTTTCGTTTTCTTTGCTTTAGTGTTCTTCATATTGGTGTTTCTCTATTTGTTATATTTTTTGCCGATAAAAATTAATTTTTCTGGAGGTTTTTATATGAACGTTCATTTGCTTTTGATGTTTCTGCCGATTCTCTTCATATCTTTTACGGTTTCTTTGCTTCATGTTCTTGATATTGTTGCTTCTATGTTTGTTACGTTTTTTTGCACCATAAAAATGATTTTTTGGGGTTTTTTTTATGAAAATTCTTGATTTTGATGTTTCGGTCGATTCTCTTCATATCTTTTGGGTTTTGTTATTAAAGTTCCTTGCTTTTAATGTTTCTGCATATTCTCTTCATCTCTTTTACGGTTTCTTTGCTTCAGTGTTTTTCATATTGATGTTTCTTCATATTGGTGCTTCTCTATTTGTTATGTTTTTTGTGCCAATAAAAATTTATTTTTCTGGGGGTTTTTATATGAACGTTCATTTGCTTTTGATGTTTCTGCTGTTTCTCTTCATATCTTTTACGATTTCTTTGCTTCATGTTCTTGATATTGTTGTTTCTCTGTTTGTTACGTTTTTTCGCACCATAAACATGATTTTTTTGAGTTTTTTTTATGAAAGTTCTTGATTTTGATGTTTCGGTCGATCCTCTTCATATTTTTTTATAGTTTCTTTGTTCCATTTTTTTAAATCTTTTTGGTTCTCTATATTTAGGGTTCATCTTACTTTATCTTTTCACAATATTATGTTCATCTCTTTTGCAACTAATTTGGACTTCTTATCCAACTTTCGAAGTGTTTTTTTTTCTCAATATGTTTATGTTTATGGTTCCATCATTTATTGTTTTTGATGAAGTTCTTATCAGAAACATGAAAATTGAGGTATTGGAGCTATTGAAAAGTAATTATCTGTAGGAAAAAAAATTCCCAAAGGAGTGTTGGCACTATCATTGACTCTACATGTGGTGGTGGTGTTCATTCCTCTTATCATTTACAAGAATCAAATTCTAATCTTTATTACGGTGGCAGTTTGGAAAACATAGAAAATTTGACCTACAATATATTTTAAGGAAACTGGGGGCTTATTCTGGGTGGCTTATTCTGAAGGGTCTTACTATGACAATGAAAACTGTCATTGAAGGGTTTGTCAATGGACCAGTTCTTGAGTACAAGAAAGAAAAAATCATCATGTAAAGAGCACATTTAATGTTATTCTTAAATAAAAAAATTATTAATATTTTTAAATTATTTAAAATCTTAAATAAATACATATTCTAAATAATTTAATATCATTCTTAAAAATTATTAAAATTCCTAAATTATTCAAAATCTTAAATAAATACATATTCTAAATAATTTAATGTCATTCTTAAATGATGTTATTTCCTACTTAAATACTAATCCAAAATAAATAATATTTCTAAAATTTTCAAAATCCTATATAAATACAAAATCTAAATTATATAATGTCCTACTT
>Ga0123341_1002163_pt1 | contig 15883 bp, 7 predicted proteins | sample Turbeapinknodule_FD_89959 | JGI IMG/M metagenome (GOLD analysis project Ga0123341, IMG submission 89959) | Root nodule microbial communities of legume samples collected from Mexico - Turtle bean Mexico pink nodule | ecosystem: Host-associated > Plants > Roots > Nodule | place: Mexico: Nepantla... | reverse complement strand
TGAAGATACCACAAGAAAACCCCATAATGGCTGCAGACTACCAAAGAAACGACGTATTTAGGTGTTTGTTATTGAGGTGGTTGGAGAAAGCATTATTTTACTTCGATTTAGACAATCTAGGTGCTGTTTCGGGCACATGATGATACTTTTCTTTAGCACATTTCATAATGATTCTAGTCGTTACTTGTAACTTTGCTTTCTCCTGTTTACAGCTTGTACAATTTTGAAGATTCAATAACCAGAACTTTCTGTAATAGTATTTACTAAATGGGGCTCAGCTTGTACAATTTTGAAGATTCAATCTGTAATAGTATTTACTAAATGTGGCTCGTACTTGTTGATCTTGTGTCACTGTTGACCACCCTTTTATAAATTGAATGAGTATTAAAGTCAGCCATTATTAGTATTCTGGCATTTTAAAAATGCTTTTTTCTATCTAAGGGATCATGGATCTGTAGCATGGTTGGAGATTTGTATTTCACGCTATTGATTTGACAGTTTGAAGAGCTATAAAATGGGAATCATGATTCTTCTTGGATCTGCAGTCTTGTAGAAGGCGAGATTTGCAGAGTGGCACGCATTCCCCTTAAACCTTTAAACTTTTTAGTTGTTGTCTGTTGATAAATGAATTGACTGATTTATCAACGGTACTTTACATGATGTTAACTAAAAATTAGTTAGATTCTCAATTAGTTGAATGTGAATTAATTAGTTTCATTGTCATTGATAAAAGTTTTCTAGATTAGACACGCTATAAATAAATGCTGTCCTTAGATCTCAAGGAGTATATGTTTTGGACAAATACAATATCTTTTAAGACTATATTATAGGTCTAAAACAAGTATGACCACCTCGCAGCTGAAGATAAAAAAGACACCGACACTCGCAGCCAACTTCAACAAAACTATTACATGGATGCAAGTCATAATAGGCAGTAAAAGGAAAAGGAATCACATTCACAGCATAAACCACGTTTTTATTCTAACATTGAAATGCCAAGTCTGATCCATAAAAGTACTTCCTTCAAAAGGTTAATGTAATTCTCTAGTGAAAACAATCCATGATCATCATAATTTTACTTTTTCAAAAGAAGAGGCCCAACGTTATCACCAGTGGCTTTGTTGTGCTTCACATGGCTTCCATCACATAGAGGAAAAGTCCCTGATCTCCAACATCTGCACCAAAACAATCAGTAAGATGAATATTGAAAACATATAATTGGTTGTGATTACTATGTTAGCAAACCAAACCTTTTTTTACCATCCAAAAAGATAATAGACCAATTTCCAGAAAAATAAAAATGCATTTAGTGACAGATGGTGACTTGAGTCTAGCAAATACAAATACCCTTGGATATGATTTATTGTCTTATGTCATATCTCGAAGAAAAGGTTTATTCAGCAGTTGGAGAATCCATATCCTGCTTTGTATCATTCATAGTCGAACTCAGTGTTGTGAAGTTCTACTTGTTGCTTAAAAGAAGCTACATGAATATTAAGTGAATGATTTTGTTTTTCTTTCATGCTTCAGTGCAAGGAGCACACATTTCATATCAGGGTATGATAAATATCTGTTCTGGTATCAAATCACAAGATAATGTTCAACAGAACATCATTTTAATAATTTTATTACCATTCACATGTTACATTTTGAGTTTTTGTCGAAATTAATGAAAGTGGAATCATCTCCATTTTACATTTTTCATGCTAGAGCACAGTTTTAAACAACAAATCATAGAAATTAGAAAAGAACTACACTCATACTGCATCACACACTACTTTCATCCTCATCATAATAATAATGACATATATATAGTTGTTTTCTGCTGATTCAATTTTTTTCAAATAAAAATAGTTACCAAATGTTTATCTTCAGTCTGTAGGAATGGAGAGAAAGTAAGAGGTGAAAGGGAGAAGACAAATTTCGAAATTTTATTTTCTAACAAAGTCAACTTTCCTCTCTTCTTCCATTTATTTTTTCCTCAAACAAAGGAAATGCAGCCTATTCTATTGTTTTCATGTCCCTTTCTGCATAACCAAAAAAGGGGTAGAGAAGTATGGCATCATGTTAGAATTAACCAGAAAGTAAGAGCTTCAAAAAGTGAACCTCACCTGCAATAAGCATTGACGGGCTTAGAGAGTTCAGTGACCACCACAGAATCCACCACCTTCTCTTCACTCTTCCTGATATCAGGGTTTATGCTGACAGCCTCAGCTTTCACCAACATTACACGCCTTGGCCTCCCTCCAACACCAAAGGAAGAAGCCTTGAAATGGGTACTAACAACCCCTCTAGGGGTAATGCCATTGCAGAAACTTGCACCAACTTGGCTTAAAACAGACTCCATTCAAAAGGGTCTCTCTTTCTTTCTGTGTTTGAGTTTATTAGCTTCTCCTTTGCTTCACCACTACTGTAATGTAACCTAATGAATGAGATAAGAGAGAAAGAGAGGACTGAATCTAGTGACACGTGTTCCTGAACCTGTGGACGCCACACTCCTGTGTTCTAGAACACGTACGCACTTTGAATGGACACAAATACACATGTCGTTGCACACTACTTCAATTAATCAAGAAGATAGGAATTAAAATGTCGTGATCATTACTCATAAATTGTCATCAATGCAATGCAACACGTAGCTGTCAAAAATAACACTACAACGGCTCAACCTGCAATGCAATTTGGCTTTTCAAGCTTAATTCTTGTCATGAGCTTTCAACATCTTATATGAAAATCATTACAACTTAACAATAAACATAACCAGAATGATTCAATATAATACTTAGCTTATTACAAATATCCATCATATTTAAAATTTGGATTAGAAATGAAAATTAATTTAGTATAAAAATGTAGAAATAACATATTCCAATTATTTTCTTATTAAAAAATAACGTATTTCAATTATCTTTTTATTACATATATCCAGTCTAAAGTGTTTAGACTTAAAAACAAGAAAACTAAATTCAATTAAAATAAACATAATATCAATGATAATGACTGATTTTAATAATTTATTTATTATAAATAAAGTTTAGCCAAGAAATAAAATCATTTTGACGTAAAAATATAGAAACAATTTATTTTAATTGTTTATTTATTATATTGAGTCAGCAATATTAAATTTTAGATGTGTAACAAAAATAAAATTCGTGTTTTAATATAAAAATGAAAAATATATTTAATTTTAATAATAATAATAATAATATTAAGTGACATATAAGCATAAATCCGAAATTTCCTTGGAAAAGCAAAAGGTAACCACATTAGTTGTAGCATCAAATAAAAGTGACCCAACTACCCACCAAATATTTTAAAACACAAAACGTAAACTTTTCTTCCTTCCAACTAACTAAACTTGGAAATGAAAAAGTGAAGGAAAATAAAATAGGAAGCTACCATTATAAAAAAAAATACAATATTTTTAAGGTATGTAGTTGAAAATAATAAATTAAAGAAACCCACAAAGAAAGTTAAACTTTTTTTTTATATTTTCATTGAATTTTGTCTCGTCATATATGGTAAGAAAATCTGTAAACATTATATATAAAATATCTCTAATTAATCAAGAGTGTGAAAATATTTGATTTTTTCTAAAAAAAATATAAAAAAAACTCGTGACACATGAGAATATAAAAAAAAATTACATATTAATTCGCATGAAAAACACAAAAAGGGAATGAAATTACGCAAAACCCCTCAGCAAGATGAAGAAATGAAGGAAGTTGCATTGACGCATTCACAATGATAATAACACCAACAACCATAATGGAAATGGAACTAACGAGAAGTGGTGGAGCAAGCTTCTTCTGAAAACAGAGAAAACAGAGAAAACCGTTTTCCCACTCTGCATTCATTTGCTTCCTTTCCAATTCCGTCTCTTTTTCCCACTTCTGCGAGGAACCTCATTGTTTCGGCCCGACCCGACCCGAAGCTTCGCCACCGCAACGACGATGACGACGGCGACTATCGGCCAGAAGGAGCGGCGGGAATTTGGGCTCTGGTGCTGCGTTGTGTGCCTCGCGATCTGCGCTAGCGTTTGTGGCGCGGCCAGATCCGACAAGGAAACGCGAGAGAGGTTCTACGGAAACATAGTCAATTTGACGTCGCCCGAATCCAACAACACCTTGGCCAAAATGTTCGATCGCGTTCTCGAGAAGGAGTTTTCCGAGAATGACCAAACAGAAGGTTTTGTTTTCCCGTTTTCTCAACAAAATGTAATTTTGTTTTGTAGTTTAAAGTTCTGTTTTTTATTTTAATTTGATTGTTGGGTTGGAGAGAAAATAAGTTTTTGTTAGAGAACGGAACACGCTACTTACTGGAGAGTCTTAAAGCCAATTACGAAGTTGTAGTGTTTGCTTTGGTCTATTGTCTATATGTAGTCTTATTATAGCTTGGAAGAAAGAGAAGTCCTTGGCCCAGGAGACCAAAGTTGAGGGATAAATGAAGGAGAAGATTCTCTGTTTCAGATGAAATTGCATAAATAAAATTTTGTTCTAAAAGAACCCCAGCTAGTCCTGTAATGATTGACCTAATGTGATGGGGGGGAGGATCACGCCTACAGTGCACACGGTTACTGGATTTTTCAGAGGGTGGTTCGGATGGTGCCTTTTTCTATGTCAGGGGAAGGTGGTGTCTGTGCTTTAACCACAAGTGAGAAGATTCTAAGCCTTCTTCATTCTGGTGGGCTTCTAAGGTAGTCTGGTGATAATGGTTAAACTTAGGTGTGTTATCTTGTCTGGTGTTCTATGGTTGGTTGGTATGCAATTTGGGATTGGCCAGTGTAGTTGGGTATCTTGCTCGATCGGCCTGCCCGGATAGTCTGATTGGCTAGCTGGATGGTTGTAAAGTAGTGAACCGGTTGCTATGTTGAATTGGATATGTGATAGAAAATTATGGTTTGAAATTTTGGGTATGGTTTGATAGGAGAAAATGTGGAGCATGAGAAGCTTCTAGGTAGATTTTATGGTTGAAGAGGTTCTAGACTTGGAACTTCTTCTGGAAGAGGTGAGTGAGCATGTGCGGTGGAGATTGGCATGTGGGGGGATTTAGTCAGACTATTCACCTCCTTCTTGATCTCACTTCTCCGCCCTGGAAGGGCCAGGTGTTTCCATTCTTTTCATCGTGAGATCATAAGTAGGAGGGGTAAAGTGAATCTGTATCAACTGGTTTGCTTTCCCTCTTGTTCTTTGTTGCATAATGATGGTGGAGTGATGGGGTTTGTTGCACGATGAGTACTTATAGCATCCAGATATTCTGGATTAATGGCAAGGTTTTAAAGAGAACATTATTGTTCTAAGTTTGTGGGGGTTGAACTGTACCTGTCAAGAGATGTGTTTGGGGTTCGTGATGAGAGATGCATAGCAAAATCTCATTTGCCCCCTCAGTACCTCATGTTTAGTCTGAAGCTAAAACCTTTTTGAAAAAAAATAAAAAATGGATGCTTCAAGCACTTTAAAATGTATTTTTCATTGGTTTATTAGTACTGGTATGGTATGGCATTGATTAGATCTGTATTTATTCTTATAAGCTTTCACTCATACTATATGATAATTGCTACAATTTAACAGTCTTTTTTTGGTTTCAATATGGATGTTATCATGAATGATCTGTTATTAATTAAATATGGTCTAAATGTTGCTCTCTTGTACTTTCAATTATTACTTGTAATATATTTTCAGAATTTGCTTGTGAAATGACTTACTAGATTCAGCTGTCACAAGTCAATTTGTAGATCTGAAGCTCATTGAGTTCTGTTAGTAGGTTTCTGCTATTCTTACTGTTTTTTTTTCATCTTTAACAGAACCTGACAAAAGCAGCTTCAATAGCAGTGTAGCTGATCAGCAGGTAGGTCAGACACTCTGGGTTTCACTAGTTGTGTTGAATTGGATTATTCAGCTGAAAACAAGTTCATGTTTCATTATATGTTTATAATATGAATCCTGGACTAAAAATACGTCAAATTCAGTTGCAAATATTGCATGAGAAGTTACATGACATGAATCAATATCTGGTATCTATTCCCCACCCCCACACACCCCATCCTCAAATATTCACCATCAGTGTAGAGGTCTCCATCACTTCCAAGGAAAAGTGTTCATATATTGATTTTATTAAAATCTAAAGTATTAAATATAAGCTTTGCATTTATTTTAGCTTCCTCTAGTCATGTATGCATATTATAACTCTGATGTTGATGTTTGGGCTATATTTGTCTTGATGTAGCTGTTGGCCATTTTCATATGGTGCTATAATTAGTACTTCTTGGCTTGACCGTTGAAACTATACTGTTTAGGTAGGGAAGGAGGAAGAGAGAGAAAATCAATACTGAGAATAATAAGATTATATTATCGGTGTATAATATGTTATTCAAAATACTAACCAAATGGTCCATTTAAAACTAATAATTAAGTCCAAGACAAGTGTTGTGTTAGTACTAGTATAAGTCCAAATGCACTAATAAAACATATATGATAACAAATAAGGAAATATAATGAAAATAGGAAACAATTCCTAAGATTACTTCCTCAATTGTATGACTAATTGATTCCACCCACTAAGATAGTCTAAAATTATTTTTCCCACCCTTTTTTTTAATGTAAAGATGAGTTTTGAGCATGTGGTCTTCTTTCGCAGGCTGTATTGGAGACTGTAGCTAAAATTACTCATGAGAAAGCAAAGAGAAATGATACACATGAGGGAAAGTATGGTTCTATACTGTCCAATGTAGTTTCTCAGTTGCATATTATAATGAATTATTATATGTAATCATGTAACTTCATTTACATACACAATGACTCTTTTTTTAAATGATCATTTCCCTTAGTGCCACAAGAGCATTTCAGTTTCATGATGTGTTCTCACTGGAAAATGAAGATTCCGATGATGTGACAACTTTGATTGATAAAAAGGTGTGATAAAAGACCTGACTCCTCTGGGTTGTTCTTCAATGTGATGTTAAACTACTTTTATTCATGGTTCAACCTACTTACTTGTTTTTTCTATTGCATGACAGGACAATGTCTTCGTTATGTCAAACAAGAAATCCAAATATCCTGTGCTTCAAGTGGATTTGAGGTAGACATCTGTTATGACTTTTATCCTTGTAATTATTACGCATGTAATTTTTTATGAGCTTGATTGACTAATCGAAGGATATGATTGTGTTAAAAAGTTGCTTTAATTCTGGATTATGTAATGTGTTATTTTAAAGATGTATTAGTGTTAAGAGTGACGTTGTGTTCATACATAGGAAGGTATAACTATGAAAATGACAAATGAATCATCCTGCGATACTCTTTTGTGCTTTTCTCTTTCTTCATGTGAAAAAATAAATGGGTATGGATTTTTCTTTGCTTGCGCTTAGCTGTTTCAGCAAATACTTTCAAGTAAAAACTGTTTTTGTGTGCTCAAAATACAGTGGCCAGGTATCAATGACTTTTTGAGTGCAGGATAGCTTGCTTTCCAACTAGTATCATTTCATTTTCCATGATTATAATTATGAATTTTTTATAATATCAGATTGTGATGCCTTTGTGTTTTGTAGTTCTTGAAATTTGTGAGTTTCTTCAGTTTGTTCTATCATGAGATTTTATCAACCTTTGAATAACTGCACGTTCATGCAGGCTAATATCAGATTTGGTGGTTGTAATAGTTTCTGCAGCCATTGGTGGAATTGCCTTTTCTTGTTTGGGGCAACCGGTATGTGATTGTTACTATTTTTCATTGTGACATTTGATGTCCTTTATGCAGTAGATGATTTTCATATTTTAATTATATTTTAGTGATATTATTAAGTGATTTATTTGATGGAAATCTTTGTAAAATGTTGGATTTATGTACTTTTCTTAAAACATGTAGGTTATCGTTGGCTATCTTCTTGCAGGCTCCCTTATCGGACCTGGTGGTTTGAAATTTATTAGTGAAATGGTGCAGGTATGTTGTTCTAAGTGACTCACTATCATTCTTATTGGGAAAAACTCAAGTCCCACACTGTTTAGAAATAGCGCCAAAGAAATGTATACAAGTGAGAGGGGGGCAACTCTTATCTTTCAAGTAGGTTTTATAAGATTGAGTTCATTTAAATCCAAATTTGAAGATGGTGTTGAATGAGAGCGAGTGTATTAGAAAAAACCTGTCTCATATTGACTAAAGATAAAGTCAAAGTAGTGTATATTAGTGGGGGGACAACTCTCACCTCATAAGTCAGTTTTGTGGAATTGATTTAGGCTTAAATCTAAATTCTAAGAATTCCTGACCAAAATTGGAGTTTCTAATCTGATCTGTCTTCTTTATAAAAGTTGTGCCTCACTTATTATAGTGGAGGTTAAAGATCAGTTTTGCAGTTTTGCAATCTTGACCTTCTTGAGATCTAGATTTGTTCAAATGTGCACATATCATGATCATCATAAGTTTTCACTACATTAAATGGTTCACCATTCGTTAGTTCTCAAATTCTTATAGATTTTTTTTTTTTTTCTTACTGATCTCCTCAAGACACTGATTACTGTTCTCAGACAGGACTGGGGATGGTAGTGACAAATTTGACATAGGCCAGTGGAGAAATTATGTACAATGGTTAAGGGTGGGATCTTAAACCTTAAGATTGCATTTGGAACTAGCTTTGAAAAATATTCTTGGATAAACTGATTCCCATGAAATTGACATTCCTATATTTCATTTGATCTTATGCTGGGTAAGAATGCTGCATTCCCGTGGGATTATTGGAAGTTACCTTGTAATGTGGTTATTAACTTCCCTTCACACCAACACATTTATTTGAAGAAACATTGTACTTATAGGGCATTCCCTATAAGTAAGCTTTTCCAAAGTTAGGAGTTTGATATATATATATATATATATATAATGGTTGGTTTTGGTTGAGTAATTTGGAAGCAATACTACAATTTAGATGATCACTGAGGCTCGGTTGGTGGCTGTTAGGTTCTATGCATAGAACTAGAAATAGATTTAGTGGTTTGATAACCTTCCAACCTGATTTAGGCCCATTCAAAGGTAATCTATGTGTGCTGTCCAATAATGAAAAAGTTCACTTAATCTTATTTCTTAAATAAAAAATGCTTTCATTTAAAAAAAACACTACTTTAATACAACTGTATCCTTTTAATAGCAATTTTTGACCTGTACAATAGGATGAAATCTTACTACTAACTTTACATGAATGATGTAGGCATGTTGAGTTTCAAATGCAGACCTTGATGAAGGATCATCGTAGTTAGTAAAAATTCTTTTGAAAACTACTAAGATGCCCTACATTGAAGTTTAAATGATCTCCGTGTTTAACATATTAGTATGATCTATACATTGGTAATACAGCATCAAGGGTGATATTTCCATTGGGGATTTTTAACTTTAAACATCAACTTAAGCTGTTCATTGTTTTTATGTTTTTACTCTGCCATTTTGCACCAGATATCCTTATTTTCCTTGTCACTTATATGCAGGTTGAGACTGTTGCACAATTTGGTGTTGTGTTTCTTCTCTTTGCTTTGGGACTGGAGTTTTCCCTGGCAAAGGTTTGTTATTCTTGTCTTGCAAAAACTTACTGTCTCACTTTCATCTATTTTCTTGCTATAAGCTCCATTCTTGCTAAATCTCAAGTGATAGTTTAAGATTGTAAAGAAATATATATATATATATATATATATAATCCTCGTCTAAGGATTTTGATTTGGATTTCTGTATTACTAAAACCTTTCTGTTTCCATTTTCTTATTTTAAAATTTGTATGCATGAAGTTAAAAGCTGTGGGGGCTGTTGCTGTTCTTGGAGGGCTACTTCAAATTGTCATTTTTATGTTCATGTGTGGCATTCTTTCAATGGTATGGTGCTGACTTGTCTATGGAATTAAGGAGTTACAATTGTTTTTTAATGAATGTTATTGTCCATTTGGTTTGCAGTTATTTGGAGCCTCATTGTCTGAGGGTGTTTTTGTGGGTTCCTTTCTGTCAATGTCATCAACAGCAGTAGTATGTTTTTACACCATTTCCAAAGCTTACTGTAAATACTGTTATCAGTGGTTTTTAGTAGATTCTAAGCATGGTTCACAATTTTTTCCCCTCTTCCAGGTGGTAAAGTTTTTGGTGGAGCGAAATAGTAATAATGCTCTTCATGTTCAAATTACAATTGGGACTCTTATTTTTCAGGTATCTTTCTAGTTGGTGTTTTAAATGTTAAAGTCGTTAGCTTTTCATAAGGTAATATGCTCAAGTTAGACTTATATTGCATATCAATCTTTCCTCTACCATTTGTTATATATCAGGATTGTGCAGTGGGTTTACTATTTGCTTTGCTCCCAGTTTTGGGTGGCAACAGTGGCCTTTTACAAGGAATAATGTCAATGGGGAAACTGTAAGTCTGTCCATCTGCTCTTTCTCACTCTGATTTCACTTTAATTTTTCATAAACTCCCTTTTTGCTTGGTGATGAATAGCAACTTCTTCAGTCAATGCAAGCCAATTGAACTGCATAGTGTTGCTAAATATACACCTTTCCACTTTAATATATGCTGAACCTGTATTTTAACATGCAATTACCTCCCTGTAGCTGTCGTCCAAACAAATTAACGTGAACAAGTTCTAAGATCTTTAAATTTAGAAACTTGGCTTGTAATCATTTTTTGACAAAATAACGTAAACAAGTTCTAAGATCTTTAAATTTAGAAACTTGGCTTGTAATCATTTTTTGAGCTTAAAATACGTAATCTTATAGAGATATATTGGAATTTGTCTATACTAGATAAAACATACCATTGGGAGACCATAATTTGTAGTTGAACTGTGACACTTTTCGGTGGGTAGACTTCTGGAAATCGAGTGCTGGGAAGTATGAGGTATCATGATGTTTGATATTTGTGAAGAGACCACAAAAATGAAGTTTTATTGAAATATAGGGTTCGTTTTAGGGGGAGGTACAGTTTACCCTAAATTCATCATATTGTCATTGGGATAGGATCTAATTATCTAACTACTTTGAACTTCAGGCTGCTAGTGTTGTCGTTGTATATCACGGCTACGTCTATATTGTCATGGTCATTTGTTCCTCGATTTCTTAAACTGATGATGCGGCTGTCGTCTCAGGTTAGGCTAAAACATATTTTATTTGATACTGTATTGCTAGCACTATTAGCAGCTCATGAATTATTTTTCTTCCTTTCTGCTCTCCAGACTAATGAACTTTATCAGCTAGCTGCGGTTGCTTTCTGCTTGTTATCTGCATGGGTAAGAAAAACAAATGCTGATTGCTGTTACTGATTCCTTATCATTCTGTTGCTTCTTTTATCCATATAAGTTGTGCAGTCTTTTTAAAACATTTGTCTGATAGACTGTAATGTCTTGTCTGTTATTTTGGAATGATGAATATTTTTTATGCATGTACGGATTGGGTGGGGTCCATGCTTCCTTCTTAAAACAGAGATTTAGACCCATGATTCTGCCTATTAGTTAAAAATTAGCAATGATGATGTACATTTTGCTAAATTTTTATAATATCTTTCCAGTGCAGTGATAAGCTTGGCCTTAGTCTTGAGCTGGGTTCATTTATGGCTGGTGTTATGATTTCCACAACAGACTTCGCTCAACATACTTTGGACCAGGTAGTATTCATGACTGATATCTTCTGACCTGTGTCAGACTGATTTTTCCTTTGCATACATGAAGTACTTTCTAATAGTTATCCATATTCTTTAGTCTTCAGACACGTTTATCTTTGGATCCCTTGAGGTGCACTTCACATAGTTCATTATTTTACTGTCTTTTGTCTTGCAAATACCATGTGTTACAATGATTGGTTTATTCTGTTATCCCAATTTTGGAAGATAACACTCGACATGCCTTATTTCCAAAAAGTTTTGGGATGTTTCTTTTCTCCCAAACTTCTAGGTGTTCAGATTCACTTTTGTCTTATTTCCTATGGAAATACATACAATTTACAAATCATGTATTTTGGGATAATTTACTGCTTTTGAATTATGAATTATGTTTCAGTTCTCGCAAGATTAAAGTAAAATTCTCCTTTGTAGGTGGAACCAATTCGTAACCTATTTGCAGCTCTCTTTCTCTCAAGTATTGGAATGCTTATACATGTGCATTTCCTTTGGAACCATGTGGATATCCTGCTTGCATCTGTTATTCTGGTTGTAGTCGTCAAAACTGCTGTGGTTGCTATAGTTACCAAGGCCTTTGGTTATAGCCTTAAGACGGCATTTATTGTAAGTTAATGCTGTCAACTTGCTGGATGATATATTGATTAACTATACACAGTTTCTTATGCTGACACTGAATGGCTGTTTAGGTTGGTATCTCACTTGCCCAAATTGGGGAATTTGCTTTTGTTCTCCTTAGCCGTGCTTCAAATCTTCACCTTGTTGAGGTTTTTGCTCTATCTCTCTCTCTCACCCCTTGGTGGTATTGTTTGACAATAATGTCTGATGATTTTCCCACTGCTTACATGTATGCATGCATAGTATGTTACATCTGATCTACAATGTTAATTATGAAACAAATAAAGATGAATGGGTATGGTACGCAATCTGATTTGACAATAGTTAAGAATCTTTTAGAATTTGGGTGAAGAAGCCTCCAACTTTGGAAATGAACATCTTACATGGGAACCACAGAAGTGGGATTCATATAAATGGGAACTATAATGTCTTAACGTTGGGTAAAGTCAAGGTGTGGAGTTAACCCATGATTTCTTGTTATTGGTCAAGGGAGACATTATTCATCAGATGGCGTATCATTAAAGAGTGTACCCTAGACTTTTTTTTATGTACGTTGCTAATCTGTAGATGATAGTTTCCAATGAGTTACTGATGGAGGAAGTAAGCAGACAAGCAAGTCTAAAGGTTTGGTGTAATCTACGAGTCAATCTGAAATGCAACCCCTTCAGAAAAATGGGGGTGAAGTAAATGATGGTTTTCTGTTTGCTAGGTGGATGGATAATGCAAGGAACAACAACATTAAGACGGTTTATCTTTGGTGTATTTTTCTCAATGGCTGCAAATAGAAATAAAATCTGCTGGTTTTAAAAATAATGGATTTCACGTGGGAAATAGACGAGTAAGCTATATGCTATTTGTTATGTAAATGCTAGTAACACAATCTTGACATTGTCTTTACAACACACTTTATTATTGGGTATGATTCATGTGGAATGGAATCCACTAAAAATGGATTGCGGCCTACTAAATAACGAACAGAACCCATATTTTGTGGAACTCCTTTGAATATCACATCACCCAATAACAACGTGTTAAGGGTGTGATTTTAGCATTTCTCTATATGAAAAAAAAAATGGTTGAAGATAGTTTGATCTTTGTACCTTCAAATACCCTCCAAAGAAAGGGAAAGGTCTTCCAGTGCATTATGTAAATTGGCAAGCACAAAAATAATTGTGGGCCAAAAATATAAGTGAAATCTCTCCCAAGCTTCATCATAGGTATTCTGGTTACACTGAAAAAATACCTCGCGTTTTCCACTATTCTACTATCAACCCAAACAATTGCAGTTAAATTGAAAAAAAATATTTACACCTTCATGATACCTTTTCTTGATTGTTTTAAGTGATTTTTGTAATTTCCCTCTGTTCTATCTTTCTATCTTGCTGACTGATTGTAATATTTTAGGGGAAAATGTATCTTCTTCTTCTAGGGACAACGGCTCTCAGTCTGGTAATTTTATTCATCTACCTGTAATACGTTCCTTTCTTTGAATTATTTAAACTTATCATTGATTAAAAATACAGGTTACAACTCCACTTTTGTTTAAATTGATACCTGCTGTCATGAATCTGGGTATTCTCATGCACTGGTTCCCCTCTGAAAGTACCACACAAATTGAGGTGTCTCTCTTTATTTCTCTCTTTTTTATGGCCTCATATATTATCAGATAACTGTTTTCTCGCATAAGCCTTTTTTGAGCTGGTTATAAACGTGGTACAACCTTTTGAACTTGCATGGAATCATCACTTTGCCATTCATTGTGGGCTGCAATTTTCTTTTGGTGGGGTTATGATTTCAAATCAATTAAAGCTTTTTTGGGGTCAACGTTACTAGTTCAATATGATATTTTATCAATCACAGATTATATCACTAACTTGAAGGGTTAAAATCCACTTGTTATACAATTTACTTTCAAGACAAACATTCCTCATCCTAACCACTAGCATATCCCTCCTAGATTTTTGTTCTCTTAGCTCTTAATTAGGTGCAAGAATAAGGCTACAATAGTTTCTTGAATACCATATTCCATCATAATATATATTATCTCTATTTGCTATTAAATTAAGTATCCTTGGCAATATCTTTAAAGCAATATTGGAAAACCAAGGATCCTCTTCACATGCTAAAAATCATAGATGGTATAACAACATGACCTGTGGTTTTATTCTTATAATAACAGGGGAAAGTATCTGTGATTGAAGCAAACAGAATGTTGTGAGTCTTCAAGTTTCCATGACATGGGAGTCAAATAGTATATTGGAGGCAATTATCTACTTTTTGGTGACTAGAGAAATCAGGATTTCCTTACTCTGTTTCTGTTGCAAGTCCATGGTGAGCTTCACATGAAACAGTCAGCATATTCACTTCTTCCTTTGATAATTAATGGAAGATCTTGTGTATATAGGCATATGTTTTTTTGTATTCATTGAGCAATGTATATAGGAAATTGTAGGCCATTCTTATTGCTTACGCTAATCCTATCACATCATTCGCTGCTTTGCCTATAATAGCTGCTATCAAATTACACAGGGAAAAATTTATTTGACACCAACACTGTACTATAACTGCAAACATTTAATCAGGATCTCCATCAATAAATATCCATCGTGATTCATTACCAGAACTATCAATTTATGAACTTCAATTACTTTTCCTGAACGGAAATATAAAAATGGTCACATTAGATGGGCAAAAATAAATAAATTCTAATTAATTCCATGTTATTTTATGTCATTGTTTTGAAATTATTTTTTATATTCAAATCCAATGTAATAAAGAGTAATTTAGAAAAATGCAGTTATTTTTAATATAATATATAAAAAAAAGATTAATAAACAATTATATTTTTAATCAGTGTAAAAGTAGGTATTTTTTTATGAGTGTAACAGGGTGTAGATAAGGTTTTGAAAATTAAGGGACTAATTCACTGTGAGAAAAGACATCAGTTAACGTGTAACATAATATAATTTCAAAATAATTTATTTTAATCAATTATATCAACACTCTAAATGTAAAAGTTAAGATAATTTTATGTGTTTGTATGTATTATTGAAAGTTTTTAAGAACTGGAAATAAGGGCTAAATTATATTATATAATATTAAATTATCTGAGTTGGTGTGAAATTAGCTATTATGTATATGTTTGCACTTAAGTGTAAGTTTGAGGAATGTAAAGAGAGTGGGAATGAGTTGTTACTATCATATCTTTTCTTTCTTTCTTTCTTTCATGATTTTGGGGAGTGGGCCCCATTATGAACCACCACCGGCAGACTTGCGCCGCGGACGGCGGGTTACTGGCTGATATGCAGCCGGCAGAATCTCTGCTGATTCTCATTGTAACTGGACTCTTTCTTCCTACACCTCCATACCTTCTTGTGCCACCCCCATACTAAATATGAAAATACCATTTTATCCTTTTTTTTTCACCCCCTTGAATTCAAAAAATAAGCCTATGGATTATGTAATCCGGATAAATTCCGGATTACATAATCCGGAAGTCAATTTCATATTTAGAAAAGACTTCCGGATTACATAATCCGGAAGTCAATTTCATATTTAGAAAAGACTTCCGGATTATGTAATCCGGAAGCTAATAACACATCTGAAAAAAAGACTTCCGGATTACATAATCCGGAAGCTAATC
>Ga0123341_1002162_pt1 | contig 15887 bp, 9 predicted proteins | sample Turbeapinknodule_FD_89959 | JGI IMG/M metagenome (GOLD analysis project Ga0123341, IMG submission 89959) | Root nodule microbial communities of legume samples collected from Mexico - Turtle bean Mexico pink nodule | ecosystem: Host-associated > Plants > Roots > Nodule | place: Mexico: Nepantla... | reverse complement strand
ATATTATATTATTTAACCAATTATTTTATAATATTAAATAATCATATATTAATGTATTTACGTTAAGATGATGGATAATCGATTATAAGTAATATATAGTTGACTTTTTTTTATTCTTTATTTAGTTGGAAGCTCCTCACTTGATTTCATTACTTTATATTATAATGACATAATTTACGCTTATTAAATAACAATTATTCACACATGAATGTAACATAAATATGTTATTAAGCTATATAAATTAAGTAAACTAAACATAATATAAACATAATTATTGATTATATACTATTATGATTGATAATATACTATTATGATTGATAATATAATATCATATAATTAATTATAATTATAATTTTATATAACTGATTATGGTATTTTAAAAATTAATTTTGTTTTGTCTCTTCACGTATAATTCATCTTAGTAATAATGTTTCTCAACAAATTATCATATCATCAACAAATCATCATAACGTTTCAACGAACACCACGACCAATCACAAATGTCAACACAACATCAAGATCTCTACATTTAACATGTAAACGAATACATGTGCAATGAACAATGGTCATGTATAACTGTCATACATAGTTAAAAGTAAAATGATATTTTTTTATTTATCTAAATTTCACGTGACTTTCTCTCGATCTCACCATATAAGCGATAATGCGAAAACGATCTAATCCCTCAATTCCATACTCATAATAAATAAATAAATTAAAACATAAATAAATACCTCAAATTGGTTAGGTTAGAATGAATAGTAAGAACCAAATACAATTAAGTTAAATTTTTATTACAAACAAGATTTATCCATCACTTATATAGAAGTTTTAAAATTCATTAATTTCCATATTAACAAAAATTTAGACATTTTAAAAATTTAGATTCACTTCTAATACACTATCTAATAGCATTTTTTTTAAAACAAATAAAAGCACCCAACATAAAAAAGGAACTTTAAAATAATGGGTCATAAAGCATTGAATTTAGGGGCATACCATTCATGTGATGCGATGGGGCCATTCAAAAGTCAAAAGAAGATGACCGTTGGGATACACTGTCCAGCAGGGAGCAACCATCATTTTGAAAAACTCATCATCTGCTTCCTTCCTTCTTTCAAATATTGCATTCCTCGCACTCACGCCAACAACGCCACCCTCACCAAACCCTAGCCATAGCCACAATATGCAAGACTTTTTGGGCTCTCTTCGCCGGTCCCTGGTTTTCCGAGCCGGCGGCGACGATGCTCCTTTTTCCGGAATCGCCGACAAGCTTGGCTCTGCCATTCGCAAATCGCGAATAGCATTGAAACCTCCTCCTCCTCCCATCCGGTGGCGCAAGGGCGAGTTGATTGGTTCCGGCGCCTTCGGTCACGTCTACATGGGAATGAACCTCGATTCCGGGGAGCTTATTGCCATCAAACAGGTCTACTTCTGATTCGTCTTTTTTTTTGCTATAATTTTGTTTGATTACGTACTAATTGTTCAATTTCTGGCTTTCTGTTAGGTTTTAATCGCGCCTGGTAGCGCTTACAAGGAGAATACACAGGTGAAAATGTGGTTTCACTTTTACCTGATTTTAGTACTGCTACTGTGCTATAGGTTTACGTTGTTGAGCTTCGTGGAAGTGTTTGTAGTGGTCATGGTGTGGAATGAGTGATATGTATCACTTCACATCTTGTGTGTAAAACAATAGTGCTCTTGTTTTGTTTAAGCTGGTTGATGTTTTACGTTATGATTGATATGTGCAAAATCTGTTGAGTCAGGCTAATATTCGGGAGCTCGAAGAAGAAGTCAAGCTTCTCAAGAATCTTAAACATCCAAATATTGTTGTGAGTGTGGTCTTATTATGCGAATCAGAGTACTTCGATTCCTTGGTGTTCAATAATGTACTAAGTGCTTTCCCCCCTCCATTTTTTGTTTGTTATTTATTTATCATGATAGAGATACTTGGGAACTGCGAGAGAGGAGAATTCCTTAAATATTCTGCTGGAGTTCGTACCTGGTGGTTCTATCTCATCACTTTTGGGGAAATTTGGATCCTTCCCTGAATCCGTAAGTGATGTTCATTCATTATTTTATGAAGCACATAAAGAATTAATCGCGTTGTGATTCTTTTGTTGCACAATGTTAATTTTTTTTTTCAGGTTATAAGAATGTATACGAAACAGCTTTTATTAGGCCTTGAATACCTTCACAATAATGGGATTATTCACAGAGATATTAAGGTACCGCGTTTTTACTTTTACTTTTAGAAGGCTCTCGGCTTTGGTGCCTCTCTTTGTCATTTTGGTCAATGTGTTGTTGGATACAGGGAGCCAACATTCTAGTTGATAACAAAGGGTGCATTAAACTTGCAGACTTTGGTGCATCCAAGAAAGTTGTTGAACTGGTATGATACTATTGATGTTATTAGTTCTTTATGATCTTGCGAGTTTCTTGGGTAACATGTTTCCGGCCATGATGTCTGAATTTGTGGATTGATATAGGCTACTATCAATGGTGCAAAATCAATGAAGGGCACTCCACACTGGATGTCCCCTGAAGTTATTTTACAAACAGGACATACAATGTAAGTGTATGAGTAATACTAAAAAGGTTATCATCATAGTACTGTCAAGTATTTTTAAGATTTATTTGTCACAATAAATGTTTTCAAAAGGAAATAGTTTTGTATGATATCGATAGGGAGGAAATATTTATCTGTTTTGAATGGTGGTTTTATAAAAATTCTCGGATTGTATTCATATTCATAGTGAGGCTTATGTCACTGTTTTTGAGTTGTGAATTGCTGAACTAATTTTTGAATTGTGAATCACAGTTTGTATCCAATTGTAAGATTTGAGACAATGGAAAGTTACTTCAAATATTGTATAGATTATATACAGTGTTCAATGTAAAACAAATTTCTTAGTTATATCTAAGATTGTAAAGTTTCTATTTTGGAAGAAAGGAAACAAAGCAATTAGATAGCTAAATAGTGTTACAACTTACATGCATTAAATGATTGAGTGACAAAAAAAGCAAAGAATAATGAAATTGGATAAGTTCATAAGTGTTTCTTCAGTTCTGTTCAATTAAAAATTTAATGTTATGTAACTCTCAATTTTTTTATGAGAATTGATAATGAAAAGTAAAAGAAAGAAGAAGTATGAATGGTTGAATCGTGTTATTCATGTCCATGATACAAATTTGTAAGATTCAGTATGTGTTTTGAGATACAAAGTTGAATGATTTGGAGGAATATCAATAGTAGGATTCAAATAATTTTGAACGGCAATAAGAGGATATATTACACAAACTTTTTTGGTGATATTCTTTTTGTTTGCCCCTCAAGCTGTTTCCTTTCATTATAAGGAATGACAACTTTGTATTTTGGTCAATGGATAATTAAATTTAAGTCTTCAAAGTAGTGAATTCTAGAAATTAAGCTCACTTGTAAAGCCAATATCTCTGATTTTTTTTCTCTCTAGGTATATCATTGTTTTCATCCTTTATCAGTATCTTATTCATCAGAATTTTTTTTCAGATCCCTTGAGTCTCAAGTTGAAATGTTTCCTATGGAGCTGGCCTCACAACTAATTATTGATAATATAACTTAGCAATTTTTAGGTTGGAGGTTTGGTCTACATGTGCTGTAAACCTTAAAAATTCACAAGGTGAAATAGTGAGGCACATTAATGGAAACCTTGTAGATGTTGCTTATGCCTTTGGTTCTGACTTCTAAAAGTATATGCCTTCATCATAGCCCTTACGCATAAACAAACAATATCTGTTTATAGTTACTTAAGGATAAGCTGGTCATTTTTTTTTTCTTCATTGTATACTTGTTTTATAGTCCTCCTATTTAAGCCTCATTTTCTTTTCTTTTCAAAAGTTCACTTGTTATGGATTCATTTCTTGTTTTGATACAATCAATGAGTTCTTGTAGAAGCAATGTGCGAACCACATTTGGCATCCTTTTCTTATTAGTATAACAAATGAAATATTCTCATTTATTGGCCTACCAAAACCTTCAAAATAATTTACAAATCATTTGTAAAATATTCGAACAATAAAGGATATAGTATTGATATTTAAATTACCTTTATTTACATATTAGCAGGGTAATGAATTTAGGATGAACAACAAAAGCATCTTTCGGGAATTTAGGTGCTATATTAAGTAGTGTTAGGATCTAAGCACAAGACGAGAGTCCAACCCAAAGGTTGGAGAACTTCAAGGCTTAAGTACAACATCAAATATCTTATCTTACTTAATGTCATACTCCTATAGACAACAACTTTAACCCTATTGACACTAACCCTATTTGATGACTTTACTATGTAATAGTATTTGGTTTGTACCTTAATCCAATGTTTTGTGAGTTCAACTCTTAATTAAAGCACCAATTTTAGAAGTTAAGACATTAGAAGAAAATCTATCTTGGAAGACTAGTCCATTGGATGGGAGAACTTCAAGGTTTTAATACCACATTTAGTAGCTTATACTCAATATGGGACTCTTAGCAAGTACCATATTTGTTTTCATATTAATAAAAACAAGACGTTCAATTTCACATTACTTCTTTTGAGATTTTCTATGTACTCTAGTGTCCAATGAAACAATTGTTGTTCTAGAAGGATGATGCAAACCTTAACTTGTTTCTTAGTGCTCCATTCTTGATTATGAACATCTAACTCCACTCCCAAACCTCTAATCAACATATAACCTAGTTAAGGATCTACAATATGGACTAAGCATCTAATATGTATGGACGTATGCATTTAAATATTTTTTTCTTTCATTTTTGATGGAAATGAATTTAGAAAAAGAATCACAAGTTTAAAATTATAGAGTGAATCATGTGATGTCTTTCTTTCTTTTAAGAAACATGTGGATTTTTCAGCCATTGTGAAGGCATTCTAAAGTTCTGATGAAAGCCTGGTAATGATTTGAGTTTTTTAAAATTGTTTCTGGCTCTTGAAGTATGTGTTTAAACTTTTTCTTTTCTTTTCATTTTGTTGGAAATGAATTTGAGAAAAAAACAATGAGTTTAAATTATAGAATCAATTGAGTCTTTCTTTCTTTAAGAAGCATGTGGATTTCAATCATTGCGAAGCAATTTTAAAGGTCCGGGGAAATCCTAGTAAATAGATAAGAGTCAAACTTCTAATGCAAATTATGGAAATATGTTTCATTATTCTTTTTAAATTTTGGAAAAATCTAAACTAAGCGACAAAAATGACGTTTTATAATTTCTCACAAACTACTTAGTTTGTGCCTATGTTTTTTGTCATTTTGATCATTAGATTTGATTAGAGATATTGACTATTCTTTGTGACAAATTCTAATTTGTGATTATTAAGCTCCACTGATATATGGAGTGTTGCATGCACTGTGATAGAGATGGCCACTGGAAAGCCTCCATGGAGTCAACAATATCCCCAAGAGGTAATGAAAGCCTCACCTAACATAGTAATCTAGTTTTATCATCGGCATTCACCAATTAATATCTGTTGTGTGAGTGCATATATATGTGATGGTTCAATGACATGCTTTCACTTAAAATTCTCTTTTTTCTTAGGTTTCAGCTCTTTTCTATATTGGGACAACTAAATCTCATCCACCCATACCTGAACATCTGTCTCCTGAGGCAAACGACTTTTTGCTGAAATGTTTCCACAAGTACATACATATAATATTTTTTCCATTATAGTACATATATATAATGCTTTTTCCATTATGATGATTCTATTTTATTCTAATTACATTTGTTTTTTAAAAGGCTAGTGATTCAATTTGACTTTTAGGTTAAGAATGCTAATTTGAGTTTTAATCATTATGCATTAATTTGTGGTGATAGGGAGCCAGATTTAAGACCTTCTGCATCAGAGTTGTTACAGGTATTTTTGCATATTTCCCCCCCTTTTTCCCTAACTTGTACAATATCAACTATCATCACATACTATTAAGGCTAGTAATTGAGAGAACTCATTGACTCAGAGAGAAGTTAATGCTCTTGTTTACTTGATTTTAGTAAAAATTGAACTACATTGGTGAGATTACATGGGTCCTTGATTTTATGATCATCGATCATATAACTGGTAATAAATCCTTTTATTTTCTTTCACAATATGCTCTTGTAGGATCTGCATCTGCTTACATTATACCATTAACAATCTTCAACAATTTCCTTTAATGGTATGGGGACCTTCAAGCCTCTAGTTCCATTGTTTCTATTGCACACAATGGTAATGATTTTGTCTGCATGTCTCACTCTTTGAACTATCGAGTCCTTGATTTTGCAGTCACTAATCATATAATTGTTAGTAAATTTTTAAGCTTCTCTTTCTACTTTTGGTTATTTACCTTTTGTCACCACAACAAATGGTTTTCAAACACAATCTCAAGGCTTTTGTATTTCCATACTTTTCCTTCTCTTTCTATTCATAATGTTCTATGTGACCCTAAGGCTCCCTTTAATTTATTATCCATCATTAAACTTATGTGGCCTCAGGATTGTATAACTTTTTGTAAAGATTTTGTTTTCCAACAAGAAAAGAGGATGTGACAAATAACTTTAGATGTGAGTCTCATTGCCTCTATTAGCTGAACATGCCTTCTCTTATTGAATAGACAACAACATCCCCACTCCTGATCCATGCTTAGTTACAAAATCCAAGTCTCGATAATTGATAAGTTTTTAAATAGTTAACTTATAGTCTTCACAAACAATGTTGTTAAAATCGCGATCTAGATCGTAAAATCGCACGATTTTGCGATTTTTTGGGAATGGTGGATTGTCTTTGATTCGTGACTCGGCCCAAAAGTGTTTTATAAAGACACTTATCAGAAACCCTAAAAAACCCTAATATCAAACTCAATACTGAAAAGCTTGTCACCGTTGTGCCTCTGCCGTTAGCTCCCCACAAGCTCCCCTCTCTTTTATTTCATTTGGTGTTGTTTGTGTTTGCGGGTGGAGAGGTTGAGTTTTTATCCTATGATTAGTATGAATGAAATCATTTGGAGGAAGATGATTATCCTATGATTAATATGAATGATCTTGGATAGTTTATTTGTATTAAACATTTATGAATTTATTGGTTGTTCTATTTTATGCATGACCAGTTTATGAATTATGAATATATTTTTAATTATGTTATGTATAGTAATAACTCGAGTAGTAACTGTTCCAAGTCGAGTTACGATCCTCAAGTTACGAGTTTTCATTCCCTCTTCGATCCTTTTCCGAGTTATGAGTTTCACAACATTGTTTCCAAGTTAGAATTCTTATTTTGTGAGTTATTTCAATTAGGTACATATTCATAGTTCTTATTCTAGTCATGTTATTATTCAGGTTTTGTCTTTTTCTTTAGTCCATTTATAGATGTATAGGTCCAAGTTATATTTCCTCTATATTAGGGTTTAGGGTCAAAATATCTTATTACTTTTGTAGATGATTTTTCTCATTGTACTTTTTGATATTTAATGAAAGATCTTTCAAAATTGTTTTCTGTTTTCAATCCTTTTATCATGAAATCCAAAACGGTAAATAGTTGATTCAATACAACAAGTATTGACATATTTCATTTTTAGTATAATAAGAAAAAAAAAATACAAAAACTTTAATTTCATTAGTTTATTTGAACTTGTTAATGCTTAAGGTAATTGAACATGCGTTTAATTCCTTAGTAATTGCCACTTTTTTTCTTACTATACTTAAAGCGAAATACATCAATACTTGTTGTGAACCGACTATCTTCCCAATCTAAAATCAATTTGATATCTCTATTTGTAGTTTAGAAAATGACAATGTGTGTGGGTATTTTTCTACCCAATCAAACCTTTACAACATCCCATACCTAGAACAAAATTGGGTTGCTAAACAGAGAACCAAACATCTTTAATTTCTAATTTTCAATCCTTTTTCATGAAATCATAAGATCAATTGTGTATTCTCTATTCGTACTTTACAAAGCAATAGTGCATGAGTATTTTGTCAACTCAGTTTCTAATCTTTATGACATCTCATGCGTGTTGCTTAAAACATTTTGTCTTTGTATCCCTCAACAAAATGAGCTTGCCAAAAAACAAAACATTTTCTTGAAGAACATACGAACTTTTCATATTCCTCACCAATTTTGATGCCATACTTACGTGTTATATCTAATGAACCACATGTCTTCCTCCATCTTGAAAGATATAATCCCCTCACTAAGTTTTATATGTTGACCACTTTCTTCTCATCCTTTACAGTCTCGAATCTTAAGTTCTACATGTTCTGTTCTGCTTGAGGAAATTTTACTTGGAGAAACCTCCTTACATGTTACTCAAGGAAAGTCTTCTAGTCATGTATGTCAACTGCGAAAAATCTTTATATGGATTCAAGCAATTACTCAAGGAAAGTCAAATATGTCAACTGGGAGAAATCTTTATATGACCTGAAGCAGTTACCCATATCACGGTTCCATAGATTTTAGTATTTTGATTAAATAATTTTGTATGACGCAGAGTGAGGCTGACGACCACTTTGTCTTCCATCATCACTTGCATGTTGGTTGCACTTGTTTTTGGTTTTTTGTTGTTGATGACATTGTGATCATGGGTAGTGATCATCTTGGTATGACATAGGTGAAACACCATTTTTTCAAGCATTTTCAAATGAAGGATCCTGGCTAACTAAAATATTTCTTGACATAGTTCAAAAGTGGGCTCATCATATTCCATAGGAAGTGTGCAATGAATATTCTAAAGGAATATTGGGATGCAGTAACTCCTATTGTTTGATATATCAAAGGAGCTCTAGGAAAGGTTTTTTATATATATAAGGAATATTGGAACGCAGTGACTCATGTTGTTTGGTACATCAAAGGAACTCTAGGAAAGGGTCTTTTGTATCAAACAAAGGACATGCTCGAATTGTGGGGTATTATGATGTAGATTGGGTGTACTCCCCATTGATCACCTCTAGTTTTTCTATATATTATCAGAAACGAAGTATCAAGCTATGGTTGTAGCTATTGTCAAGAGTTTGTATGGTTCAGAAAGTTGCTTCAAGAACTAAAGTTTGGGAATTTTACACAATTATCACTTATATATTCAAGTAGCCATGTCTTGCATATTGCCTCAAATCTAGTATTCCCTAAAAGTAAAAGCATATTGAAGTTAATTGTCACTTTGTTGGAGAGAAAGTCATGTTCAGGGAAATATTTACTAGCTTAGTCAATTACTATAATCAACTAGTAGATATTTTAATTACGATTCTAAGGGGTCCTTAGATTAATATATCAAGTTTGGTATATATGACCTTGCTCCAACTTGAAAGAGAATGTTAGAATCCTATAGATTTAACAACTAATGATATTAGGATCAATTAGATTGATTCTATATTTATGTTATTAGTTTAAAATAGGTAAATGAATATTCTGTAATAATCTCTTATAACTTGAATAGCTCCTATGTTGTCTCAACACATGTGAATCATCATATGTTTTCTTAATTTCTCTCTTCTTAACACTTATAAATTAGATTCTTCTAGTATGATATCCTTGCAATAACAGATCCTAATTAAATAAGGAAACAACTCATAAAATACAATCCCAAGAGAGATACTCTAAATTATTCTGATATGATAGCACCAAATATTCTTCATATTTCTAACAATGATGTACAGTTGCAACATGGGCCAATTTTTCTGATCCATAATGGCGAGTAAAAGTCTGAAAATGGTTAACTGGTGATAAGATTTCCACGAGTTCATTACCGTCATGTTGTATGTGTAACATTTAGCTATTAAATAGTCCTTATGCACTGTTGTCATCTGCCTCAAACGTAGTATTGAATTTCCAAAAACCATATCAAGGTTTTGTAATCAAGAGAAAACTCATGAACTCGGTAAGTGAAGCTCTTGTTAATTGATTTCAGTAAAAATAAACTGAATGAATTATTATTACACATGGTTTTGGTTCTAAAATGCCTTAATCCACCAATAACTTAAGTTAACTACAAGATAGAACAAAAATAGATAACAGCTAAAGTCAGTAACAACTAGCCCAACTGTGGAACATTCTTTTGAAATTGTTTTACTTAGGTTTTCCTTCAAAGTTACTGTAGTGATTCTGCAATATTTATCATCTGCAGCATCCGTTCATCACCTGTGACTATCATGGATCTCATTCAGTCTTACGCAGTTCAATCAGGGTTAGTGTCCACTTTGTGAGTATATATGATGCACCCCATAACTTGCTTTTTATCAACTATTTATTTTTCCTATCTCAGGATTCTTGCAGTAAGATGGCAACATATGGAATGAACTCTAGAACCTTGTAAGTATATCTTTTATTCTTGGTGAAACTTCTTATGGGTATGGAGGATCAACTAAGATTACCATATTGGTTCTGCAGCTTGGATTCTGTCCAGGGATCAACTTGCACTGGCTTGAAGGATGTTTGTCAGATAGATAGCATAAAGTTCTCAACTGTATATCATAAAGCAGATTCCTACCAGAGAGCGGACAACAATGATGATGACATGTGTGTGATGGATGAAGATGATTTTTTGATTGGTTCACCAGTAAAATCTGAATCTCTATTAGCTTCTGATGATACCAAGGTGTCAAGTCTGTTTCATTCTTCCACTGTTTTAGATGTTTCCATTTATGATTAGTAAATTTTTTAACACTGAACTGCTCAATTTTCTGGTATAGAGTTGCAATCCTTTGAGCAGACCTGCGGATGACCATCCTTGCAATTTTAATGAAACCCAATATTCAGAGAAAAACAGACCGAACTTGTCATTGTCAAGTGAGCCTCCAGGAACCGAAGATGATGAAGAAGTCACTGAATGTAAAATTAGAGACTTCCTTGATGCTAAGGTGCTATTTTAATTCAACACCATATATTTGTTAACTTCCTATATAGAATTACTCAATTGTTGTTACTTTTGTATTGTGTTTTGTTTTTTCTTTAAATGTAGCATTATTAAGATTACAAACCTGTTTTAATTTTATTTTAATGAATTACATTAGGCCCTTGAACTCAAGAAGCTCCAAACACCTCTTTATGAAGAATTCTTTAACATATCAAATGCAGCCATTGCTCCTACTCCCTTTTCAAAGAGGAAAGTTATTTCGGGTGTCCCAAATGTAACATCAAAAGTCAGATCGCCTAGTCAGGCTTGGAGACGATTCTCAATGGTTGGCAGTGCTACTGTAGCAAGCCCTGGGAGTCATACCATATACCGATCGAAGCATAGTGGTGCTCACTGTCAACCTTTGCAAGAAATTCAGCCACCTGAGCTGAATGAATCAAAGGAGACTCTTCATGATGCTCAGCTAGAATCATCTAGTGTAAGGTATGTATCTGGTGCTTGATAGTAAGTGCAATTTTATGGAGAAAAATTATATTCAGTACTATAGGCACTGTTAATATTGTTCTCTATATAGATTTGGAGTTTTACCTCAGTAATCTGCATAATAAATAGTTTTGTTAAATGCATCGCATTTTACCGAAATAAAACACCAAATCTGATTGGAAATTAGCACCTATGTATGATACTGTATATAAGTTTTGTCCTTTTATTTTTTCTACCGGTATGTGGAAATTGGACGAAAATTATTTTTATCTGCAGCTCAAACTTCTCTGAGAGGCAAAGGAAATGGAAAGAAGAATTGGTTGAAGAGCTCGAGAGGAAGCGAGGCAAGTTTCTCTTTTTACCAATTGTAAAATGAATGCAGTTTACTTTTTTTTTCTTCTTCTTTTTGCTGCATGTATATGAGGGCTGGTTTTCCATTTAGAATATATAAGATATCTCTAAAAAGAGTATATATTCCTTTCCTGCCATTTGGTCAGCTTGCAAGATGAGCTACAAACCCTGCTCCCTCCTAACCAATCCAATTACATTTTTGTGGGTTAGATTGGGTAATTGGGGTTGGGTTGAGTTTTTTAGTGTTTCCAATAAGAATTGGTTTGAGGAATTGATTTCTGAATTTCGAACCTGATTGAACCCAACTACATAATAAATAAATACATAATAACAATATGAATTTTCTAATAATTTTACTATAAAAAATGAATTTATATTTTTATCATGTTAATATTATTTTTGTTTGTTATAAGTATTCTTTTTATCTTTTAATACGAAACATTGAAAATATTTATTTTGAGAATATTAAGAGGTGTTATTTTTTCAAAACAATTTAAGCTATCCAATCTATTTATAGTTAAGCTGGATTGGATCCAGCTGCTAAATAAAAAAAAGGGTAAACTTGACTCAATTAGTTTTAATTGGATTAATAAAAAAATATATTAAATTTGGTTCAATGGACCACTTACACCCCTAATGCAAATGTTGAATAGAACTTGGAAATGTCCATTACAAATGGACTTGGGCTTGTCCTATGGAACTCTGATTGAGAGTTCAAGGACTTATCTTTTAGCCTAAAAGGTTGGTCCAAACACATTTTCAATTTAAATTAGATAACACCATTTGGAGGTGTTCTCCAGCTCGAGCCTTCCAACCTATGAAGCTCAGACACTCCTCTTAAATGAGGTGTCGGTGTCGGATACTCGTATCGGACGAGACTTCTATGATACTTGTAGAACACGTATCCTTGAAGTGTCTAATTTAAAAAGTATTTGTTGGATTTATAACAATTCTAGTATGATTCTAATACAATTTTAAAAAGAAAAAATACATTAATTTTCTAAAACTCATGAAAATTGTATAAATTTTTATTATAATTATAAAAATAAGAAACAAATCCTTTTGAACCAGTCATGAAAAACATCTTTTTGCTCAAAAAAATAATCTGGAACATACTTGTGCACATAAATCTTTATTATCAATTTATATACCATGTCTTACATTTTAGAGATTGTACAACATTTTCTTCAGCATTTAGTCTTTTATGTCTAGTTACAAATTATTCACTTCAATTTTACGCTTTTAGCAATTTATTATTGAAGTTTTACTTTTGTCAGTTACCCATCCGAACTTCAAGCATTTACTTTCTTCTATTTTTTCCTCATGGATCCCTTAATGCTAACAATACAGCATTTCTTTAGCATTTGTCCTTATTATGTCATGTTACAACAATTCACTTCAATTTTACACTTTTAGCAAGTTACTCCTAAACTTTTACTCTCATAAATTACCCATCTGAACTTCAAGCATTTTAGCTTTATACTATTTTCATCAATAATTTTACTTTGTCAAGCACAAACCATGTCATTATGTTTATTTTTTCCTCTAACGCAACTAAATTGCCAAATGTCTAAAGGTTAAAGCAGGTACCCACTTTATTGCTAGAAAACGTGGGGGCTTATTTTCTTTCCTTAGATTGCTAGGAAATCAAATCTATATTTGAAAAGCAACCTCCATGGCACATGTTTGTACATTAAAGTTTGCTGACAAAACGTTTTATCTTGGATAAAATTAATCTTAAACTATTTCTGACATTAAAGTATATTTCAGAGATTATGCGTCGGGCCGGAACTGGAGGAAAGATTACATCTCCAAAGGATCACAAATTTTATGAAGCCTGATGGTTTACTCATTGTCTTTTCACTAGGCTACTGACATTTTACTACAGGGAGAAGAAAGCGTTTTTCCCTTGGAGAAGTCATATGTAATCTTGCAATGTCATCAAATAAGATGTTGCAACAAAGTTGGAAATATTTTGTCAATTAAATGTATTATAGCGGGATATGCTTCATAGAGTGTACTGAGTTATGTATAAACATATATAATGGAAAGATGCAAAGAAAATTTAGTCTGAGTACCGAGTTGGGTATAAATAATGCGTAGTTGCCATTTATTTACTAATTTATTTTGTCTGGATTAAAACCACTTCAGGGGGTGGTGATTAGTTAGTAACTGTTTAACGGGAGAAATAAGGTAGATACGTTTGACTTACAAATAACAGACAAAATCATTATTGACTAAGAGCATTTTTTTTCTTCAACTGTAAAATAAATAAGACACTGCCCTGTTTTTTCATAAATCATTATTATAAGATGAGCATGATTGAATGATAGTGAGGCTGGATCGAAACTTCGGCAAAATAAAATGCATTTTTCATCCTTGAAACACGAAGGGATAGGGATGTCACTCCTTATAAGTTCAACTTCAGACTTCGAGTGCAGATGGTTTCAGTCCGTGCACATTTGAATAGCCAAAAGCCACATTCGTGTTAATCACGTGGTTAACAGACAAAAATCAGAGGAAAAAAATTCTTGATTCTAGTAGTTGTTAAGCAGTGAAGGGGAGTTGAATATAGAAACCTGGCACATAGTCCCTTTTAGTTCATTTGTATGAAGCAAAGGGAAAATCAAATTTGAACTTTGAATTAAATTGAATGAAGGTTGAAATCACATGGAAACAGAGAAAAATAGCTTTCTGACACCTTTGTTATTTCCATTCTGAATGTAAGGGGGCATGAAAACTGTGAGAATGTGCAACACGCACCGAGTTAGAAGAATCTGCATCTATAAGGAAATTATTATTGTGGGTAGAAGCTAGAGACTGTTTGACTTTGAATTGCCATGTTACTTCCACCGCTCATTTTTTTCGTTTGCCTACTGCCTCCAAAATTAAGCACAGTTTTTCTCACTGGACCCTGCCTGCCTTGATTTTCCATGAATTTGTTTCTAAATCACAATAAGTTCTTTTTGTTCCCCTGAAATAATGGTGGAGGATCTTTTGGGATCTGCAAATCCCGTTTCACATTGGTTGTTGAGGTCAAAAAATAGCAACAGATGCACCTTTTTCCTGATATTTTTTAATTACACTGTTTTGATCAAAGATTGCAGCAGGTCCCCCACAGACAACGGAAGAATCTGATTGAAAAGAAAAAATTTGGGATTGAGGGGCTGAATTTTGTGTTGCTAGAAAAGGCCAAAAGCTAGATGAAAAGATATGTTTGTGTCCAGGTGGGACGTGTCTTTTTCTCTTATTAAACCTCCAAACGTGAAAGACCTGGATTCTTGGTGGATCAACATGATGATAGAAAAGATGCATGAAAATATCATTTCTAGATTGGGAGAGAAATTATGATAAAGATGTTATTTTCATGGGAGACCAAAAGGAACGAAAAAGTTTGTGCTGTTAATTTTATGCAGCTCACCTCTTTTCGGGGGTTTATTCACCCTTATTTGAATTTCAAGCAGTTGAAATTCATGGAATTTATTAGAGTATAAAAAAAGTTCAAAAACGAATCTTTCTTTCTGAAAGTTCATTCCTCAAAGAGGTGCTTTGCTAGAGAAAAAAAACTCTATAATGAACGTCACCCATTAAATACAATTTAAAATTATTTATTATATTCTCAAAAGAAAAATCTATAAGAAAATAAAAAAAAGAAAAACAGACCATATAATTATAAATAAAATCTGAAAAATCTTTCTGATACGGTCTAAAATATGGCAATAGGGTAACTGGAGGTCTAAAATTTTGATCCGCATAATCTGCAATGTTGGAACACGACAGCCTTTATTTACAATCTTATGTCTGCCATTTTCAATATGTTTCTAAGGAATAGAGAAAGAGTAATTGATTGTCAAAATCTTCTTCCTTCCAAATTGTAAAATTATGTTGTCATGATTCTCATGGATACACTCGTAGCAAGTGACTTAGCATTTTCATAGCAAAAAAAATATCTTTATTTTTGCTGTATACACTGGATGTTCTCTATATGTTAGGTGCATTATTGTTCTTTTCAAGACAAACCATAAAATCCCAAAAGAGGTGCATATAGGTACACGTGAGATGCCCTGCTAGGCAAGTGAATTTGGAGGTGGGGTCGGCCAAGGGAGGTTTGTGGAAAGAGATTCTTGACTCTAAATATGGTGGATGGAGGAATTTGAGAGCGGAAGGTAAACCCTGTAGGGGTTCTCTTTGGTGGAGAGACT
>Ga0123341_1002161_pt1 | contig 15890 bp, 12 predicted proteins | sample Turbeapinknodule_FD_89959 | JGI IMG/M metagenome (GOLD analysis project Ga0123341, IMG submission 89959) | Root nodule microbial communities of legume samples collected from Mexico - Turtle bean Mexico pink nodule | ecosystem: Host-associated > Plants > Roots > Nodule | place: Mexico: Nepantla... | reverse complement strand
ATATGTATAAATTTATAATAAAAATCGCCCTCCACTAGTAAATATAAAGAACTCTCCAAATCTCCAAATCTTATAAATTTACTTAAAATTTCAAAATAAAATTTATTTAGAATAAATTTATGTGATACAGTAGGACCAAAGAAAAAAAATGTTATAATATTTAAAAAATATCTTAGATTAAATATCCACTTAAAACCCAACAAAAACATATTTAATTAAATAAAAAGAAATGGAAGGATAATTGAGCTTAGATACCAAGCGTTCACTTGTACATACGTATGCAACTGTATGCATGTCATTGTCGAATTTGCCTCCCAACAAAGACAGGCACTGACAGTGTGACACAGTGAGACAGAAACAGACACGCTTCCATTACTCAGTCTCCACTGTTCACACACAAAACAAATGGCAAATTCTGCTCCCGCGCACTTCTCCACTCAAGCAAACGCGCTTCTTCGCAAGAACTTTACCTTCCAGGTTCCACTCGCTTCTCCTTTTTTACTTTCGATGATTACTCCATTGCATGAAATCACCTTGATGTTTAATTTTCTCATCTTTCAAAGAAACGGAACGTGAAAACCAACGTTCGGCTGATTCTCTTCCCGGTGGTGCTATGCTTGTTGCTTTTCGTGCTCCAACTCTTATTCGACACGCAATTCGATAAAAGCATCTTCAAATGCGGCTGCGCGTGTGCCGACAACAGGACCGAAATCTCTCGGTGCCCTGACTCAGAGAAGCGGTGCGGGGTCCAGTATTCCAATTCCTTTCAAGCCGCCCTGTGCTCCATTCCCAACCCCGTCGAATGGCCACCGCTCTTGCAACTTCCGGCTCCCCCGAACCGGGCCGTGCGAACCGGTTTTCTTCCCTTTTTCGATTTGCCCGATGCATCGTGCAGGAGAACCGACTCGTGTCCTCTTTCTCTGCTCTTCACCGCAGAGAATCACTCCTTTGCGCAAAGTATGGTGTAATGGATCCGTTCACATTGTGTTTCTCGCTCTGTTTGCTGATTTTCTTTCATGACGTGTTTATTCATTTATTTACAGGCGTGTCTGAGAAGATGTTTGGGAGTGCCCTGCGTATAAGTGAGTTTGATGGTAATTTATTTGCTGGTTTGGCCGTGAATGTACTGGTGAGTTTGTTGTATACTTTTCAGTTTAGTTTAATAATTCCTATGCCTCGAAGAATATGAAGAGTTTTACACAGTATATCAATAAGGAAGCATGCTAGAAGTGACGTTCAAGATAATTGTTGAAAAATCAGCAAAGTTTCCATGTGTGGCCGTTTTTGATTGATTGATGATGTCACACAATTGGTGCATTATGTACTGTTTACACTGATTTTTTTAATTTTAGAGATTTACAAACATCTTCTGTTAGTGTGGAAGGTTTTACTCTGATAACCAATAAGAGCTTTTACATTGTCAAGTGATTAGAAATTTATAAACAAATTTATTTTGTGATTGGATGGCAGAGTAAACTGTTAATGTAAGTGTTATGTATTATTTATTCTTAATTTAAGTGTTTTTTTGTGTGTGATGTTTGTTGGTGTAAAAATGATATTGATATAGGGATCTGAATCAAAACCTGGGAGGAACAATTTTATTGAACCTGCTTTAACTTCGGATCTCCCCATTTATTATTTACAAACAAACTGCACAGGAACAGAGAATTCTGGACTCTCCTTCCCCTCGACGATAGGAACAAACAATGGTATGGAACATCCTTGTATTGTCGGTGTACCTTGTGTTAACAGGAAATTAAATCGTTAGGCATTTCTGTGCACGCTTCATGGCTATTTTATAATGTCAATTTGCAATCCATTGTGCCACTCTTGATGGTTCCCTCGGATTGTGCAGATGTAGGTATCATATGTTCTTATGTTTTGCATCTCTTTTTTTTCTTTTGGAGAGGGTGGGGGTAGTGTTTTTATTTATTTTATTCTATAGCTATTTGCTTGAACCTTCCATGATTTTGGAAAAGCTTGGGGAACCATCAAATGGGTAATAAAAAATGTGTAAAGTTCAGTATAAAACCACAACTGCAACCTTCATGATGCATTTGAAACAGTTGCACAATGATAATAATAATCTTATGATCAGTTTTTTCAAATAAATGCTCACAGAAATTATTTGAATATTTGTTGCATGGAGTAAACTGGCGCTTTATATACACAATCTTATTTATCTCTAGAGTTGACTAGGGCCTGCATCTGACATGCAGAGTATTTTTACTAATTGTATTTATTTCCCCTGAATCTAGAGATCACATGTGCTCAGGCTATAAATTTATGGCGTAATAGTTCTTATGAGATCAACAGTGAGCTATACAAAGGTTATCAAAGAGGTAACTTAGAGGGACAAGTCAATGAGATAGTTTCAGGTACTTAACTACCATTATATTTCAATTCATGCAATTTGTGGAAGACAATACTTATTTTTATTATTTTGGCAGCTTTTGATTTTCTAAATTCAAATGGGAATAGATATAATGTCAGTATATGGTACAACTCAACCTACAATCAAGACAGAGGATTTACTGCTAATGCATTGTTGCGGATTCCTCGCTCTGTAAATCTGGTATGTATAACTTGTTTTAATTGCTTCATCCTCTTTGCAGTTATCCTAACCATTGATTCAATATAATGAAACAGAAAGCTTAATCTCAGCTTATAAAATTAAAAAAATGTGCAACTTGCTAGCTTGTAATGGTCTTAAATTTTTCTTTATCATAGTTCTTAGAATTTGAACTTAAAGTCTAATTCAACACCACAAAATCTACTTATAAGGTTAGGACTTCCCATACATTATAAGGCATTACTTAGGCCACTTCTCTAGTCAGTCTTGAATCTCTGCTTGCTAAGAGGCAATTTCATTGTGGCTTCACTCTAGGATTCTTCACTCAGCCTTTCTGGTCAACTCCTTTATAGGTAGTAGTCCTTTTCAAAGTAGTATGACCTACCGTGACTCCAACTATGTTGGCTTACCAACAATAGTATTAGTTTTAAAATCAAAACACATTTGATTCATTATTGATAGAATACATTTGGACTAAGGAACTGCATACATTCTAAAGAAGAAAACAATTGCTTAACCGTTACATTTTTTTAAAATGCATGATTTGAATAAAAGAAGTGGAACTATGTTCATAATGCACTGGTTGTATCTGTATTGAAAATTTCGAAACAATTTCTTCAGTAAATTTTATTGATCTAACGTAATGATGGTAATTTCAAGAAATACACATTTTTCCATTGTTTTATTTTAATAGTATTTGGTCTTTGACAGGTTATTATAGGCATCTGACATTATTATATATGCATGCAGATTTCCAATTCCTACCTGCAGTTTATGCTTGGACCCGGAGCCAAAATAATTTTTGAGTTTGTAAAGGAAATGCCAAAGCCCGAGACCATCTTTAGGCTTGACATATCTTCTATTGTGGGCACTCTGTTCTTTACATGGGTCATCTTGCAACTTTTTCCTGTAGGTGAAGATATATCTATACATATGAGCTATGAATTGAGTTGTCTATAACAACTAAGAGAAGTTAACAGCAATATGAGGATGATACCATCATTTATTGCATATTTAGTTGCTATTAGCTAATTTTAACTTTTGAAATATGATAAAGAATTTAGGTGGGGAAAGAGAACCAAATTGAGGGAGGAAAGATGAGAGGAACAAAGAGACCAAACAACTGTGCACTACACTTCTGTTATTATCATTCAATCTCATTTTATATTTAGTCTGTCTAAAATACAACAACGCTACCTTATTTATAGGCTGCTACCCAATAGCCATAACATCCAATCTAACTAGCTGACTGACTAATTGACATCTTTTCTTTATTTACAATACCCCCTCCCCCAAAAAAGATCTTGCCCTCAAGGGTCTTGCGTTTCAAACGGGAGGGGGTGATTGCTGAAAATTGAATACAAGAACCCATGTTGCCTCCGCATTAGGTAAACTGGCCAATGCATCAAAATTGTTGTGATGATATGACCCTTCTTCCTTTGCATGCGTTTGTTGAGAAATTTTCAGGAAATATAGTACTAGGTATGGGTCGGCAATCAATGGCAGGATGCCGCTGTTTAACAGAGGTTTCTTGTAACATGAAATGTCGAGTGGCATTGAGATCTTTTAGAATGTTGTAACTTGTAGGCAGTTGGACTATGTTTTCCAAAATTTTGTAGGTATTAGGAGCAAGTTTACGAAAGCTTCTTGCTGGAAGCTTGAAAAACACCCACTCGTCAATATGAAATTCTCTATTGGACCTTGAAAAACATGATGTAAATGATGTTTAAGAACCCTCACCATTGCTTTCCTTGCTACAAATATTATGTGAAGTGAATCTACCACCAAATTAATTGGGAGATTGGGAGTATGCAGTGTTGGTTTTTCCCTATACAAGAGCTCATGAAGGATGGTAAGAGGAAGATAATTTCTGTACAATCCCTCCCTAGAGTTTTAAAGAATTCCTTCGAAAAACTACTCACAAAAAGAGGATTCCTATAGTTGATTATCTCCATTGATGCACCTTGCAGCCTATAAATTTGATTCAAGAAATGTTGAACATGTGTTGATGCTGAATATGGACGTGCAAGGCCACAAAATTTACGTACTTGCTCATACAATCAATACCTTTTTGTGAACAAAAAACACTGAATTGGTTTGTCCCTACACTTTACTAGTTGCAACATCAGCAGTTGCCCTACTACAATCTTCAGATTGTAACTTCTTAGATTCCATCAATTGACATTTATTTGGTGTCTTGGGTCAAAGTTTAAGCTTCTTTCTCAAGCTACCTCCATTGTTGACAATTCGATCCCATTATCCTTCCTTCCAAACCTCTTGCAAAATCATAGTCCAAGAAATCATGGGTGCTTCCATTGTTCATGAGGATTTTTAATGTTTTTTGTTCCAGTTGCCCATGTATTCTTATAGAGGTTGTTCCTTCCACACCTTTAATCGTGTTAAAGGAAAAACAAGAATTATCTTCATCATCACTCTTGGCTTCCACTATATATCAATAACCTCTTCCTTATCAAGCTCAATGAGTTGTGATTGCAACCTTTTGCATTAGGGCAATCAAGGTCCTTAGTGAACTTATCATTCCCAGCTATTGTTTTGTAGGTAGTTCCTTAGTAAGAACATTTTCCAACTAACTTCCTGATCATACATATGCTCTCTTGACAAGCTCGCTATCTAATTTCTTAATGAAGTTTTGGTCTGTTAGATATTATTATATATTATTAGATATTGTTAAATATTTTTATCTATGTAATGGGCTTAGCCCAGGTTTTCTGTATGTATTTTCTCTATATAAAAATAACCTTATCTGTTCAATATACACAAGAGATTTATCTTATTTTTAATATTGTATCTAGAGTATATGGTTAGGGTTCAATTTTTTCTGGAGAGATCACTGGTGTTTTCCAGCCGTCGCCCCACTGCCTTCTTGCTGCTAGAGCCGGAGCTGTCGTTGTCGCCAATTGGCCGACAATTGGATCTGCCCTTGTCATCTATGACTTCTTCTGGTGCCACTATGCCTCTTCTCCAAACTGCTCCCTCACAAACGTCCATTGTGGGTCCTCCTTCATATGATAATCAAAACAACCTGCTATTTTCAATGAATTTCTCAAATGGTATGAGGACCGTTAGATCTTTATTTCTACTCTTCCTGTTGCACTCACAAGTACATCTTTTGCTGGCTTCACTTACTCTACTTCCCTTGGCCCTTAGGTTCTAAACTCAAGTGCCACAAATCACATTCCTGGTAATAATTTTTTTTTTCTCTTCCCTATCTACTACAGGTTATTTACCTTCGGTTATCATGACCAATGGATCTATGGTATCATTGCATGGTGTTAGTACCATTAATCTTTTTCCTTCTTTATCTATTGATAATGTTTTTTATGTCCCTCGATCTCCATTTAACTTAATATCTATTAGTCGTCTCACTTGTTCCCTTGATTGTGTCTTCATCTAATCAAGTTAATATTTTTGTTGTTTGTGATCTTCTTGTTGTGCCTACTGCACCTACAGATTCACCGCCTCCACCAACTCTTCTGGTGCCAACGCCTCCACTCCCCCCGGTTCCGATAGTTGAACCTGATCTTTCCATTGCCATATGTAAAGGTATACGTCGTACCTGTAATCCCTCTTCACATTATCCTACTTTGAGTTATCATCAGTGTTATCGATATCAGATAACGGATCATATCGGAGATCCCAAAAATCCTTTACAAAGTTATAACGAAAACCATAATGGGTTATGGCGAAAGCATTGTGGTCCAAAGAAAAATAATATTTGATTAATTAGGGTTTTAGGGTTTTATTAGTTAAAAGTTGAAATAGGCAAGAGGCCCAAACATATTAGGGTTTTTTCAAAATTAGGTTTAGGGTCTTCTATCTTCTTCATGCGCTGCACACAACAGTCCCTTCTTTTTTCGCTGCCTCATAGTGTGCGCCGTCATCGCTACCACTGCACTAGCTCACCTTGCGTCGCTGCCACCATCTTTTTGGATATTTCCGTTTCCTGTTAGCACCTGAAATGCCAAATGCGGCCACCATGGGAAAACTGCATTGCCATCACCTTGTGTTGGCGGTGGTCAGAAAATCCACCACTGCCTTCCGCCATGGTGCCGCCATAACTGAAAAGTGATAACATTGGCTATCATAGACTAACTCAACCTTTTTATACTTGCTTTTCTTCTATCTAAATTTGTAGGTGATGCCTTAGCCTATCCTGATTGACGTCAGGCCATGCTTTATGAAATGAGTGTACTTTAGAATAATGAAACTTGGGAACTCGTTCCTTTACCTTCTGGGAGATTTGTTGTTGGTTGTAGGTGAATTTTTGCTATCAAATATGGTCTTGATGGTACTATTGATCATCTCAAACAATGTGGTTAAACTTGAGGATTGTAAGAGGATAAAAAAGGAGATAAGAGATCATAACTCGAGGATCGTAACTTGACTTGTAAGAGTTACTAGTATATAAAAAATAATATTCAATACAAAACACAATTAAAAACAAGTTCATAATTGATATATATTCATGCATAAAACAACTAATAAATTCATAAATGTTTAATACAAGTAAACTATCCAAAGAAATCCTTTATATTAATTGCAGGATAATCATTGTCCTCCTTTAGACTCCACAAGATCTTCATTTTCATTAATGTTATCTCTCCATGACCTTCATCATCAACAATTGGAAGAACCTCTAAATCATCCATAGGTGCACAAACAACACCTCTACTAGCATCTTCAACTTCTCCAACTTTGACTAAGACGTCTTTATGTGAAGCATCTAAACATGATTTTTCTTCATTATCCTTCACAATCCATTCATCATCATAAGCAAGATCATCAATGTTATAGTCTTTTGTTTTCCTAACATCCTTCCACTTCCTTTTCTTGCATCGTCACTTGCTGCCATTGTAAAACAAGGCACTCACCCAACAGTAGAAGAGTAGAGCAGAACAAAGAAAAGAAAAACAGGGAGAACTTATGAGCGAGAGTGATGTGGTTGGCGAGTGGTAACGATCAGCGGCGAGTGCAAGCGACAGCGACCGGTGGTAGATGCGAACAAGATTTCTTCCACAACTCACATATCCCTTAGACCATAGATCTGTATTCAGTTTTTGCACTTGAACACTTTGTTTCTTACTCCTCCATGTCACCAAGTTTCCTCTCAAGAACATATAATCCTGCCATGGATCTTTTGTCAACAACTGATCCAACATAATCACATATGTGCATGCTTCAAGTGATAATTTTCCCTTTCTCTTAAAAATAATCCTCTTCTTGGGCTAACTATTAAGTATTGAAGAATTCTATTGACGAATTGCATGTCTCTCTCTTAAGGGTCATGCATGAATTGACTGATCACACTAACAACATAGGTAATGTCAGGTCAAGTATGAGATATATGAATGAGTTTACCCACAAGTCTATGATGTTGGACTTTATCTACAAATGGACTTCTTTCTTCATTTCCAATTTGGTTTTGTTAAATGGGAGTTCCAACAACTTTGCATCCCAACTTGCTAGTTTCTTTAAGGAGGAAGTCAAGGACATTTTCTTTGAGTTATGAAGATGACCAGTTTTGAATAAACATCTTCAATCCCTAAGAAGTATTTCAATCTTCAAAGATCTTTTTAACTTAAATTGAGTTGCCAATTTCTCCTTTAACATTTGTTTTTCACCATCATCATTCCTTACAATAATCATATAATCCACAAAGATCAAAGGTAGTGTCAGCTTGCCACCATGCAAATGTTTTATGAAGAGGGTACGATCTCCTTGACTTTGTATGTAACCCACATAAACCATGGCCTAAGAGAATTGCCAAAATCAAGCATAGGGAGATTGCTTGAACCCATACAACACCTTTTTTATTGTTCTTACACCAATAGTTACCCCATCATATATGTCTTGTATGGTTTTTTTTTTATCAGCAACGAATTAATGAAATAAAAAGGTCTTGTATGGTTTGAATATAAGTAATGCAATCACCTCATATCTTTTTTGCAATATTTCTCATAAGTAATATTGCTTGAGCCCATATAACACCTTTTTCTAGTGTTCTTACACCAATAGTGACCCCATCGTATATGTCTTGTATGGTTTGAATATAATTAAGGCAATCACCTTAGAGCCTTTTTGCAGTATTTCTCATAAGCAACATGCCTTTCCCATGTCAATATAAACCATATGTAAGTCTTTTTCTTTGCTTTGATACCTTTACATCAACCCTCGTAAATGATAAATGCTTTATGTTGAAAATTGAATATCTGTACTCTTAGATCTTTCCATCTATAATACATTTAAATGTTCAATTTGATAAGCTCTCTATGTTTGTGTAGGTTATTTTGACATCACTAGTATATGAGAGGCAACAAAAATTAAGAATCATGATGAAAATGCATGGTCTTGGTGATGGGCCATATTGGATGATTTCATATGGTTATTTTCTTGTCACATCAATAATCTACATGTTGTGCTTTGTGATATTTGGCTCACTTTTAGGTAAGAATATAACTATTGAATTGATTCCTCTTTGGATTTTCCCATTTTCTTTAATGCTTTTGACTTTATTTTCAGGATTAAAATTCTTCACAATCAATGAGTACAGCATCCAATTTGTATTTTATTTTATCTATATAAACTTACAAATTGCGCTAGCATTTTTGGTGGCTTCCATGTTTTCAAATGTCAAGACTGCTACAGGTTTCATAATAGCCACTTTTATTAGTTTATGTAGTTCATAATAATTACTATTTTCTTTTCCTAGATCTAATTAGTAATTATTAACTGGTGTTCTTGATAATTGCAGTAACTGCGTATATAGGTGTCTTTGGAACCGGGTTATTAGGTGGCTTTCTTTTCCAATTCTTTGTTCAAAATACATCATTTCCAAGTAAGTTAATGGTCGGTGAATCATATCCATTTCAGGTTATTCTATTGGTTTTCATACATAATTTTATGTGCATCTCTAAAAGATTCTCTATATGGGATCCTTGGGGGTACAATGGCCAGATTATCTAAATGACTTGCTTACATTGTTGACTTTTTTTTTATGTTAGAAATGAGGATGCTAAGGCATCACTATGTTATTTGTCATCCCAACTTAACCTCAAAATTTAGCTTATGAAATGAGGGATGTCCTCCACTATATCCATGTTTTGGTCATATTGTGAGTCTATGAAATCTCCAATTGTTCCTAACAGAATAATGATTTAGCATTTGAAGCTGCATAGTTGAATTGGGAGGAAATCTCCTGTTTCAATACCGAATTCAGATATTGTTTTTGTTATCTATGAAGTGTAAATAATGGACTGATGGGATCACTTATACTGCAAATTTGTCATTATAACTTATAACTAAGATTTCAAATTAGTCATGTTTATGAATTAAATGTGTACTTGTTGTAAGTTTCTAATATTCTAGCCTATTGATTTTCTGTGATATTTCTTCAGGAGGGTGGATAATTCTTATGGAGTTGTATCCTGGGTTTGCTTTATACCGTGGGTTATATGAGTTAGCACAATTTTCCCTTCTAGGGGATACATCGGGGACTGGTGGTATGAAGTGGCATAATCTGAGTGAAAGCACTAATGGCATGAAAGAGGTCTTAATTATCATGTTTGCTGAGTGGATGGTGATACTTCTTGCTGCCTTCTACATTGACCAAGTTTTATCGGCAGGAAGTAGAAAAAATCCTCTTTTCTTCTTGAAAGGATTTCAGAAAAAATCTTCTTTCAAAAAGCTTGATACCCAAATGCAGGTGTCAAAAGTATTCTCTCAAATGGAGAAACCTGATGTCATCCAAGAGGTGAATATTATTTCATATTAAATAAATTTATAATGTACTTACATTATGTGTTCACCTGGATTATTAAATTGAGGAAACTAAGGTCTATCAAGAGGTGCCTTTCATATATTAGTTTTTAGAAATTGATGTAACTGGGCCACCTCAGTAACATATAGTATTGTGTTGCACAAACTTGAAAATACTTGAACACTTGGGAGATGAAAATTGATTCATTGATAGTAAACCAGTACAAGAGAGTATATATAGAGCTCTACCTCCCTAGAATAATGATTACAATATCTCCTATATCTTAATTTTCATAATTACAACTACAATGTTTGATAACTTCTCATAACTCAATAATATCTTTTCATAACTCCACAAAATATTTCAAAAACTTTGTAAAGTAGGTGGAACTTTAATTAGTTGCAGATTTTGTAGAGAACCAAATAACTTGTCTCAATTGGTGGATAGATTGTACAAGGTCCTAGATTTGAACCATGATAATACTATTATACACACAATAAAGATTGTATTTGTCTCGTAAATGTAACTGATGCACACAAAATAAAATCTTGTATTTTCACTTAAAGAACTCATGTATCATTCATGTATGTGTTACAAGTTTGGTTGTACTGATGCACTCCATATGTTGAGACTGAGTTGCATGCATAAAGTGTTAATAGTTTTCTTCTTTTTCTCTTCAGAAGGAGAAGGTGGAGGAGCTGCTACTTGAACCAACTATTAATCATGCAATTTTAAGTGATGATCTAAAAAAAGTCTATCCCGGGAGGGATGGAAATCCGGATAAATTTGCAGTAAGAGGGTTGTTCCTTTCTGTGCCTCAAGGGGAATGCTTTGGTATGCTTGGTCCCAATGGAGCTGGGAAGACCTCTTTTATCAACATGGTCAGTTATAATTGTCCAACTGATATGTACATTGGAATTTGCTTGCATTCCCAAAATAAATGCAAAGAGGTTCTGTTCAGTTTAAAACCACCTTACCAATAGACCTCTGATGGGTTAAATTCATTATTTTTTTCTCTTGAAGTCATAAATATAATGAGCTTTTCTGTGTTTATAGATGATTGGTCTTACAAAACCAACCCTCTAATGGGCTAAATTCATTATTTTTTTTTCTCTTGAAGTCATAAATGTAATGAGCTTTTCAGTGTTTATAGATGATTGGTCTCACAAAACCAACCTCTGGTACGGCATTTGTTCAAGGCTTGGACATAAGAACTCAAATGGATGGAATATATACTACCATGGGTGTATGCCCACAGCATGAGTAAGCTGGAAATTCCTCTATTTTTTCCCTCTACAATCAAACTTATAACAAGTGAATTTTTTTTAACTTGTTATTTCTCAATATGTAGCTTGCTGTGGGACAGGTTGACAGGTAGAGAGCACCTCCTTTTTTATGGCAGACTTAAAAATCTTAGAGGCTCAGTCTTAACGCAAGTAAGTTAATTTTATGTTCTTATTATAATAAGATTATTTTATAATTATTATTATTATTATTTAGACATGTCAATTATTAGAGAGCACCAACTTTTTTATGGCAGACTTAAATATCTTAGTTGCTCAGTCTTAACGCAAGTAAGTTAATTTGAGAGAAATTATGTTGTTATTACAATAAGATTATTATTATTATTATTATTATTATTATTATTATTATTATTATTATTATTATTATTATTATTTAGGACTTACAGAGTATTTAGTTGCACTACTCTTATATTATAATTCCCAAAATGTCAATTAGAAGGAGTGGGATCCTCTAAAGTGCAGCATGTAATATCAATTATAGGAGGTAAAGTGCACAGATCTTAATCGTATATATCAATGAAAATTCAGATCATGACACCTCCTTTAAAGTTCAGCTTGCAAATTAGGAGTTAAAGTGCATAAATCTTAACCATATATACTAATGAATGGTTCATATCATGACACCTCATTTAGTCACATTACATATATTTAAGTTATCAAGCTTCTATGAAAATTTGTGTGGCAATTTAAATGAGGTGTCATCATCTAAATATCACACACATATATATGTGTGTGTGGTTAAGATTTATACATTTTACCTCCTAAAGTGCATGCCGTACTTTTAGGATTGTTTTAGGATAGTCAAAGGCCAGTCCTTGTGCCTATTTGCTTTCTAAATATTTAAACTCTAGTAGTTTATTTTGTGCAATACACAAGATGATTTTTTTTTTCAAATAACTAAAATTTATAATAGATAAATATATTTAATATATAAGGTATATAGTAATTAAAATTTATAATACATATCTTCATGATGTTCTTTTGATTTTAATCATTCTTTTATATCTTCTTTATTTATAGTTAATTCCCTTTTATCAATTCTAAAACAAAACTTGTGTCTTTCATATAACTTTGAACAGTTCTAACTTGCTTGCATTTTTAATTGTACAAAATTTGTATTTAAAAGACATTTTATAATATTTCTTTAATAATTGAGTTGAACCTAACAAATTTTAATTAGTTTCAAGAACATATATGACATTAGAAATTAAATTGAGACCCAAATGACTTTTAATTGCAATTGTTTCTACACGGCAATATATACTTCGTTCCAAATTCTTTAGAAATTATAGATTCTATGAGCTCTTTCAAGAACTTTTGGTCAGAAGTTAGGTGGTTTAACCACTATCTACAAGTCAATTTTTTTTGGATTTATTGGTTGTAAAGCATGATGTTGCAAAGAGTTTTCCCTCTTCTTATTTGTCCTTCGCAACCTTAAAAAACTTATTGTTGATGTTGATGCTGGCATATCTGCTTCATGTGTCCCAACAGCCTACACTTTGGCATTTCACATTTGACCTCTACCAACACTTGTTATGTGAGTGATTGTTTTCTTGCAATAGGCACAAGGCAAAATGACACAGGTATTGTTGGTTTGGTTGTATTTGCTACCTTTTTAGTTGTTGGCTTGGAAACCTTCCTCTACCGATCTTTCTTTCGTCATAAGCCTCCTTCGTTCTTGTGCATGTGGTGCATTCAACAACTATGCTAGAGTAATGCTTGATATTCTATCATCATCTGAAAATTCATTACCAAGGAATCTTACATTGTTTAGTGTGCCACGAAGCTTGTTGGAGTATTTCTTAGTTGTTTGTGATTCCTTCATTATTTCTATCTCAAATTCTCGGATCTAGTTCAACACTTGCATCCCTTTCATCTTTTCATTTCTATCGTACTCTTGCTTCAAAACTCCCAATTCTCATTGGATATTTTTTAGCAACATTTTTCTGATCAACATAGTGGATTGTACTGCAGCAAACAAAGTTGCTCTTGCTTTTGACTTTTTGTACTCCCTCTCTTTCTGAATTTTGACTTTGAGCAATCGCTGGATTATAATTTATCTCATAAGATTGGAGCTTCATACAGACCTTCAACAACTTCCTATTGATCGCAAGCATCAAGATAGGCTTCAATTGTAATAGCCCATTGGTGATAGTATTTAGCGTCAAACAATGAAAGTGCAATTGGAATTGATGAACCTTTAGATTTGATCAAACAATATTAGGTTTGTGTGTAGGTTTAGGAATCATGCGTAGACTCACTCAATCTTGTGAAAGTCCCTCCCAAGATTGCTCTTGTTACCACTTTGTTTTTATGGTTAGAAAATATATTTTAGAAGGGTAAGAGATGTATTATGTTGACGAGCTTGAACCATATTTTACTTATGAACTCTATATGTATAGAACAAAAATATAACAAAATTCAAATACTAAAAATATCTCAATCTTAACTTTCTAAATTTAAACAATAACCTTATATCTTTCTCTTTGTCTAAACAAAAAGCTTGAGTAAATTTAGCTACCAATCTATTTCTGCAGGCAGTAGAGGACTCTTTGAAGGGTTTAAACCTTTTTCACGGAGGAGTTGCTGATAAACAAGTTGGAAAGTACAGTGGAGGGATGAAGAGGAGGCTTAGTGTTGCAATTTCATTGATTGGGGATCCTAAAGTATGTTTTAGATATCAATCCATTCTGATAATTTTTCTTTGAAGAAGATTGAAGTCATGTTTCCTTAATTCTGTATGGGCAAATTTTTTTGTTAAGGTTGTTTACATGGATGAACCAAGTTCCGGGTTAGACCCTGCCTCAAGAAAAAGCTTATGGAATGTTGTCAAGCATGCAAAACAGAACCGTGCAATCATTCTCACCAGTATTCTCTCACTCTTCTATGGATTTTGATTTTCAGATTACTCTGCTTGTTGTAAATGATATAGAATGCTCAACTTGTTTTTGTCTCACAATAACATTATCTTTCTTCATATATATTGACAAATATTGGTTGATGTTCTCAGCACATTCCATGGAAGAGGCAGAGGCCTTGTGTGATCGATTGGGCATATTTGTAAATGGCAGCTTGCAGTGTGTAGGAAATGCGAAGGAGGTAAAATTGGTTCTCAAATAATTTGCTGCTTCAATTTTTGCAAAATAAATCTGTTAAATCCATGCAATTTATAGGAAACCCATAGACTGCGCAAGGCATTTTACTTTCATTTTTCGTTACATGATTCATGGAGGCAGCTTTGATTGTAACTATTCAAATACTTTTTAGTGTTTATTCTTTAAGTGTAACGTAGGAAATGCAGATTGCTGTAGACTTTGATTTTCTTATAACACTAGCTATTTCTGTTGGTTTCTCATAGCTTAAAGCAAGATATGGAAGAACATACGTGTTCACAGTGACAACATCGTCGGAGCATGAAAAAGATGTGGAGAACATGGTGCAGAAACTCACCCCAAATGCTAATAAGATATACCATCTCTCTGGTACTCAGAAGTTTGAGCTGCCAAAAGAGGATGTTAGAATATCAGATGTGTTCCAAGCTGTTGATGCTGCAAAGAGAAAGTTCACTGTTTCTGCATGGGGTTTAGTTGACACCACATTGGAAGATGTATTCATTAAGGTAGCACGTGACTCTCAGGCATTTGATACCTTGTCATAATTGTCATACAAAATAAACTGCTCGGAAACAAATAAATGAACAAACTGCTTCTCCATGCTGCTGGTAAGTATTATAGCATAAGCCTGGAAATTATATATAGCTGCGGATGAACAAGTTTTTTTTTTCTTTCTAAATTGTTCAACAAAATGAAAATGTTTTCCTTGAGAGGAAAATTATGCATATTGGTCAAACTAGCAAAACAAATTTTAATTTCAATGATTTATTTTCTAAAAAAAACTGAATTTTAATTACTTAATCTTATAATTCCAAATAGCTGTGTTGTATAAAGTTTTAATTTAACTTAACATATATATGAATACATTTATAAATGATCTATTCTATGATTTTAATGGTTTTGATTATTAAAAATTATGTTATAGAATGGTATATATTAGGGATGTAATATTTTATTGTACATGTATAGCATATGTGTTGAATGGAGGTAATATAATTATTATTTGCGTATAAAATTTAACTAGTTTAATATTTTCAAAACAATATTTATTCAATTAAAAATTTAATAAACTATTTTATTAATTTTAATATTGTATTTAAATTCGTATTATTATTATTATTATT
>Ga0123341_1002160_pt1 | contig 15895 bp, 15 predicted proteins | sample Turbeapinknodule_FD_89959 | JGI IMG/M metagenome (GOLD analysis project Ga0123341, IMG submission 89959) | Root nodule microbial communities of legume samples collected from Mexico - Turtle bean Mexico pink nodule | ecosystem: Host-associated > Plants > Roots > Nodule | place: Mexico: Nepantla... | reverse complement strand
GGTAGGAGACAAGAGTGTAATTGGCACAAATTTGGCAGCAATTCACTCATTGATTAATCTTACAAAATGAGAGCCAAGCACCTCAATTTATAGGAGAGAGGGTTGAACATTTTGGAGCCAAAAGTTTAAAATTCAAAATAAAACTCTCCAATGAGAAGGTGTCATGTGGAGTCATGTTTTCCATGTTTAACTCGCACCTTCCAAGCTAAATCTGTTTCACTCCTATGTTGCCATATGGACGTCCATGTGCTCCATGCCAAGGTATTTTCGTTCTCCAATATACCCTAGACGTTTTAGGGTTACATTAGGATCAAAGAAGCTCAATAAGCCCAATTGTTACCCTAACTAGTCACTTTTAACCCTAACTAGTCATATTTTACTATTGGCCCAAAAACAAGCCCAAAAACCTATACTACTTGGCCCAAATATTTGGTCCAATTATTTTATGCTACTAGGCCCAATACGTGGCCCATGAAATCCTAAATAAATTTATACAATTTATTTAAGCTAAAGCTTGGCCCATAATATAATGTTGACCAGTCAGCAGAAACCCAGTCTTCTTGTGTTCTTCTGACCAAAACTCTAGTTTGTTTTGATGACTTGGAGGTCTTCTTGGATATGTTTGTACATTCCTTCACCCTAGAGTTTTCCTCTTGATTGGGCTTACAAAAATAAACAAAAGCCCAATTAGACCTATATTTGCAATTAAATCAATAAACAACCTCTAGGTCTTCATCCTCCTTATTATATGGTTGTGTGACGCTGGACGATTTCCATCAACCTACCTTTCCACCCAAAGTTCCGGATGACTTACAAGGAGCTGTTGGGTATGCCAGGAATGGCGAAAAAACTGAGGTTCCTCCGAAATCTGACAGGAACTTGGGGTCGCGCAAGGAGGCCTAGTGCGAGTTTCACAAGGGGTTTGGGCATGACATGGAACACTATATAGCCCTGAGCTACCAGCTAGCAAACTTGATAAAAGATGGATTCTTGAAGGAGTATCTGGAAGGGAGATAGGAAGGGTCAAAGGAAGAGACTGCTTCAGTGGACCAAGGACATGAGGTACCTGTCCACGGTGAGCTGAACAGCATCTCGGGAGGATTTTCAGGAAGAGCATGTTCCGCCTCCAAACATAAGAAGTACACGAGAGAGGTGATAATAGTCGAGGTGTGGGAGGCTAACCAGCCAGTCGAACCCGACCGCTGCTTTACCAGTGCTGATTTGGGGGACGTGGTCCCACACGAGGATGATCCAGTGGTGATCTCCGTCGTCCCGTGGGAAGAAGAGTACATTGAATTCTTATTGACCAGGGGAGCTCAACTGATGTGATGTTCTGGGTAACGTTTAATAACTTGTAGTTGTTACCTGACCAATTGAGACCCTACGATGGTTGCTTGTTTGGCTTTGCTGGAGATCAGGTGGAGGTGCGGGGACATGTGGAGCTGAGGACGACCTTCTCAGATGGCATGTTATCTCGCACGATCAGTATCAGTTATTTAGTGATTAATGTTGTTTCAGCCTATAACTTACTTTTGGGAAGGCCATCCTTGAACAGGTTAGGCGTGGTGGCCTCGACGAGGCACATGAAGATGAAGTTGCCTTCTCTCGAGGGAGGGGTGATCATCATCAAGTTTGACCAAAAGGCGGCAAGGAAGTGCTACGATAACAGTCTAAAGAACAGAAGGGGAGTGTGTACGGTCACCATCCAGCCGCAAATGCCAGAGGTGATCACCGGAGATGAGGTCACCAACGAAAGGCGACCTGGGCCTGTTGGTGAGGTTCATGAGAAGGTGATCCAGGGGAAGAAGTTCAAGCTTGACACATCGTTAGGCCAAGAATTGCAAGATAAGATCGTTGACGTAATAGCGAGGCACATGAGTTTTGCTTGGTCTTCTGCAAACATGCCCAAAATAATCTTGACTTCTTGTGTCATAGACTTACCATGGATAAGAAGGTCAGGACAGTAATACAGAGAAGAAGGAAGCTCAGCGAAGAGAGACCTCTAGTCATCAAAGAGGAAACCCAGCAGCTCTTGAAATCTGGCCACATAAGGGAAATCCAGTACCTTGAGTGGCTAGCAAACGTGGTATTGGTGAAGAAGGAAAATGGAAAGTGGAGGATGTACGTCGACTTTACAGACCTAAATAAGTTCTATCCCAAGGATTCGTATCCACTGCCCAACATAGATTCCTTGGTGGACAACGCTTCAGGTTGCCGACTGCTGAGTTTTCTAGACACGTTCTCGGGGGTACAATCAGATCTGCATGCACCCCCCATGATGAGTGCAAGATCGCCTTCATGACGGAGCTCTCCAGCTATTGTTATAAGGTCATGAACTTTTGGGCTGAAGAATTCCAGCATCACCTATCAGAGGTTAATGGGAAGGATTCTCGCCCCCATGAGTGGACGAAATGTACAAGCGTACGTAGACAACATGATCGTCACCTCGGCAGAAAAGAATCAACACGTCATTGATTTGGAAGAGCTATTCACCATAATAGCTAAGTATAATCTGAAGTCGAATCCAAAGAAGTATGTGTTTGGGGTAGAAGTAGGATAGTTCATGGGTTCCTGCTCCCTGAACGGGGGATAGAAGAGAACCCGGACAAGTGCACAACAATCATAGGGATGAGAAGCCCTGCCACGGGTGAAGGAAGTACAACAATTGACTGGGCGTATGGCAGCTTTGTCCAGTTCTTATCAGTAGGAGGAGATAAATGGTACCCTTACTTCCAGTGCTTGAAGAAGAACAACCGTTTTACATGGACGCATGAGTGTGAGGACCCGTTCCTCAAGTTGAAGGAGTACCTAGCCAAACCACCTGTCCTGTGTAAGCCGCTACCAGGTACCCCCCCTTCGTCTCTATTTTGCAGTTACGGATCGGGCAATCAGCTCGTTCATCATGCAGGAGCAAGATCAAGTTCAAAGGCCTATTTACTTCGTGAGCAAGGTGCTACAAGGGCCGGAGGTGCGATAACAAGCCATCGAGAAGGCAGTCTTGGTAGTGGTATTTATAGCTTGGAGGTTGTGCCCTTATTTCTAGAGTTTCACTGTGATAATGATAACTGATCTTCCAATCCGCAAAGTACTCCATAAGCCTGATATAGCAGGTCGGATGGTGCGTTAGGCAGTTGAGCTGTCTGAGTTCGACGTACAGTGCGAACCCAGGGGGCCTATCAAGGGCCAGGTATATGCTGATAAAAAAAAATATGTTGATTTTGTGGTAGAGCTATCCTCAGAAGCCATTAAGGTAGACGATAGTGATTTTCAATGGGTCCTCTCGGTGGATGGATCTTCCAACTAGCAAGGTAGTGGTGCTGGGATCATTCTAGAAGGGCCTAACGGACTGTTGATCGAGCAGGCCCTGAGATTCACCTTCAAGGCCAGCAATAACTAGGCTTGGTATGAAGTCTTGGTAGCTAGAATGTTGTCGGCCAAAGAACTAGGCGTTAAAAGCTTGTTGGTAAAAATTGACTCATTGCTGGTAACCGGGTAAGTCATAGGTGAGTACCAAGCCAAAGATCCACAAATGGCTTCGTACTTGAGGTATGTTACAATTTTGAGGGAAGCTTTCCCCACGTTCGAGTTGGTGCATGTCCCAAGGGAGCAGAACGCCCGAGCAGACCTACTATCCAAACTGGCGAGCTCGGGAAAGGGAGGTCGACAGAGGTCAGACCCAAGACCACTGCAGATGGAAGTACAAAGGTCAGTCATGTAGAAACCTTGGAGGTCAGCTCGGTAAAAGAAGGGAGGCACCGATCATTGACACAAGAAACATTGAAGGTGCCTAAAATAAACACTTATGGCTTATCGGGGGAGGAATCGTACCTTTCTGTACTAGTTGGAGCCGAACAAGCCACGTCACTCGGCATCAGTGCTTGACCAACCGAATGAATTGGTTATATCAAATAGAAAATGAAAAGATACACAATAAATCATATAATATTTTGTAAATCCAATAACCATGTGATAAATTAGGTAATACTATTTTGTTAAAGGTATGTATCAATATGACCCATTAATGAAATAGTCCACTATTAACACTATAAATAAACATTGTTACACAAGAGTAAGGTACACTTTTATCAATATACATCATACACTCTTAATACAGAGTACTTACTTAATCGTCGGAGAACCTTTTGCAGGTTTACTCCTGATTAAAGAGATGAAGCGTTAAAGAGTTGAGGAACATGAAAGGAATAAAGGAGGAACGACCGAGCAGGAAGGAACGAGTATGAGAAGGGCGAAAGAAGAGCGACCGATAGATCAAAGATAATTGTTATTGCCAATTTTAGGTACTATCTAAGCTTTCTTAGTTTATACAAGTACAATTGGAGTCCACCATGGGACTCAATAGTATTGAGGAGCAAAAAATAGTATCAACAAGGCAGATGGCAAGTGAGAGAATGGAAGAGATACGTCAGAAGAACAAGGAGGAGATGTCAATCATGCACCAGAAGAATGAGGAAGAGATATGAATCCTAGAATAGAATGATCAAATGTAGCAACACCTGCCCCTGTTCATACCTGAACCAAGGCCTCAAAAGCCAAATCCAGAAGCCAAAAAACTAGCCTTCCCAAAAAAATCCAAGTACACACAAAATCAAGAGAGGACGGTCATCCTCCGAACTCAAAATCATTAATAATCCAGACTTCACAAATTGGAACGCACTGTCATTTTGAACGAGGAACCTAAGGGACATCCCTTTACTAATCAAATTATGGAAGCAAAACTTCCTCCTAATTGGAAAGTTTTGTACATTGATCGATATGATCTTAATCGGATATAAACCCGATATGAGGTAATCGGGAAAATGATTGTTATTATTTAAATATGATGTGATATTATTCTAAAAATAAAAGATATGATTGCTATTATTTAAATCTTTTGTGATATTATTCTAATCATAAAAGATATGATTGTTATTATTTAAATCTTTTGTGATATTATTATAAACATAAAAGATATGATTGTTATTATTTAAATTTGTTGTGATATTATTCTGAATATAAAAAGATATGATTGTGACTATTTAATTTTGTTGTGATATTATTCTGAATATAAAAGATATGATTGTGACTCTCAACTTGCTCACAAGGAAGTTTAACAAGTTCTTGAAGAAGAACAATCGGGACAAGAATCAAGTATCAAACAAGTATAATAGTAAGAAAGTGAATGAATTTAATTCTACAAACTATACTTGTTTTGGATGTGGTAAACAGGGTCACATCAAGGCCGATTGTCCAAACAATCAGAGAGGGGCAATCAAGAAGTTTGAAAAGAAAGGAAAAACAAGAAGAGCGTACATAGATTGGCAAGATAATGATGATTGAAGATGAAGAAGTCAATCTGTGTTTGATGGCAAAGGAAGAATCTAAATCAAGTAGTGTAAGTTCAAACACGTCTATTAATTTTGAAAATTATAGCCAACTTCTTGATGCCTTCAAAGAAACTCATGAGGAAGCTAATAGGCTGGCCCTTTTGAATAACTAGTTGAAAGGGTTAAACTACTGGTAGGAAAATAGAGTCAAGACCTTAGAAGAAGAGTTAAAATATTCAAAAACTAATTTTGAAAACCTGTAAATGATTTACCAAAACTCTTCTTGTAAGTGTGTTGATTAAAGCTTTTGTGAAAATCGTGAATCAATTCAAAAGAAGGTCCACTATCTTTTAAAAATTGTGGACAAGTTTTCCAAAGACCAATCAAATCTTGAAATTGTTCTTGCCTCACAAAATTGTGTTTTTAGAAAGGTTGGTTGGACTGGCTGAACAAAATTGTGTTATTACCATCAAAACCCTTTTCCAGTTTCTTTGAAAAACAACCTATTGTTTTGTCGAAAAAACTTGTTGAAACTTGCTTTTACTACTTGAAAAGGGGTCATACTATTAGATTCTGCAAAGTGAGCAGGTTTTCTATTCCCAGAGGTGTTTTAAAGTGGGTTCCTAAGAATTCTAAGGTTCCTAATGTCCCAGTTAATGCCCATGGACCCAAATTTGTAAGGGAACCAAATCTTGCTTCTTGATTTTTATCTTGTAGGTATTCTTGGCAGTCAAGGAAACATTGAGATCAAAGAAAAGGTGCTTTGGGGAAAGCCAACCAAAACAATAATTGTTATTATGATTCAAATGTATGTAGCTTACATATGTTTTTGACAAGTCAAAGAAATTCTTGACCCATGTAAAGTAAGTTGGATAATCTCATCCCATGCATGTGCCACATATGACCAAATGAACATCTAAACGTTTTTCTCTTGGTTAAATTATTAAGGTTATCTCTGTGCAGAGGTATGAATGAATTACATTAGTTATTTCCCATCACTTTGAAAGATGATTTGTTTTGAAAAATATTTTCATGTTGTCACAGTAAAACAATCGATTGAAAGCTCGAAACAACTGGGTGTTTTGCCTCTGACAACTCTGCATAAATCTGTCATGGTTGCTTACGCATGGTTACAACTGTTTCTGCTTTTGAAAATCTTTTATGGGTCAAATATGCATTTAATGTACCTCTGAATCATATCATAATGGAATATATTCTAGTCATAAAAGAATATATTATGTGTTTTCCTTGGAAATTTAAGTGCTCTTTATGGATAGTCAATCAAAATAAAGAGTTTTTAAAAGCTACCTCTGTTTGGGTTCGACACACTACGTATTCCCACTGCAACAAATTATTTTTATTTGGAAAAATAACTCACTAAAAGCCAATTTATCTTGGTTAGCTTTTTCTGCTTATAAATGTGTGTCATTTCAACTGAATATTTCACAGAAACAACCCATTGTTTTTTTGGTGCCTCACTTGAAACTAGTTGTTTCCATTGTTTCTTCAAATATTCATTTTTGGATCATGGCCTCTTCATCCCCTTCACTAAAAAGGATGAAAACTCGTGTCACCTAAAGAGTTGGTCACCTTAAAACTTGGTTTTCGGGTGATAATGAGAAGATTAAGAAGTTTTTGTATGAGTCAAGCCGAAAAGCTATCAATAACCCAAAATTGATATCCTTGAACTAGCTAAAGGAGCAGAAACTCAAGGATGTGAGAAATGCTTTGTAAGAACAGAATCTAAGAAGGTTTCTTGAGATGTCCGGAAACACTTATCCAAATCTTGTAAAGGTTTTCTACACAAATCTTCTTATTGATGGTGAGAACATGTATTCACATGTAAAAGGGGTTGATGTGGTGATACAATCCAAGCAAACTAGGATATGACCAAGGACTCAAATTACCGTTCACACTATGAGAAGTCGTCTCAACTTTCAAGTGAAGACCGCACCAAGGATCTAGCAAACCTCACCAGAAGGAGAAATGGGCAAAGACAAGAACATCAAATGTTCTTTCGTCTAGTCTTCTTAAGAATAAAAAAATTTGTAAATAAATTGGGCTCACTTTAGGGGTCCAAATAGCAAGATAGGCTAGAATAGGTGCCTTTAGCATAATAGGGAGTGTAGTTATCATTTTAGTTTGTTTTTGATCTACTTTCTAGAAGAAGTGGCCTAAGGTGTGGTTTTGACTTAGTCAAACCCTAAAGGCAGCCCCTTCACACATTTTCCATCTTATCCTTGCTCATCTTGTTTTCCAAGGCACCCATTTCTACAAATAGGGTGCCTTACTTGATGTGAGTTGATTTTTAGATATTTTCATTTATGGTGACACTTTTACTTAAGGTTGAGATTTTAGCAATTAGAAGTGAGGACCTAAGGAATATTTCCACTGGACATGAACTTAACCAAGTGATTAAGTAAGTGTGAAGGTTCACTTCACAAAGGCTAGGAACAAGCTAAAATGATACATACACTCCCTATTACGCTAAAGGCACCTTACTCTACCCTATCTTTTCTATTTGTACCCCTAAAGTGAGCCCAAATTATTTACAAACATATTCTATTTTTTAAGAAGACCAAAAGGAAGAACTTCTGATATTCGGGTTTATAACTTTTTATTCTTTTGTTGATTCTTTCTCGAGGCTTGGTGGGGCCTGACTTTGTATCTTGAGATGAATGACCCTTTTGGGAAGTGCTTGTTGTGTCCTTAGTAATCTGTCGGTTTGTATCATTACTCCATGTATTTTCATGTTGAATTTTATAGAAGAAGGAAAACTCTACACAAATTGTGTGAGGCTTGGTTACTCTAAGCATTAGGTCTTATCTTGAGTGAGTTGAGAGCTATCAACTGGCGGCCCCCTACACTCATCTTGGAGGAAACCACACTCCAAGTGGCGTGTCCACTCTCTTTTCATCACCATAAGTTTTTTTTCTTTCATCCTTTCTTCCATTTTCCATTACACTTTTATCTTTGTGTTGGTATTCTTATTTTGCTTCATTTCCATTTCAGTTTCCTTCCTTATCTTGTGTTTCCTTTCATGTTTTTTACATTCCGCACCATACATCATGTTCATCCTATTATGTGATTTTCCTCTTTACCTTTGGAAGTGAACCTTCACACTTACTTAACCACTTTGTTAAGTTCATGTCTAGTGGGGATCTTCCCTAGGTCTCACCATATACTTGTTAAAATCTCAATCATAAGTAAAGTGTCACCTCTAAAATGGAACCATCTAAAATCAACTCACATCAAGTGATTATCCATATGAATTGTATAGCACGATTATTGATTTATAGGAAGGTATATTGGTATATTGATGTCACCTGGATTTGGTAGGACATAATCATAATTCGTAAGGATTTTCCATAATTGTCATTGTTGTCATTTATTGAGCGCATTTAATATATATTAATGTGGTCGATCGATCATCGAGACTGATTGACATGGCTTGTCCGGTATCGACCGGTACACTTGTCCCCTAGGCTCGAGGAACGTTTACTTCAAAAGAGTCTAGATGTGACGGTTGGTGTTTCTAGGTATGAAGTGACTTTTTTTCCTTCTTTGATTGTTGACCGAACAACCTTAATGCTTTTGATCTTTTCAGTAGTTGTTTTAATGCCTCTATTGACACTTGTATAGTTTTAACAATGTATGTTGAACGATCGTTAAGACTAAGATCCTTTATATGTTGCTCAACCTTTTGAATTGCTTTATAATTTTGAATGTTAGCATATTCTTGAATCAATATAACTTAAATAAGCTAAGTCTTTAACAAATTGAATGTCGACCTAATACTTGAAACAAAATAATTTAAGTAAGTTGTGTCGAGCGTTAAATAGGTTAAACATTGTTCGGGCATTGTAGATTGTTGTTTTAAAATAGTTTCCTTAATTAAAGCAAACTTTATTTTAGCCGTTCGGGAGGGATTTCCTTATGGGCAAAGCTTCCTTAGCCGAAGGGTGTAGATTTAAGATATTGGTAGGGATTGTTGCTAATTTTTAAGCAAACTGCCTTGACCGAAGAGTTACATATAGTGGAAAGGTTGTTAATTGTTAAGCAAGCTTCCTTGACCGAAGAGTTACATGTTCGGTTGGTAAGGGTCACTAGTAGTTAAGCAGCTGCCATTATTGAATAGTAGTCGTTTGGTCGGCAAGGGTCACTAGTAGTTAAGCGACTGCCTTGACCAAGTGGTTGATCAATAAGGGTCGTTAGTAGTTAAGCGACTGCCATTAACGAGTAGTTGGTTGATAAGGGTTGCTAGTAGTTAAGCGACTGCAATGACCGAGTGGTTGATTGATAATGGGATCTAGTAGTTAAGTGACTGTCATTACCGAATAGTAGTCATTCAGTTAGACAGACCATTTTGAGAGATACCTAGCTCGACCTAAGGTAAGTAACGGTCCCAATGGTTTGTCATGAGGTCGGACCAGACATTTGGCAGTCCATATCAAGAGGATGACTAAAAGCAAAACCACATGGTGAATAACTGAAGTAGTTGAATGTATATATATTTTCTTTGTAAATAAAAGTTGTTAGGAATAATGTCGCATTCTACCTGAAAAATAAAGATATATGTCAACAGGATATTCTTGTCTTTGAAAATTATATTCTTGCTGTTGAAACTATATTCTTGGTGTTGAAGTTATATTCTTATTGAATAAATTGTTAAAGGAATGTATATAAAAAGGGGGCTAAGCCCATGAGTAAAGGTAAGCTTTTCTGAAAACTCTACACTAATACAAATTTTATAGTTTGAATGCTCTCACTGACTTCATCTTGATTCAATACACCAAGAAAATTCGTTTTAACTCAGAGCTCACTAACAAGTCCGACCGAAGTCAACCGACAAGAACATTTGGTGCCCACCGTGGGGCCCGATAAAACCTGATCCCACCTTCATTTATGACTGAGCATTCCAACATGATGAGAAACACGAGACAAGGATATTTGGGATTTGAAGGAAACAAACAAATTATGGAGGCTACGAGGGCTCTCTAGGAGGCAAACGAAGAATACCGACATGAGCAAGAGCGAATTAAGGAAGAAGCCAAGATCGAGGAAGTTGACCAAAAGATGGCACGAAAGTTCTATGAGAGTAGTTTAAAAAATTGTAGAGGAACCTAGGCAATCACTATCCAACCGGTAGAGCCAGGATGGATAGTAGAGGCTGACATCAGTGATGAAAGATGACCTGGTCCTGCTGAAGAAGTTTGGGAGAGGGAGATAAATGGAAAAAAAATTCAATCTCGGCGCCTCTCTTTGCAAGTCATTAAAGGATAAAATAGTTGACGTCATCTTGGAGAATATGAACGCTTTTGCATGGTTTTTGCGGATATGCCTAGAATAGATCCAGATTTTAATGCCACCGGCTTACCATGGACGAAAAGGTTAAACCCGTGGTCCAAAGATGAAGCAAAATTTAATGAAGAAAAACACCTCGCCATCTGAGAAGAAACTCAGAAACTTTTTGTTGTTGGCCACGTAAGGGAAATCCAATACCCTAAGTGGTTAGCGAATATCGTAATGGTGAAAAAGGAAAATAGGAAGTGGAGGATGTGTGTCAACTTTTCCGATTTAAATAAGGTTTTTCCCAAGGACTCTTATCCTTTACCGAGCATAGAGTCCTTGGTAGACAACGCCTCAAAGTGTCATTTGTTGAGGTTTTTGGATGCATTTTCAAGGTACAATTAGATTCGTATGCACCCGAAGGACGAGAGTAAGATGTCTTTTATGCTGAGGTCGCCAGTTATTGTTATAGGGTCATACCTTTCGGCCTCAAAAACGCTGGGGTGACTTATCAAAGACTCATGGATTGGATCCTTGCACCAATGCTCAGGTGCAACGTCCAGACATATGTGGATGACATGGTGGTCACCTCAGAGAAGGAAGACCAACATGTTACTGACTTGGAGGAGCTATTCACCACGATAGCAATGTACAATTTGAAGTTAAACCCGGATAAATGTGTGTTTGGAGTTGGAGCAGGGAAATTCCTAAGTCTCCTATTAACCGAGAGGGGTATAGAGGCGAACCCAGAGAACTGTACAACGATTATAGAAATGAGAAGCCCGACCAATGTGAAGGAAGTGCAACAGCTAACCGGGCGCATGGTCGCCTTGTCTCATTTCTTATCGGCCAGTGGAGAAAAAAGGTATCTTTATTTTCAATGTCTTAAGAAGAATAATCGTTTCGCATGACTAATGAATGCGAAAGGGCTTTTGTCAAACTAAAGGAACACTTGACTAGTCCCCCAGTTCTTGGTAAGTCGACTCCTGATATTCCTATTCGTTTGTATTTTTCAATAACAAACCGGGCCATCAGCTCGGTTATCCTACAAGAACAGGAGAAGGTGCAAAAGCCAGTCTATTTTGTAAGCAAGGAGCTATAAGGACCGGAGGTTCGGTACCAAGCTATCGAGAAGGCTGCTCTAGCTGTGGTGTTCACAGCTCGAAAACTTCGTCATTACTTTCAAAGCTTCATTGTGATTGTAATGACCGACCTGCCCATTTCTGCAAAAGCCTGACACTGCAGGTCAGATGGTTCGTTGAGTAGTTGAGTTGTTCGATTTTGACATACAATACGAACTGCAAGGGCCAATTAAAGGCCAGGTATACGCAACCTTCATGGTAGAGCTTTCTTCCAAGGACTCCCAACTTGACGCTGATGATTTTTAAAGGATCCTTTTAGTTGATGGGTCCTCCAACCTACAAGGGAGCGGAGTTGGAGTCACTCTAGAAGGACCAAACGAGCTCTTAATTGAACAAGCCCTTAAGTTTGCATTCAAGGAGAACAACAACCAAGCTGAGTACGAGGCCTTGATAGTAGGAATGTTGTTGGCAAAGGAGTTGGGAGCTCAATGCTTTTTGGTGAAGAGTGACTGACCAAGGACCCGCAACTGACCTCGTACCTGAGGTATGTGAAGATCTTAAGAGCGTCTTTTTCTGCATTTGATCTTGTTCATGTACCCAGAGAACAAAACTCTCTAGCGGACTTGTTAGCTAAGTTGGCTAGCTCGGGATAAGGAGGTCGACAAAGATCGGTAATCTAGGAGACCTTGAAATCGCCAAGGCCAACCGTAGAAGGGTTGTTCGAGATTGACCACCTAGAGGTCTTGCAGATCAACCTAGAGGAAGGGAGACAATATCGATCGATGATCCAAGAAACCTTGAAAGTCCCAAGAATAACCATTCATGAACTTTCTGAAGTTGAACATTCTGATGTTATACAGATTAGTACCATACATACTTGGTTATCGCCTTACAAGCGGTATCTTGCTGATAGATTACTTCGCTTCGAGCCCATAGAAGCTAAGATTGTCAAGAGGAACATAGGTCGGTATACCCTAATAGATGGGAACCTATTTCGTTACATTTATACTCACCCACTCCTCACATGTGCAAGTGGAGACCAATGCACTCGGATAATGTCTGAGCTTCACGAGGGCATTTTTGGCAGCCACATTAGTGGGCAAGCTCTCTCGTTGAAAATCATTCGAGCAGCTTACTATTGGTTGACGATGAAGGAAAATTGCAGGAAATATGTCTAGCGATGTGAACAATGTCAGAGGCATGCCGATTGGTGCCATGCACCACCTAAATGACAAGGTCGGCCTATGGGAAGAGCTGACGTCTCTGAAGCAACAACATACAGACCTGGCTTGGTGTTTTTGTGGAGATTTCAACGCGGTAAGGAGGGTAGACGAAAGAAAAGGGATACGAGGCTCTTCAAGCCAAAGGAAGGAGATTGAAGACTTTAATCGCCTCATTGAATATAATGGGTTGTTGGACATTCCCCTTGTAGGTAAGAAGTACACCTGGTTCAAAGCCAATTGCACAGCTAAGAGCAGGTTAGATAGAATTCTGGTGTCTGAAGAGTGGATTCAAATATGGCCTGCTTCTAAGCAGTATGTACAGCCGCGAATGGTATCAGATCATTGTGCTTTAGTGGTGAAGGCAAGGTTGAAAAACTGGGGTCCTAGACCATTCAGATCCCTTGACACGTGGCTCATGGAGCCAAATTTCAAGAATATGGTAAAAGAAAAATGGGATGCGTATCATGTGCAAGGCGATAGGATGTCCAACCTTAAAGATAAACTGAAGCTCCTGAAGGCTGACCTTAAAGTGTGGAACAAAGATACCTTTGGCTGTCTGGAAACAAACAAAAAACGCATTGTGTCAGAAATTGAGGAATTATATGGCAAGGATGATATTAATGGCCTTGATGGAATTGGTAGTAAGAGAAGGATGGAACTGCTTAGTGAGTTGGGGTTGGTGGATAAGAAGTTAAAATCTATATATAGACAAAAAGCAAGAGTGAACTTGTGCAAATATGGGGACACTAACTCAAAGTTCTATCACTCTGCAATTATATGGAGAAGATTAAGGAACGAGGTTAAAGGAGTGGAGATAGAATCTCAATGGTGTGAGGAACCGGAAGTTGTCCGTAGAGAGGCGAAGTCAGTGTTTGAAAACAGGTTTAAAGCCACACAAGACTATGGTGTTACTATGGGTTCAATGGAATTTAAGTCGTTATCAATGGAGGCAAGCAGAAAAATGATAACTAGCTTCACTGAGGAAGAGGTGAAGGACGCCGTGTGGCAATGTGGAGGATCAAAGAGTCCGGGCCCGGACGGATTCAATTTCAATTTCATTAAGCAGTGTTGGGATGTCCTAAAAACTGATATAATGGAAGCTGTGAGATTTTTTCATACTACAGGATCCTTCTCGAAGGGGTGTAATGCATTCTTCATCGCCCTTGTCCCTAAGGTAAGAGACCCTTCGTCGCTTGAACATTTCAGACCCATATCTCTCGTAGGTGCTGTTTACAAGATCATTACAAAGGTGTTGTCACTCCGTATGAAGGAAGTTATGTCTGACGTCATTGATGATTGCCAATCAGCTTTCCTTAGTAACAGAGGTCTCTTGGATAGTGTCGTTATGGCCAATGAAGTGTTGGAAGAGTGTACGAGGAATCAGAGGAGTGGAGTATGTTTTAAGGTGGACTTTGAAAAGGCATATGACTCAGTTAGATGGAGTTTTCTATTCGATATGCTTCGGAGGCTGGGTTTCCATGAAAAGTGGATTCTGTGGGTGAAAGGATATTTGGCTTTGTCTTCAGTATCCGTTTTGGTCAATGGGAGTCCTATGGAGGAATTCAGACCGTGTAGGGGGTTAAGACCGGGAGATCCTTTGGCTCCATTCTTGTTCCTGGTGGTAGCTGAAGGACTAGCAGGGCTGGTGAGGCAAGCGTTGAGTATGGAGGTGCTCAGGGGCATCAAGGTAGGGAGCAATGGCATTGAGTGTTGCTTATTATAGTTTGTTGATGACACACTTTTTCTGTGTGAGGACTCTTTCAACAATATCTTCGCTATTAAGGCCATCCTGCGATGGTATGAAATAGTATCAGGCTTGAAAGTTAATTTCCATAAATCAAAGTTGGTTGGTATAAGGGTTGACAGCTTCACCCTGAATATCTATGCGAAGACGCTCAACTGCCACACATTGAGACTACCATTCCAATACTTGGGGGTAGAAGTTAGTGGTAATCCGAGGAAAAAGCAATTCTGGGAGCTGGTTGTGACAAAATTAGAAGCTAGACTTAGTTCCTGGAAAGGAAGATTTCTATCTATGGTAGGTAGAATATGTCTGCTAAAATCGGTATTCACTACCACACCACTTTTCTATTTATCCATTTTTAAAGCCCCAGTAGCAGTATGCAACAGGATAAAGAGTATACAAAGAAGATTTCTCTGGGCGTTGGGAAGAGAGAACAAAATGATTTCTTGGTGGGTTAGGGATCAAAAAGATCATAAGTTTTAATACTGCTCTACTGGCAAAGTGGAAATGGCGGTTTATGAGTAAAAAGGAAGGGAAATGGAAAGACATACTTAAATCAAAATATGTCGCAGGAACAGGAGGTCGACAACTAGGGCTGAAATATCAATCGTGGTGGTGGAGGGATCTAATCAAAGTATGTGGCGAGAGTGATCAAGAGGGATGGTTCCATAAAGTTGTTGAGTGGAAAGTAGGGGATGGGGGCATAGCTAGATTCTGGGAGGACGTGTGGCTTCAAAATGTTTGCCTCAAAAATTTATATCCTAGACTATACGCTATGTCATTAGATCAAGGTAAAACGGTGGGAGAGGTTGGAAGATGGGAGGGTGATATATGGCGGTGGCGGTTAAACTGGAGAAGAGAAAGATTTGTATGGGAGGTGAACATGGAAGAAGAGCTATTATCAAGCTTGACAACAGGTATCATACGCCAGGATGCTCAAGTTAAATCAGCATACTCCACCTTGTGCCATCATCAAACCATTGGAGCAGAGGATAATGTTTTTGGGATTCTATGGCAGCTAAAAGCCATGCCCAAAGTACTTATCACTGCCTGGAGAGTCCTTATTGACAAACTCCCAACCACTGACAATCTCATAAGAAGAGGAGTTTCCGTGGACTCACCTTTATGTGTTATGTGCAGATTGTTTGAGGAATCATCTCAACATCTCTTCCTTGAATGCGAACATGCGCAACGTGTTTGGTCCCGCTGTTATCGCTGGATTGGTATTTTGGG
>Ga0123341_1002159_pt1 | contig 15897 bp, 11 predicted proteins | sample Turbeapinknodule_FD_89959 | JGI IMG/M metagenome (GOLD analysis project Ga0123341, IMG submission 89959) | Root nodule microbial communities of legume samples collected from Mexico - Turtle bean Mexico pink nodule | ecosystem: Host-associated > Plants > Roots > Nodule | place: Mexico: Nepantla... | reverse complement strand
TAAATAATTATTTTTTATTTATGTGGGTCAATCCGCCTCACTGTTGATTTACGCAAACTGCAGATTATGTGGGACAAACCTAAAATTAGATTAATGAGTCTATTCCGTAATTTTTTGGTAGTGAATTATGATCGTCTCGCATTGCCATTTCTACGTCAGAAGTCAATTTTACAAAGGACAAAATGGTTATTTTAAAATTTATTGGTTACGGTTAGAAATTATGGGGTGAAGGAAGAAAATACCCTACAGGATTAGAAATCGAAAATCCCAGTGGACCCAACATAATGTCGACCACACGCCCTTCCAAAGCTACTCCCTGAGTTCACTATTGCAGATTACAGATTAGAGAGTTGTTTGTTCCGTTTCCACATTCCAATTTCATGGCAAAGCCTTAGCCTAACCATAACAATAACCCTCCAAAATGCTTCAATTTCACATTAACATTTTCTCTCCCTTCACCGCCACACTCAACTCCAACAAACTCCATTCCTCGCGTGTCCGTTCCTCTTCCGCTCCGGCACGCCGTCGTTTAGTAACCACCGCAACTCCGAGCGACGCCAATCTCCGGCATCTCACTTCGCGCATTGTTCAACTCACCCGACGGAAACAGCTTCGGCAGGTTAATTCCCAAAAGGAATAATGCGGATTGTTTTTTTTTTTTTTTTTAAATTTTATTTAATTTGCTTTTGTGAAATGCTTTGGTTCAGATTTTGGATGAGATCGAGGTTGCGAAAAGGCAGTTCGGGAAGCTGAATACGATTGTGATGAACGCGGTGATGGAGGCTTGTGTCCGTTGCGGTGATATCGATTCAGCGATTAGGATATTCGTAGAGATGAAAAAGGGCGATGGTTGTGGTGTGGATACTGTCACCTATGCCACACTTTTGAAGGTATTATATTAGTTTTCATATTTTTTGACGTTTCCTTCTTTCTTTGCGAAATTTGCATTGCTATATTTGTTTATGGTTAGGACGCTGTTAGTTATACTTAAGTATTCTGGTTGTAGAAAACTATAAATGGTCAAGTATTTGAATGATATACCGGGTAAATATGTTGTGTTCAACATTAGATGAAATAAAGGTATCTCAAGTATTTGGTTGAGATTTTCTATTTGTGTTCAATTTCGTCTCATTATTAATAAATGGTTAAATTTTATCTCGTATTTTTTAGATTGATCCAATTTGTTTCTTTAAACTGTCATTGAAATCGCTGCGGTTATAGTGTTTTCAGTGACATCATCACTGGCCGAGACAATTTAGACCGAAGGTACAAACGGACATTGATCTTAAAGAATTAAGGGACAAAATTGAATATAATAAATAAATAATGAGTCCAAATTTAGAGAAAAGTTTCAAAACATTTCTAAAGGGCATGAAGCGAACCTTTCAACAAAACTTGATATTAGGGAAAAGTTTAGTTGATTTCTCCCAAACTCTGAATCACATCTAAAATAATTTTTAGGAGACAGGCTTTGTGTGACCTATGCTCATTACACGTTTTAACCCAGAATTCCAGTAATCTTATGCAACAAAAAAATAGCCTTTAAGGACCCTGACCTCAGATTTTCACTCAAAAGAGTTAGTGAGTAATAGATTCTGCCTAGTCCTTCACGTTTATGTGATATATTGGTACGGTAAACTGTTTGTATACTTCAATGAGACAAATCCAAAGCTAAGGCCAGAGATGAGTCACTCTACAATAGTTTAGAATTTCAGAGATGAAAAAATAAAGTTTATCCTTGAAATCTTTTCTGGTAAATAACAAGTTAAGGGTCATATAAATTGAGACCAAATCATAACAAACTCTATTAGTACCTAAAGCCAACTAAAGTACTTTTCTCCAAGAGAGCCAAATAAATGACAAAAATGCAAAATGTGTGTTTGTCTAAGTGGGTATGCAGAGGTTGAACCTTGACGTTTGGAGTACAATCGACAGTGGGTGCAATCACTCTGAGAGAGAAACATAGATAAAAGGCTTAGCATTCTGAAATCACAGATGCAATCTGGTTTGGTTCATTTTGGTGTAATACAGTCTATTTACTGCATTCTCATCACATGTTCATGGACACATGGTTCAAGCCCTTAATTAAATATTCTCTCTGTGAGGATATTTTTTAATCTTTTAATAAAAGGGTTCTTTCATTTATACCTTAGTTTTATAATTATTTTATAATTCATTTTGAAAATGAAAAGTTTGTTGCCTCTTTCATTTCCCTCTGAACCCGTCCAAATGTATCCTTATAGTCTCACTGATAGTCTCTGTTTTTCAATTTAACAATTCAATGTTGCATGCTCTTTAATTATTATCTGTTCTTTCTGAGCTTGATTGGAGTTTCAATTTAAATGCAACAAAAAGGGGTTAGGTGAGGCACGAAGAGTCGATGAGGCTTTTGAAATGCTTGAAACTGTGGAAAATGGCACTGCTATGGGAAGTCCAAACTTGTCAGCTCCATTGATATATGGTCTGCTAAATGCCTTAATCAAAGCAGGTTAGTCAGACAGTCTGGTTTGAGATGTTGTGATATTTTTGTGCATGAAATTTTGCTTTTGGTGTTTTTAGTTTTCATTACAGTATTGCATCATACTTGTGCAACTGTATGTAATAGCTAACTATATAAGATGGCACCCTTGATTGAAATTTGTTGTTTTTCAATTTTTGAGTGCTGTTTGTTTGGTTTTGGCTTGAGACTATCAAGATATTTTTAAAACTATGTTGACTGGTGATGTTTTACTTGCAATGCTATAGTGCAGGAGACTTGCGTCGTGCACATGGTCTCCTTGCCCGTTATGGTTTTGTGTTTCGAGAAGATGGCAAATTTTCAGTCTCAGTATACAACATACTAATTAAGGTTATGATCTAATATGTAATATTGAAAGAAAAAAAAGCATCATTATGAATAGCATATTTGGTGGGGATTGCAAGTAGTAGTCATAATGGAATTTAATCTTGAATGTTTCCTTTTTCCAAAATTTAGGGCTACATAAACTCAGGCTATCCACACACTGCAATAAACATGCTGAATGAAATTCTACGTCAAGGTATAATGCCGGACCGGCTCACATATAACACACTAATTTTAGCATGTGTTGAGAGTGAAAAGTTGGATACTGCAATGCAATTTTTTGAGGAAATGAAGGTAATTGTGATGATTTGAAATTTAATTTCAATCTTCCTTTGGTAGAGAAATATGAAAATGTTCTGAATTTTCAATCTTTGATATTTACAGGGCAAAGCGCAGAAATTTGTCAATGATGATATGTTTCCAGATATTGTTACATATACGACATTGCTTAAGGTGAGATTTCTCTAATTTGATCACTTGCTATTTGTTATAAATATACAACTGTAAGTTGATCAGTTCAAGTTTTGCTTTATTCTGAAGAAGTTTTTCATGGGTAGTGTCTGTAGTTGTTTTAGTTACTTCCAGGTATCTTATTTTAATTGATATTAATGTTCACTTATAAGTAGTCATATAGCTGATACGCATAAAGTATTTGTTTTAGTTTGGCCTATCATAAATCCTATTGCTGATCTGGGTGTGGGAGGGCTCTACGGCATCTCTCTCTCTCTTTAATGCAGGGTTTTGGGAAGGCAAAGGATCTTGCTTCAGTTCTGAAAATAGTTCTGGAAATGAAATCTCGTTGGGAATTATACATCGATAGAACTGCTTACACTGCAATAGTTGATGCTTTTCTAACATGTGGCTCAGTTAAGGGTATGCTTTCATCAGTTATAGTTTCTTTAGTGGCATAGTAATAGTTTTCAGGAATGAGTAAACAAATAAATGTTTATGATAGTTCCTTTACTATTTACAAGCAGAGTAAGATATTCCTAATCCTAAAGTGTCCTAGTAATTGAAATTATGCCCATTTAATTAATTGATTCTCCTTGTCTTGTGAATTGAAGCTAGGCTAAGTGATAAAATTCTTCTTTGCTCATTTCATTTCATAAGAAAACATAAATAGAGTGGAATGAGATCATGGGCTCCTAGTCACAATACAGTTGTCTAAAGACCATATGCTAAGAAGCTTCTAGAATTCTTTCATTACAAATTGGCATAGACTAAAAAAGAAGAGACATAATGAAAGAGATAAACGCCTAGGTTTGGAGCCCTTTGAGCCAACCGGGTTGTTGTTCGCATTTGGGCCTGACTATTGGGCTTTATGGCGTTAGGCTCGTACCCATCAGATCACAAGAATCTTTTTCCTCAAAGATTGCGTTATGTTGGGGTGTTAAGAGAAGACCATGTGGGATTGGGGTGGGGTTAGGGAGTTATTTAGTGGGTTTTAAAGTGGGTGGTTGAGCTGGTTGGGGGTTGTGTAAAGGGTTCGTGTCAGGGTAAGTGGGTGAGGTGTGTCTAGTTGAGTTTGAGTTCTGGGGGATATGAGTGTCTTCTTGGAAAGTGTGGTGAGGTAGTGAGTAAAAGCTGGGAGGAATTTGGAGTTTTGTAGGGACCTGGCCTATTCCTCTAAGGATTTGGAATGGGCTATGAAGAAAGCAGTTGAGTTTGTTAGACAGGAGGTTTCCAACTATGCACTGTCGTTATTATTAGAGTTTCAACCAAACGTTCATTGCCCTTGCTCAAGTGAAGTGAGTTGGAGTTCTTTGTTTGAGTTTGATTTATTTCCAGCTACAAAGCTGAGGTCACATTCATTTCTAGAGGAAATCTTGATCTTCTTATAGTTCATGACTTCCACCTAAAGTCATTGCCAGCGTTCAACTGTCTCCCACATGAGGTCTAGAAAAGAGCTTGACATACGAGACATGTTTGAGATGTTCTCAGATGCTCTTAGATTGGGGGTTGAGGTGGCATATCATAAGGAGTAGCCAGTTTTGAGAAAACTGAAACTAAGGAGAAAGAGAACTACTCGATTAAGAAAACTCCATTAAGTGTAGGAATGAGTACCCATTTGGAGGGGTAGTCACTTGTGATGCAACAAAGGTGGCCAAAAGTGTATGCAACACATTTTATTCTCCTCCGTGTAGAGATTTCTCATTTCTTTCCTTTTGTGTTCCCCTTACAACACTACATTTTTATCATCCATTTCTCCCATTCTTCCCTACATAAGGACAAAACATTATGCGTATCCTATGTTTCTTTCTATTCACTCTTCCACTCATCTAAACAAAGTTTGGATACAGTTCTATTAGGAGGGTTTGTGGTTCTCTCGAATATCAACCCATGTACTCGGATTTCTTGACTGTCATAGCTTTTGTTCTTAATAACAGTTTTTGGGTCAATTTTTCCCAATTTCTTGATTTTTGGGTAAAATAATACATTGCAGTTTTAATTTTTGTGTTCCCCTTTCTACTCTTTGCATTTTTACAGCCATTCTCCCATTCTTCCCTACATAAGGGCAAAACTGTTTCCTTATCCTCTGTTTCTTTCTATTTACTCTTCCGCTTATCCAAGCCAAGCACAAAGAAATTTCTGATTTATATCCATCCAAATAATACATATTCTCACCATATTTCTCTTATTTCTTTCCTTCATTCAAACAAAATGATACTCTGCTTGTGCCCATTTATAATGTGTCCAGTGGTTAAGAAGCTATGTTTAAGGCAAGATAATAAGTATAAGGGGTAACTAATTCTAAATGTAATTGAGATATTATAAATAGGTGGGCTGAACTAGTAGTTAGGGAAGAGACAGTTCTATTGGGAGGATTTGGGGTTCTCTTGGATATCACCCCCTGTACTCGAACTTCTTGACTGTCATAGCTTTTGCTCTTAATACTAGTTTTTGGGTCAATTTTGTTCGATGTCTTCATTCTTTCTTTCTCCTACACTGGTTGAATCTATCACCAGTTCTTTTTTTTATTAAATAATTGATAAATTTGCATTTTGTTCGTCATCTAATTAAATCATCTTTTGGCATTTAGGTGCTCTTTGTATTTTTGGAGAAATATTGAAACAGGCTGGTTTGAATCCAGAGTTGAGGCCAAAGCCTCACCTCTATCTTTCCATGATGCGGGCCTTCGCTTCTCTAGGAGATTATGATGTAGTTAAAGTTTTACATAAACGGATTTGGCCAGATTCATCAGGAACCATATTATTAGCAGCTCAAGAAGAGGCTGATCACCTTCTAATGGAAGCAGCACTGAATGCTGGCCAGGTATTTCCCCTTTACTAGTTGCCGTTGACATTGAGGTGGAAAAGGCTTTTCTCTCCTTGATGTTATTTATGCTTTTTTTGATATATTAAGTGAAAGGATCTTGAGAGAGAACCTTTAAAAAGGAAGTGGATTTGATCGATCCAACTTGTAGTACAAGTCATTGTATGGATGCAAGTGGACAGCTAATAAAGTCATGTCTAGTAAACAGTGTTTAGTGTGTTTGGAACTCCGGTTTTCCATAAGCATGATGCTTGAATCTAGCTTTCCATTCTGATTTCCACCAAGTAAGCCTCTCTTGATAAGCTCATCCCTTTCATGCTCAATTGTACCCACCACTGTTCTGCCTTGCAAGATATATAGTCTATTCTTCAGTTTTTCCTTTCATATATGATCAAAGTGCTCAAAGAAATTAAATTCTTGCATATTTTGACACCTCACATTGGTTTTTCTTGTATGTGAAGTTAGTTTTTATAGGTTTATTCTTGAACATTTGATTGCATGCTGTTGAAGTTGGTTTCTAACATTAGTCTTCATTTGTTGCTTCACTTTTCTTTGTAGAAAGAAATTTCTTTCACTTACCTTTTATTTTAGTTTTCAACATTTTGATTGGCTTTGGGAAGTTAATAATTTTTAGACTTTTTATGTTATCTGCATCTGTGTTTCTTCGCCAGATTAATGTTGCCATTAAAACACTTGCTGAGATTGTTTCAAGATGGAAGGGCTTATCCTGGACAAGTCGTGGGGGCATGGTATGTAATATAATGCCTTTTTGAATAGATCCCACCATTAGACATTAATAGTCCTAACCTTGATTTGTATGTCTTGTGTTTTCTCATCGTAGTATATTTCTGTGATGTCCTTTTTAGATGCAAATAATATTACTTCAGCAAAGTTGTAGCTCATTGCAAGCTTTTGGTCTATCACCATGTCTCTTTGATATGTTTAATATTACTATGGATCATATGTAGTACAATGGTCAAATGTTATCAGGAAGAAAACAATTTCTTAGTAGGATATTAATTTCTATGAAACTTTTTTCTTAAATGTTAATGCTGTTAGTGATTCAGGTTCTTAACCTTATGGCCATGCTTTTGTAATATAGGTAGCTTATCGTATTGAGGCCATGTTGGGATTCTCAAAGTCTTTGTTCAGTCCCTACTTACTTCCTCAGGTACTGATCATATTTTGCATTGACATCTATATCTCTGCATGTATGTTCATAATTTCGCACGATCTACACTGCATTTTATTTTTGGTAGTGTTTATGCACGAAGAACTTTTATTTTTGTCTAATTGTGGATTCTCTTTGTTTAGGTTTCACCTTATGAACCAATTGAGAACTATATGATACGATTTGATGCAACACGGCCACTACAAGGTACCATAAAGCTAAGGAAGGTGGTTATGCGTTTCTTTGATGAAGCAGTTGTTCCTGTTGTAGATGAGTGGGGTAGTTGTATAGGGCTGCTACACCGTGAAGACTGCAACCAGGTATTTTTAGTTTGCTTGGAATATCTTATTTGCGAGATTACTATTTCATTAAACGGTGTTATACTAAGATATACGTGCAAAATCCTACAATCTTTAATCGAAGTAGTCATTTTACATGGAGAGAAGTTAATAAATTTGTGTAAAGACTGATGCACGGACATGACGTTTGAGCTAACGTATTCGTGTTCGACACGCACGGGATACAGATACTTGTAGACACTTTTAGTATCTGTTCAGTGTCTATTCCTATAAAACGGGCTTCTGTTTTCTTCTGTTTTTTAAGGCTTCTCTTTTTCTACTAATGTTTCGCATCTCAACACGGAACAGTTTTAAATGGTTTATAAACCAAGTTTTAAAAACAACAATTGCAGCAAATAAAAATAGTTTGAAATGGGTTAAAAACTACATTTTAAAATATTAGTAGCTGCAAATAAAATACTATAACGGTTTAAAAAAGTCTTAAAAGCTATAAAGTTAAACATTTACACGCACAAAAACAGAACATTAGTTAAAATCAATAGTATTTAACAATTTACGAAAATAAATGATACTTTTAAAATAAAAATATATAGTTTTCGTTTTGATAATATATTTTCTGATTTTGTTTAACTAGTCAGATGAATAATAACAACCTTATAGGATATGCTTATATGTATGAACTATCACTTATAATTTTTTATCAAAGGTGTAGCAAAGGAAAATTATTTGAAGTGACATTCAATTCTTTTATTCTTGTTATTATTTACGGGAAGTGCCTTACTGCATTATCTCTTCTTTTACCTTCTTCCTAAGTTATTCTTCTTTCCTTTATATAGACTTCCTTTCATTCTTTCCTACTACTTTCCTATTATTGATTTTGTTTATTTTTAAACAGATGTAATATTTTTTGTGGCCAATCTCACTCAATTTTTACCTGATCCACCCCTTTTGGGCCTTGCCCATTCATTTTCTGACCAAGCTCACCTTCGACGTCTATTTTGCCATTCAGAAGTGATGTTCCTAAATTGACGAGGCACAAAATCATGCAATCTTAATAATAATGATGAAATAATGGAGAACATTCCAAGGTCGCGAACTTTAATTTTGACCGGTGACTTGCATTTTCAACTTCGGAAAATGAAGTTTGAAGTTTCAAATTTGCTTGGAAATGTAAACATTAATTAGTTTTTATTAACCTCTATTTTCCTCCCATAAATATAAGGGATACTTGTGATGAGTTGAAACATTTAATGTTGTCAAATCGAGAGTTTAAGTAAACTCAAAGAGACCTTGTAATTTTGACTCAAATTTGGAAGAAAAAAAGTATTAAAAATGCCTAGAAATATCATAGTAATTCAACATTTTAACCCTATAATGAAACAAAATAAAAAACAGGTATAATATTATTAGGAAGATGTAAACTTTGATATTTTGTTATAATTTCTTTTCTACATTGTGTATGTTACGGTTCATCTTAACTGTGTATTCATCATTTTATATGGCCATAATTATTATTGTTAGTGTTATGATTTCATCCATTTCAGCTTTGATCTATTGTTACCCAAAATTCACTCTTGACTACACAACTCGTATCATTTTACGTTTTGGTTCCCTTTTTATGTGCTTCTATATGCACATGTGTAACATGAACACACTACATGGACATCAATACAAATTAAATCATACCTGTTCATTACATCTGAGTTTGTGTCTGCTGCTTATATTGATTATATTTGATGAATTTACGATGCAGTTGGATGCACCACTTTCAACAATAATGAGAAGCCCTCCTCCCAGTGTTACAAGTTCAACATCTGTTGGTCATGTAGTTGATTTAATTTTAGAGAAGCGATACCCGATGGTTATCATTGTAAATTACACAAACTCATATGCTACTCCTCCATATAGCTCTAGAGCAGTTGGAGTTTTTACACCAGAACAATTAAGTAGGTTTATCAAGCCGGTATCTCGAGTAAAATGGACAGACCTTTGTGAAAGGTGTGAAAGGTAAATATAACATGTTTAGCTTTACCAAAATGTTGATTTTAATAAGTTTTTCCTAGTAGTACAAGTACATACGAACTGAAATTGCCTCGTAATGTTTTTCCCTGTATGGTTTCCTATATATGATTTATGTGACGGGTTGTTTCTTAAGTGGGTAAAGCGGATTCAGGTAAGCAGTAACCTCAGCCTATTATGCATTTGGAAAGGGCATTAGGGTGAAGGACTTTACTGGATTGGGATTAAATATTAGAATATTAAAGTAGTATTTTATAATGCTATTCATTTTAATTTTAGTTTCCTAAAATATTAGACAATGATACTTTTAGGATTGTTTGTTATTCATTTAAGGTTGTTATTTAATGTAAGGTTCACATTGTATAGATTTATCGGTGAGAGAATGCTATTCTTATTTTGATCTCTTATAGCTTTCTCTGTAGTTTTAATGGCAGATTGTTAGGATTTGGTACATCCTAACAATTTGATTTAAGTACAAAAGAAGAATTCAATCTAAAAGATTATATTACCGTGTGGGGAAATTTTTAAGACTTACCAGTCATTAAATAATATACTATCGGCATTGTCATTTCGCTTACTAGTGTTCAAGATGAGTTTCTTTTCATACATTAATCTAATGGTAGCTCTTTCTTTTTTTATAACTCCATTCATTTATAAAGATTTGATTTGCATCTTAATCTAATTTATAGGTATGCTGTGCATATTTCATTTGGAATCAGTTTTGTATTTTCTTGTTGATACAACATTCAACTGTAGCACAATAGGGTTACGTAACCACTATGAGAAGTGGAAGAGAATTAAGGAGGCTAGTATAAATGTCAATGTGGTTGTTGGTGATGATAGGATGCACATAAGAATAGAAAGTATATGGCATATAAACATGGATTATTAATAAGAGTTGAATCTACTCGAGTGTTAATATTATGACATACTTTCATGATTAACTTAGAGTTGATGATTTCAATCACAATTTCGTATTAAAATAATAACGACATATCAACTTAAACAAGAATAGAACTAGTTATGGATGGTTGAAATAAAGAAAAAGGTTAAGAACACTTATGAATGGAAGAAAAATAAAGAAAAGGTTAAGAAGACTTATGAATGGAAGAAGAATGATGTGTTACTCGTGGAAGAATAAAATAATTTTATAGGAACAAATGTTAAATAAGTTCCAAATGTTAAATAACCACTTGATTTATAGGAACAAAGATAAAATTTTAAAGAAAGTTTTTTTTTTCGTTAGTTCCTCGTTAGGGTGGAGGGTGGAGGCCTATTTGTCATTTATGAGAAGTGTAAAATATAACCATTAATATATTTTTTCTTGTGTGTCTTGTTTTTTCTTGTTTTTGATATCAAAGCAACTAAATTTTCTTTAAAACACAATCTAGGTTTATTCTCAAAGGATTTATGTATATTATTTGATATATAATCTTTTTTCTTTATAAATTTAATTTGAGAGTTTAGGAATTGAAAACACAATATAAATTTGAAAATGAAACACATAAAAATAAAGGCCAATTATCAAAAGATTCTTTCAATTTTTTAGTATAGTTGTATAAAATTTATAGTTATATAACTGTATAACCGTCATCGGATGATCCAACCTTCATGTCTATGTTATAGACATATTCTAAGTGGCTAAAATATTGAAAGAGAACATTGGGAATAGAGAACATTGTGCACATAAGAAGATAAAATGTGAAGAAAACGTATAAGATGATCTCATAGTTCTCATCAAACAGTCTCACGGGCCTACCCCACATATGATGGACTCGTCAAACGATATTAGCGCTCTTGGTCACACAAAAAGATCTCATTAGACGAACTCCTTGAATAACACAAGGTAAAAAAATATCAAACCATTTTCTTACAAGCCATTAGACAATACAAGTATCTTCTATTCGTCAAACGAATCACTGCGTTAGGGAAATGTTCATACTTAATCATTACATTCTTAGAATGTTTTATGACACTGTTTTTATGTTTCCAAATCTTATTTGATATTTCTAAATCATAGAAAACAATATTTTCAAATAAGATTATTGGTTAAATGATTTTGGAAAGTTTCGTATTTGAGAATGTAATAAAGAGAAATCCAAAAATCTCAAATACCTTATGATGGAAACCCGTCTAACCACAAGACCTATATAATAAGGAGGATGAAAACTTAGAGCTTTGTTAATGACTTATTAGCACATATGGTCCTAATTGGACTTTTGTCTATCTTTTGTAGGCCCAATAAAGTGGACAACTCTTGGATAAGGAAATGTACAAAGTATTTTAGAGAAGACCTCCAAACCATGAAATAATATTATGTGTCAGAGAACTACAAGAAGACTAGAACTCAGCTGGTTTCAGCAAGACCAAGTCATTATCTTTTTGGGTCAGACTTAGTTTAAATAATTATATAAAGTTTAAGATTTTATTTGGGTCATGTATTGGACTTTGGTTTGATTTTTGGGCCTTGTATTTGGGCTAATAGAATAGTGAGTCATATTACGAGGTGACTCACCAGTTAGCATGGGAAGCATGGGCGTGCAATGAGAAACATGAGCGTCCACATGGGTCTTCCTCAATGGAGAGGATCCCCACCAATTAAGAGGTCACATTTGTCAACCTCTCATTTGAGAGGATCATGAGCATGAAACATGTGATGCCACTTGTCACCTTGCCAATGGAGAGTTTTTAGGTTAGAATTCTTATTTTAGATATCCAACTCTCCTATAAATAGGAGTGCACCTCTCTTGTAACTTTTAACTTGAATTGAGTAAGAAATTTATGTCAAAATGTTGTTTCACTTGACTCAAGTTCACTCTATGTTAGCACCAATTTGTGTGTCTAACCTAGGAATCTTTAGAAGTTGGCCTCACCTCTTCTAAACCTCCACTTCCACACCTCAAATTCACCTTTCTAATTTGACTTATACCTCCATATAGCTTCTGCATTGCATCCATAAAAATAGTTCAAAATTATAAACTCCAAAGCGAACAAGGATTCAAAATCGGGTTTGCATTACCTTATGCTTAAATGTTTAGTAAAAAAAAAACATCTTTCATATTAGTTTTAAATGTTTTCAAATATAGTTTTGCAAATATCATTAAATTTAAGACTGTATTGGAAAATTTTTGTATGAGTAGTATTTTATTGTAAAGATTCGAAAAACAGAGCATGAATATTTTCTATATCAAAGGGTTTTTCAAAATATGTTTAGTGAAATAATATATAGGTTAAATGCAATTATGCTACAATGTTCTGATTTAATATTAACTTGGAAAGAATTTGAAAGTGCATTAAAGATGAAAAATTTGAGAAAAGAAAGTCTTAATAATTTACATATATTATAAGATTTTGTTTCAATGATATCCATGTATTAAATTGTTGATTATTATGTTCATTGATACTAATATTATTCCCAGATAATATCAAAGGGACATAAAGACACGAATAAAGATGAAAGACAAAGTTTTCATTCTTAGTGTCTAACGAGATTATGATAAAGCAAATGAACGAGAATCTCGCCAATGATAGATGAAGCAATTTAATAATGATTTAAACAAAGATATGGTGAGTTTTGGTTATATCCTTAGAGGGTTTATTGGAAAATAATAAGGTAAAGGTGCAAAAGCTATGATTTAGGTGGATGATATTCTTGATTATCTATTTTGGTGTTTTTTGATAACCAATTGGTGGGGTTTGTTGGAGAATGGTAGAGGAAAGTATTGATCTAGGTTTGGTGAATTTTGGAGGTGATTTAAGTAGGAAAATGTGGTTTGGCTGAGACCTATAGTTGGGCAAGTTTGAAGACATTTTGATTTTCTTGGAAAAACACAAGGGTGTGTCCAGAGGTGTGGACAAGATGACTGATGAACACATTTTTACTCACACTTAGAACACTTAATCTTAACTTTGGATTGTAATTGAGAATAAATCAACTCCTTTAATTGAAATTTACCCAATTGGATTTAATTGGACCTTAACTGAAATTATTGATTAAATATATATTTTTAATCTTATTAACTTACTTGTCTTGCTTTGATAATATCTTGAATTGTAGGTGATGTTTTAAGTGATTCCAATAGTTTTGAAAAACTAAGATTCTAAGCTTGATAAAGGAATAAAATACTTTAAAGATGAAAAGGCTAAACCTGATGATCAATGACCAAGAGTTTTCTTTGTAGTTTTTGAGATACTATTGACAATATTAACGAATAGAAAGACAAGGTAGGAAAACTTCACAATAACACATTTGAAAACACAAGAAGTAGAATGCAAAAGCATGGAAAATAGGTGCATATAATAAATGAAAAAGGGAGAAGATATGATGGTGATTACTTCATCAAATGTACACAACCATAGAGATTGGATAAGATCCTTAGAGATTTTGGTTTTCTTATATACGATAAGTAGCCACATCCTATCCATTCTAAATGGATATGTAAAACTCCTAGATAAAGTTAACTATTTTATACTAAGTTAACTTTATTCTAATATCCAAACAAACTAGTCTAACACATAGATTTTTTAAACTAATTTTTTCATAAGACTTTGGTTTTGATCTATTTAGATTTTCATATTCATTGAGATATCTGTTTTATATTTCTTATTCAAGAATTTTTGTAATTGAATGTTTCATTTTAATTATTACTTCAACTTTGAATTTGGTGGCTCTTCATCCCCATAAAAAAAAGTTAGCCGAAAATATATGAACCAACAATATTGAAAAAAAAAAAATCTTATTGATATCAATAAAAATAATTATGATTCACATTATCTAAAAAATAAAATTAATCAATATTGACATTAATTAAAAAAAATATTAACAATTTTTGTTCAAAAAATAATCTTGACCGGTGATAGTTATCACTAATTAATATTTTTGAATTATTAAAATATTTTTATTTGATTTGATGATAATTAATATTTACATTTTCTTATCTAGATAAAATATTTAAGGTAAAACAATTTAAAGAAAACTATTCAAATTTCTTAAATAAATTTGAAATTCTGAATCAAACCCAGTGGAGTATTAGTGAGGCGAACACCAAGTCTGAAGCGTATACCCTAGTTGCCTCTTATTTCATATCCATAATTCTCCCTAATTGTCTTAATTGAAATTGAATAATACATGAGAGCTATGAAGCTATGACACTTCTATTAAATAGCATGTCGGTGTCCGATACTCGTATTAAACACCGACACTCGTATGATATCTGTATGATACCTATCATGTAGGATAGGTATCCGTAAAATGTTCAATTTAAAAAGTATTTGTTAGATTTCTGACAATTTTAGGAGTTCTAACATAATTTAAAAAAAAATACATTAATTTTTAAAAAATTTAAACTTTATTGTATAAATTGTTATTATGATTATAAAAATAAGAAACAAATTCTTGTGAACCACTCATGAAAAACATTTTTCTGCTTTGTCAATTTATATAATTCATAATTATATAGTTCCCGTGTCCTACATTTTAGAGATTTTACATATCTCCATGTCCGTGTCGTATCAGTGTTTGTATCAGTGTCTATGCTACACAGTGTAAGAGTGCGGAAACAATTATGTGACTAATAATATAAGAAAAAAAACCAGAAAAATATATTTTTAAAAGGTGTTAATTGGGCTTTTTGTGTATTAAAAAGTGTGTGCATCTTTATAGTTTGCAACTGTCTTTAGCGTGAAATTACGAGAGTTTTATTAGGGAAAATATTACTTTTGATAACTAAAAGACATTAATTTATAACTGTGTGTCGTAGCATAATGTAATTTAAAAATTCTTTGATCTCTTGATGTGAGATTATACTTTAGCAATTTTTTTCTAATTATAATATAATGCATCATTGTTAATATGAACACTAATTTAATATGTTGTTGAAGTGGAGTTTTTTAGAAGAGTAGTGCAATTTTGTTTGAACATTACTATGGACACATCTAAAAAGTAGTATGAGTAAATTATATTTTTGAAAAAATATTTCAAAAACTAAGAAATCATACTTTTAAGTATAAATGTGGATTGAAATAATTTTAATATTGAAATTATATTTTAAAGTATATTTTTAATTTTTTTATTGATATTGTTTAAAAGAATAATTTTTTGTACGTGCAAGCATGTTTTTTTGTTTTTTTTTTTGTTTACATTTTCTTTTTAAAACACTTTGATTATTAATTTTTTTAATGGAATCATGCATGTGAATAAGTTTTCATTAAATTTATTTTTTGTTAAAACTCTATTTTGTATTTGTTTAATGAATTTAGTGGTTTTTTATTTATTTAAAAATGCTATTTACTAT
>Ga0123341_1002158_pt1 | contig 15901 bp, 10 predicted proteins | sample Turbeapinknodule_FD_89959 | JGI IMG/M metagenome (GOLD analysis project Ga0123341, IMG submission 89959) | Root nodule microbial communities of legume samples collected from Mexico - Turtle bean Mexico pink nodule | ecosystem: Host-associated > Plants > Roots > Nodule | place: Mexico: Nepantla... | reverse complement strand
TTAAACCACTGTATTTATTTTTTAATTGAAAAGTTCAAAATTAAAATTATATTTTTTGTTTTTCAATAAACCAATAATAACATATTTAATTCCGAATTATATTACAAAACTAAACTTTATTTACCCTTAAATTATTTTTTATTTTGTTCATTATTTCAAAGCAATTAAAATTTAGTCTCAACATTTTTAGTTAATTATTTTTGTTTAATTTTAATTTTTTTATGAAAAAAGAAACAAAAGAACTAAAAACTCCCTGAATTCGTTTTATGTAGAGTGAAATTCGGAAGAGATTTTCAACATCGGAAATAAAAAAAAAAATCAGTTGAGAAATTCAGTTTTGTCTGAATTCTCAATCTCTACAATAAACAGGTTCATTTGAGGAAATAATATTTCACTGGATTTATTTAGAGATTTTTTTTTCTGAAAGTTATTATATTTTTAAAAAAAATCTTAACATATCCAATAAACATAAAAGATAAATTAAACTATATTTTAAAATTTTATTTTTATAATTTTCAATTGCAGTGTTTTCGTGTTATATATAATTTGTCTTTTAATTTAATGCCGAAGCAAAACTAAACGTGCATTTGGATTCGTCACTTCACTCTACAATGTCCTTGTTGTGTACAATTGAATGAAAACACTGCTTTATCCCAAACCCTAAACTGCCCCCGTGGTTGTGATTCTTCCCGCCGGCAACCCTTACGGCGGCTTCTCCCGCTGTCGCCGCTGTTTAGCGCTGCTCCATTTCTAATCAGGTCCTGATTCTTTTCATTTCTTATACTTCGTGTTCTTAGGACTAACGAGTTAAAGTAGTTTTCAAAACAATTTCTAATGACTTAGTTTTTGAATTCTGAAGTCAATTCGTACAAATTGGTGACGCGACTTTCGTTGTGTTGTGACCCCATTTTGATAAATATGTGCTTTAGTGACCTAATTTGGGATCTCATTGTGTTGTTGTGGCCTTTACTGTTACTGAGTTGGAAGGTCAGACAGAGATTTGGAGCTTTGTTAGCCCGATTTGTTTGTCCTTGTGGTGGGTTTGTTTTTCAGTCTAGGCTTCTTTGTTTATTTGTTTATTGCTTCCATCTTGGATGGTCTGTTTTCGTGGTTTGTTTATTGCTGTAAATTTTGGTTATGTATGGATGGGGGAATTGTTATGGGTAAGTTGCTGCAGGGCTGTGCTTGAAGCTAATTCCATGTCAATTTTTTTAACCAAGATTGGATACTTACTCCGGTCCCCTGTCATTATGGTGTGATATAAATTTTGGTGTACCAATATATGAATTTTGGCATGTATTGCCGAGGGATTGTAGTCCATGAGTATGTTCTAGGGGCTTTCCATGGGTTGATCCAGGTCAGTTTTAGGAATCAAGGTTGCCATGGATATGAGTACCACTTCAGCTTTCTCTTTCAAATTCTATCTGTTAAATTAAGTGTAAATCTTTCAAGCAGTGAAGATTGGGATGCTAGTGCCATGTTTTCCCGCCATGAAGTTATATTTTGATGATTAAATTTGTAGAATCCCTATGTAACAACTTATCTTTTACCCTAAACAAACTACCCCAGGCCTCTCCTATTGACCATTATTTTTTATGGATAAAACCAAATTGAAGCAAACACTGCACTCCATTTCCTTTAGTATATCTGTAAGTGACCTCAAATTGGTTTGATTTTCCGAATTTTAATGTTATGATTTGCGTTTGTGTCTGATCAGGAAGAATGAGGCCAACAATGATGCTCAAGGTTCTGAACAAGCAGTTTCTTGGAATTGTTGGTGAAGCAGCTACTGCTGTCGCCAAGAAGCCTCCCCCACCTACTATAGTATCACGCAAACCTGCTTTCATTGATGCATTCTTGTACAAGATGAAGAAGAACCCAAGTCTTTTGTCCAACAAGACCATTTGGTCACGAAGATCCACTATCTTGCCAGAATTTGTTGATACTACTGTCAAGATTTACAATGGGAAAACCACTATCCGCTGTAAGATCACTGAGGGAAAAGTAGGTCATAAGTTCGGAGAGTTTGCTCTCACCAGGAAACGCAAGACCAAAGAACAAGCCAATGCCAAAGTTAAACAACTTAAGAAAAAGAAGTGATTTTTTTCTTAACTTTTGGACCAAAATAATTTCTTGAATATTTTATTTTCTGCTATATTTACATCAATCTGGTTAATTCTTAGGTTCTATAGATTGCTTGTGAAGACCTAACAGTATTCCCTGATAGTTGACAGTAATTGCTGTTAAATTGGTTCTTTGACTATCTGGTCTTTTCATTTGATGTCATCATAATTTAACTCGGGGAAGGTAGATCAATGTTGGATCAGTTTATGCTTATTCACTAGTGAGGAACTGAATTTTATAGTTTTTTTTGCTTATTCTGAATTCCCCTGCAAATGCTTAGGGATGTCATCATCATAAGTTGTTTGCCTGAAATAAGACTCTGGAATATTACTCATACGTAGACACATATAAACACGACATATACATTTTTTTTATTACAATAAAATAAATACATTTTTATATTTTCGATATTTAGGAGTTTGAAACTAAACTTCCATGATGCGAGAAGAACCATCACTGTAAGCAATAGATATAAGAAGAAATAACACTTTTAAGAATTTTAATTTTGATTATACTAATTTTTAAAAATTTGATAGGTTATTTCTTCTTTCCATGAGATACATGGAAAGAATGGTATTAAATTGGGATGGGATATGTATGTCCAACCGGTTAAATTGGAAACCGGATCTATTATGGGTTCAGTCACATAATCAAATAAATTATGTATGCTATTTCGGCTGACGTCATCAACCTACTTGAAAATCCATATAGCAGTGACTATCCTTGAGCCGAGCTGGTGCATCTTTTTCTTTGTGCGTATTGTATATTTTTGATATATCAAGGTCTGGTACAATAAGACACTGTTCTTCTGACCAACATTTGGCGAATAAGATATTGTATATTTTCTGTAACATCTTCTGTGTAAGTTTAATATGCTGTTGCCAGAAGCCTAGAATCATGCAGACTGCAAAATGATCAATCCCTGAGAATGTTGCATCTTCAGATATGTTATTCATAAGATAAATAAAAAAAACACATGGGGATTTGAGGGATTTATTGTGCAGATGTGCCTTTTTGTTCTATCTCTGCCTTGGATGGTGTCTTAGTCCAAAATTCTATATTTATTTCTGCATCATTTGTCTAGCTTTAACTCTATTAGAAAAAGAAGCCTGTTATTTCTACACCAAGGAAAAACATTTGCAACCTTCATTTAAATGAAGGAAGAAGGAACCTGGTGGCTTTACTTCCTCAAAGTTTTCTTATTGTATCACTGAGGACTGGGTTGCTGATGAAAAAAAAAAACTGAGGACTGGGTGGTGTGTTTGCAAAAAAAAAAAAATCCCACACTCAATACATCACAAAAAATATTTGTGAGTACAAAATCTTATACCTGTAAAATATGAATCTGTTTATAGAGTCTTGATGAACTTTTTTTAGGTATATGAACCTGGATTAAGATGGCCCTTGTATACTTATAATTGATTTTTGCTCTATTTGCTAGTTTAGAGGTATAATCTGCTTGTACTATTAATCTTATTTGGTTTCCATATGAGATATAAGAATTATTAAACCCACAATTTGTCATATTTTACTATTTGTTGCTTTATATCTTGGTGTATGAGAAAGTGTATTGAAGATCCTATGTGTACTACAGATAAATAAACTCCACACTCTTAGTCTCTTAAGAGTACTGTGATTTGAAAAGGTAGCAGCATATTCCTTTTCTTCCCGAAGAATATGTTTACTAATATGAGTTGGAGAATGGGCAACATGTGCTGTAGGTCCCTGTTGGCACATTCGCTCATAATAATCATCATATCTGCACTCACCACTTTGCCGCCCCTAAACCGGGTGCATGCACGACAATACTTATATTTTAGCAAGTGATTATTTTTTTTAAAGTTTTTTTAAGAAGATAAAAATAATAAGTCTTTTTCTGAATAATTGCAAATAAATACGTTTTCAGTTTTTAGGCAATTTAGTGCATGTTTGGTGATAGTTTCTGTTCAGTTCTAATATGATGGGTACTTGCAGGCCTTAATTGGTTTTGCCTTGTTCTCTTTCATGGATTTGCACTAAGTTAGTGGAAATTTGCCTTCAAGATGTGTTTAGTACGCGGTATTTTGCTTCTAGGATGTTTGGATTTTTTATTCTAGAGTAATAGATGACATGAATTTGCTTCTTATGTATTTTTCTATTCATATGTTTAAATGAATAAAGAACAAGTCATTACAGTTGCAAATGATAAATGATGATATACTTGTGGTTGTGAGAATATAATGTTAGAATCATTTATTGAATTAAATGATGTTTGATATGTGCTATTGATAATAATCCTATTTCTATATGGAAACTTGCAAAAACTTAAATTATTTAATAACGTTTTTTCTCTTTATATTATATCCTTTAGGACCTTACCATAAGAAAGACGATTTTAATTAAGGAATAAAGTGAGTTGTATGTGTTAAGTTTTAATGAACAAAAAAAAGAGAAAGTCATAAGTGAAAGAGTAACAACATAAACATAGGTAAAATTTCAAATAAGGCTTTATCATAAAAGGCTTAGACATTCCTTACTTAGTCTTATCCAACTTTTGTTTCTTAGTCTATTTATCAAAGAGTTTATTGAGTTTTTCAATTATGATTTTTTGTAAGTGTTAAAGCACCGACATGCCTCCCCAATATGAATAAAAAGACTAATTTCACTTTTGATTTAATTTACTTTGATGTTTGTGGTCATGTTTTAGATTCTATCTTTGGGGAAAAAATGGTTTCTTATTTTTATTAATGATTGTACTCGTGTCACGTGAACATGTGTTGTGAAAAGTAAGTCTAACGTATTTCAAATTTTTGTGTTGTCAAAAATCAATTTGAAAAAAAATCAAAATATATCGAATATATGAATTATGAGTTTTGCAAATTTTTATCCTTTAATGGTATTATCCATGAACTAACATGTGTTAACACTCTACAACAAGATGATATAAGTAGTTAGTGTTGAACAAGGTGCTTTTATGTCTCCAAATCCAAGTGGAATGAATGAAGATCCTTGTTGTTGGTTGTGTGTGTGTTTAGAGTAATTGAATTTGCTAATCCACTATAATTGATGATTCAAGGTTGTTTGATCCTTTTGAAAAATATGTGTTTTCAAAGGAAAGTTAAAAATCAACCTGTTGAAATTTCGATTCAACCAGTTATTTTACACTTGTATTTTGAAAAACTTGACTTTGGTTAACTTTATTGTCAAACCAATTCAATCGATTGTTTTACTGAAAATCTTAACCAAATTTTGTTAAGTGGCTTTAATCTATTTTAACTTATTTAAAACTGTTTTGGCTCTTACATTAAATGCTTTGACCAACTGATTGAAGTTTAAATAAGTTGTTTTATGCTCCTAGTCTGAATTAATTCAAGAGAAATCATTCAAATCAATTTTCCAAGATTGTTAAAAGCTTTGGATCTTTTCTAAGAGAGGAATATGATTGTGTTGTATTCATTTTGCTTTAATATGTGATTGTACCCAGGTGTACTCTCTTGATTACTGTATTTATGTAAGAATTGTTGTTGTGCAGATTCAGAGGTTGTTCTGAAATCTGTGGTGTATTTGTCAAAGGTGGTGTGTGTTCTTGAAGGGTTCAAGATCACCACTTTGATGTGTTGTGTGTAATCAAGGTTTTTGATTACTTAGTGAAATCTCAATGATTGTTGAGGACTGGATGTAGCTCTTGGTAAAAAGTGAACTAGTGTAAATTCTATGTGTTAATCTCTCAATCATTTCTCTATTTTAAAACTGTTTTTGCTTTGTTTTTAACACTGCTGATATAAACAACCGATTATTTCGAAAAAAACAACCAGTTGATTTTCTGCAAGCACATTAAAAATAGTTTTGAACTTGGCTGATTAGATTTCTAATTGATTGATTTCTCATTCATTGTCTTTCACTATACCTTCAATACTTGCAAAAATCTTTCATAAAAAATTCACCCTCATCTTGTTTATGGCCTACATTTCTAACAATTGACATCAGAAGCTAAGTTCTTGAAAGTCATTCAAGTTTTCGATCCTTAAAATGTTTTTCATGGCTGAAAAACTACCCTTTGAGGAGGGTGCTTCAATTAACAGACCACCTATGTTTTGTGGTTTGAATTATCAGTTATGGAATGTAAGAATGAAGATCTTTGTGGAATCAATTCATAGAGGAATCTGGGATGCCATCGAAATGGCCCTTTTATTCTTAAAGCTGAAAAAGATGATGTTTCTATAGAAAAACCTTGGTCCCAATGGACAGAGTCTAAAAACAAAAAAGCTTAGTTTGATTGTATTGCTAAAAACATCATTACATTTGCTCTAAATTCTAATGAGTTTTTCAGGGTCTCACAACGTACTTCATCAAAAGAAATGTGGGATATTCTTGAAGTTACTCAGGAAGGAACCAATGATGTAAAAAGAGCAAGAAAACATGCCCTGATTCAGAAGTGTGAGATGTTCAGTATGCAAAAGGGGAGACCATTGATGATGTACAAAAGAGATTCACTCACATTGTTAACCATCTCATCAGCCTTGGAAAAATCTTTGAAAGGGAGGAACTCAACATCAAGATCCTCATGTGCTTGGATAGATCTTGGTAGCCTGAAGTCACAACCATCTCTGAATCCAAGGATTTGACTACCTTGACAACAACCTCCTTGTTTGGAAAGCTTAGGGAACAAGAGTTGGAGATGGATAGGCTGAATGATTAAGAACATGAAGAGAAGCATGTGAGAAGCATTGCTTTGAAAGTTGTTGGTCAGAAAGATGGACAAGAATCAAGTGAGGACAGTGATGAGAAAACCCTTAACTTGCTAACCAGGAAATTCAGCAAGTTCTTGAAGAAAAAAAAAAAAAAACCAATCCTCAAATAGGTATAACAACAAGAAACTCAATGATTTTAATGCTAACAATTATACCTGTTTTGGATGTGGTAAACATGGCCATATCAAAGTTGATTTCCCCAACATTGAAAGCAATGAGAGAGGACCAAACAAGAAATTTGAGAAGAAGGGAAAAACTAAAAGAGCCTACATTGCTTGACAAGACAATGATGTTTCTTCCTCTAGCTCAACATCAAATGGAGATGAAAAGGAAAATATGTGTTTGATGGCAAAGGGAGAATTAGATGCAAGCAGTGTAAGTTCTAGCACCTCAATTAATTTTGAAAATTACAGTCAACTTCTTGATACTTTTAAAGAAACTCATGAAGAAGTTAATAGGCTGATCCTTTTGAACAACTGCTTGAAAGACATGAATAAGTGGTTGAAAAACAGAGTCAAAGCTATAGTACTTGATTTTAAGATTAAAAATGGGGCTACTATGTAGAAAAAAAAATACATTTTAACGGTGAAGATATATATTTTGCTAGCTATGCAGGTTTTTTTACTGATAGAAGATCTACCTCTAGGTATTGTATATTCTTAAGAGAAAGTTTGGTCATCTAGAAGCAAAACACAAGATATAGTATCTCGATCAAGTGCAAAGGTTTTTACTCATAATGCAATGCAACATGGTAGGACAAACATATTAAAATTGGCAAACATTTCATCAAAGATAGTCTTAACAAAGTTATGGTCCCATGTCCTTATAGGACTTCAATTAGTAGACATCTTCATTAAGGGACTTCATTAGGGCATATTCCACGTTATTGTAGGCAAATTGAGAAAGATCAATATTCACTTACCAACTTGAGGGAAAACATTGTAAATAAGGGATTATTAAGATAAAAATATCTTAATATCTCTATAGTAACTATAGTAACCATGAAAACCCTAGAATCTACACATTCATTTTAACAAATTTTATTTCCTTTTGAAGAGTTGTGATTATTACAAATAGATGGATTGAGAATGTAATTATAATGTCCTTTCATCTCGAAGCAACTACCATGTATGCTCAAAGTTGAATTTCTCACCTACATATAGAGAAAAAAAAACTCCTATACATATATTTCATGATGTCTTTCTCAAAGCTCCCATTTATGTGTTATTAAACGCTTATTTAGCACAACTAATCAAAAGTTGAACTGCTTTATTAATTTGAAATCAATGACATTTTAGTTTATCAAATTTCCTTTTTAGTTAATTGCGATAACTAATATTATAAAGTGTAATTTTGGTTTGCGAAGAATAACACTAAACACATTTCACTGGAAAAAAATAAAATATCATATTTATAGAGTTATTTATCTTGATTGTACGAAAAGGATCATAATTTTTGTATCTATAGTTTAAGTCTATTCAATATACATTGAAATATCAAATATCAAGTCATGAGCAACGTATACATAAAAAACAATTCAATAATTTCTTGTTGCTCTCTAAGGGTCTGTTTGATTTTGTGTGAGTGTTGAGAAAAAAGAATGAAAGACATGAATCTCATTTATTTGTTTCCATTCAAATGCACTAATTTGCAACAATGAATTTGAGGGGCATTGTCACCCTCATTTGTGAGATGATATGAAAGGATAACCACTTGAAATTTTATGTTTACTCTTATATTCTTACTTTAGTTTTGAATTCGAGCATGTTTTACTAAAAAAAAAGTGTATTATTTGAGTGGTTATTACTATTAGTAAACTACCTAAAAATTGATATGAAAATCCATGGTGAGAGAAAGATTTCTTAAAGTTTGGGTCAAGATTCACTTGATTATTTTGATGGTTGATAATTTATTTTAAGGAAGGATGATACAACATTAAGTAAAAGGGGCTAAATATTTTAGGGTTAATAAAATAATAATATTATGAATGAGACATGACAATTAATAATAAAGATCACAATGATAAAGATTCAATTGCCAAGATCTTATTTCATGAAAATTTGGTTAATTGTGGAAAGAAATAAGAAAAAAATTTGTTAAAAAAGGATAATTCTTACAATTTGAATCATGTAATAAAAAAAGATACCACACATTAAAGATAATGTATCACACAAAGTAATGAAGTTTCTTAATTATGTGACAAAATATGCCAACTCAGTTTGATATTTGTGAAAAAAGTATTAAAACTACATTCAACCTTTGCTTACAATATTTTTCAATAACAGTATTCTAGTTTGTTTTATTTCTTGTAATATTTTGCACTGGTAGTATTGTAATAATGTGACTTTGTAGCAATATATTTCTGTGATGACTTTTAATCTTGTGTTTAAAACATGTTTTTTTAAAATATTTTAGAAAAAAAAGTGATTTTTTTTTCTATAGATTCTAACATGTTATTTGAATATGTCAATATACTCCAAGAATATCATATGACAGAACAAAATATATAATATTAAAGTTTATAAATGAGGATATGCAAATATAACTGAGGAAAAATAATCTCCACACATTCAAACCAAATCTTATTTGAATAGACATGAAGATGAAATTCATAACTAAAAATATAAGGTTATAACTTTTCTCATTCTTAAAATTATGGAGATTATAAGTCGAATTTGTAGAAAATAGAAATAAATCATTATCAACAAGAAAATAGAAAATGAATTTATTATGATTGGCTTTGGAGGTCCATATGTTGTTCATGATCTAATTGTGCACTTCAAGCTCACAAATAAATATGAATCCACGAGTGTTTTTGTGAGGGTTAAAGTATTAGTTTTATGAATAAAATTTTAGGACAAACATATTTTACTTCATTCGTTTAATTTAAAAAATATAAAAAAATAAGTTTTGCAAGTTAAAAAAAATACTAAAGCATTTTTTTAGCATTTTTTTAAACGAAGTCAATAGTCATTCCATTTAGGGTATTTAACACGTTACTAATTAAAATAAAAAGCAATGTTTTTTCTTGCGTGTTTAGTAACATCTATGTATGAAACTTACGCCAAGATGTAATAGATATTTTCAACGACTTTAAAAATTAAAATTGACTTATGTTTTACATTTTCTATCCACATTAATTAATATCTATAATATTCTTAATTTTTAACCATTTCCATATTTTTTAACAATTAATAAATTAAAAGAACATAGTTTTAGACATAATAAAAAATGTAAAAATATGACATAATAAAATCGTAATGAGTTAATTAATATTATTATCCATGTTTCATAAATTTGACTTGGTATCGTTTTCCTTGGTTTGAGAGAGTCCATTTTGGTCCTAAACCTAGGTTGGTTTCACAAATCCTTAGGGCTGTGGGATCCAACGGTGTAGGTGGAGAGATCTGAAGGCATGAGAGGGGAGAAAAAAGAAAACCCACGCATTTCCCTTAATGAGAGTTTCCTCCCCGAAAGTGTTGGAAATTGCAGGGGAAGGCCCAAAAGATGGGAATTCCTTTTAGCGTGGTGTGGTCGGGCTAGGTCTGTCTTCGAAATGAAACAAAGACGGAGGCTCTGAAATAAAGGCATCCCATTCGAGAGAAAGAGAGAAAGAGAGAAAGAGAAAGAGAGAGAAGAAGACGAAGAAGAAAGAAGAGGGTAGTGTGTGTTTGTCTCTGTCTCTGTCTCTGTCTCTGTCTTCCTTCGAAACCATGAATCTCCTCTCTTCCCTATAACTCTTATCAGATTCGATCCTCTCTTCTCTTCTCCCAATTTCGCCTCCTCCCCCAAAATGACGGGATTTTCTCGCTCGCGCGATCGCGCTTCTTCCTCTTCGCACAATTCCAACAGCAGGTCCATTTTCTCTAACTCGATTCCCTTTTCTAACGGAAATTCGTTTTGATCTTACGCCTGTTCGCAACCTTTCTTTCAATTTCTCGCCGAATCCGCGGAACGGATGTCAGTATCGGATTCTTTCTTTTCTGATTTTGCCGGACTTTTCAATTTCGCCTAATTCGCTTTTGTTTCTTTGACCTGTTGATGTGGCGGCGTGTTCGGGTTGCTTTCTGATTAGGATAGTTAAATAATGGTGTTGTTCTTGATGGAGGCAGCTGGAATTGAGCTTGATGCATGCGATTGCTGTTCCCGAGGCTCGATTTCCGGTGCTGCTGCATGGTTTTTAGGTTGGATCCTGTTTTTCTGTGGAGTGGTTTTAGGTGTTGGTTAACATCAATTCGCAGTTGCTGGCTTGGAAAACTGTCTTGAGTTTTCTTTTGTTTTGTCCCGGACGTCTGTTTGAGTCTTGTGAAGTTAGCTAGGGTTTTCGATGAGATCGTGGTATTGTGAGGTTATGGTCAATATGGGACATAGTGGTTGGGTTTTTGTTGATTATAGATGTTTGGTGGTGGTACTTGTTGGAAAATTTGTGCATGATTTTAATGGATGATCATGGAGAATGGGAGTTTCTTGTCGAAATTTTGTTCTTTCTGACCTTGAATATTGTACGTGTTTAGACTATGCGTGAGATTAGCATGGTGATCTGTCATGCTACTATAAATTGAGAATCCATTCGTTTGTCAATACTTGGATTTTCAAGTTTGTTTTCGTCAACTGAGGCCGAATTACAGAAATGCACTTTCCGTCTTTCAAGTTGAATTTGAAGTTACATGTTTTACTGTACAATATTTCTCTAACCTGATGTGTTGAATTTGGCCAGTGGTAGCAATGTATTCAATTTGCTCGCAAGGAGAGAGATCTCGCCCCGAACAAAATACGTGGCCAAATGGCACTGGAGAGAAGCTTCTAAGTCAAAGTCTAGTCCTTATTCTCGTCCCAAGAATGAGGTTGTGAGAGATGCAAGACGTGGTCTCCTCTCGTGGTATTTACACTACTTTAGTCCATAAGTTGTATTGGCAAAAAGAAGCCTCTTGAGAATGTGAAATTTTGTTTTCAAGAAGAGTCTATTTTGGGGACTAACATCACTGACAATGATTATCAGGGTTGAGGCTGAGTCACTGCGGCATTTGTCAGCTAAGTATTGTCCTTTATTGCCTCCTCCTCGGTCTACTATTGCAGCAGCATTTAGTTCAGATGGGAAAGTTCTTGCCTCTACACAGTAAGTTTTAACTGGCTGATCTCCTCTTTGCTAATTTTAATTTAAGAACTTTTATGATTGAATCTGATCTTGTTATGTGCAGTGGTGACCATACAGTGAAGATAATTGATTGTGAAACGGGAAGTTGCTTAAAGGTGTTAATTGGTCATAGGAGAACGCCTTGGGTGGTAAGTTTCAAATCTGTCTGCTTGCCATTTGCCTTGATTTCTTGTGTTTTTGTTTTATCTTTCTTTTTTAGTATCTTTTGGTAATGATTGTGGTTTATGGAAGGAATATTTTTGCATGAAGATTGATGAGAGGTAGTTTGCTCTGAAGAAGTGACAATTTAATGAAATTGAGTTGATGAAATTCTCAATGTTATTCAATTAGGTGATATCCTGCCATTCAATTTATGTAGCTATTTATTTGTTAGGAAAATATGTGTACAAGGGGTCTTTAGGTGGGGGGAAGGATGAACTGTTATTTCTACTTGAGTGGGCATGTTCTAATTGAGAGAGAAGGGAACTTGCAACCGGGGAAGAAAATTCTTTCCTAGCCACAACATTGTCCAAAACAGGTCTCGTAGTATACTACTACATAAAGAAAATATTAATTATTGTTGCATTATTTGAACATAAAATAATTGACACCAGGCAACAATGTATATAATTGTCTTTATTTCTCAAATACTTTATCTTTTTCATAAACTCACGGCTAAAAAACTCTCTCCTAAAATCAATGGGTACAGCAGAAGTTGAACATGTGCCGTTCATTCCCTTTTTTACTATTTGCCACTTTGGTTTGTGCCACAAAATCCTCTCTTTCCTCCTGAATCCATTCAACAAGACCCATGATCTTTGCTTGAAGCTTAATAATATGTGAACTTTTGCCACATGCAGTGGGTTGAAAATATCATTAACTGGTGTCAGGGATTTAACAATTTCTATAATAAATTACGGGCTTCTCATTTTCAATTAGCAAATTTTAATTATAAAAAAGAATGAGACTGGGATACCCATCCAGTTTATTTGCCAATAAATGGTGGAAGTGTCTAAAATTGTAGTTTGTGTAACCCAAACCAGATGTAACTATTGCAATCCTCCATCTCTCCTGTTGGAAATATTCCTGTGTTTCATGATGCAGTCCCCCGCCCCAAATTTTTTTAACTATGTGCTAATCATACCCTAAATTTGAACTTTGTGCTGATGGTACAGGTTAGGTTTCATCCATTGCATCCACATATACTTGCTAGTGGGAGCTTGGATCAAGAAGTTCGTCTATGGGATGCCAACACATCAGAGTGCATAATATCTCATCATTTCTGTATGTTTACTCATTTGCAATCTCTCTTTTACCTTTCTAAATTACTGTTTAACTGTTACTAAATATGTTCTTTGTTCCTTTCTTTTGTATATCGGTTTCTCTCTGATGAATTCAGTGGCTGTTTTTTTCTCACAGACCGGCCCATTGCATCTATTGCTTTTCATGCCAAAGGTGAAATAATTGCTGTTGCATCTGGCCACAAGGTAGTATTTTTTCTCCCATGTTTTTTAAATCTTAGATGAATTGTTGTGTTTTGTTCACACATTTTGGTGCCTGTTTTTTACTCTGCATTGTGAAATACTGTCTCAGTTGTACATATGGCACCACAACAAGAAAGGTGAAGCATCCTCACCTATATTTGTGTTGAAGACAAAGCGCTCACTCCGGGCTGTGCATTTTCACCCACATGCCGCACCATATCTTTTAACTGCAGAGGTGAATGCATTATAATGTTTTTGGTAGCATATATCCATGCTATTCATTCAGAATGCTATTTTTTGGATTTTCCTTTTGGTTAACATACTTTGTATTGATGTGTAGGTCAATGATCTTGACTCTTCAGATTCCTCAATGACAGAGGCAACATCTCTTGGCTATTTACAATATCCTCCGCCTGCTGTTTTTGTCACAAATATTCATCCTACACAACATATTAGTTGTTCCAGCGAACTACCTTATGTACCTTTCTTTTTTATGCCCTCATATACTCTTGACGAGTCAAGAACAGAACTACATCATTCTAGTCTTGATGTGGGCTCAGGTAGCATGCAAAGTGAGTCTTCTGCCATGGTACAGTTACAGGCAGACACAAGTGCAACAGAACAATATGGGGCTACAGTGTCTCCCATGGATACATTCTCTGAGATGCCCACTAGTTCTCAATCTGGTACAGAATATCCCGCTCATGCTGCATTCTCTAATGGAATGGGAATTGGCCTCAGTAATCTCACAATGGATGGTATGGAGACTGATGAAACCAGACATGCTGAAGGAAGCCAACATGGAAACTCTACTAATACCTATTCTCTTAATGGTGTGCTACATGGACTGTCTAGGCAAACTGCCAACCATGGGGTTCCCTCTGAGTTGGGTCAATTTAACCAGTTTTTTCCTTCTAGTTCAAGAGATCCAATTGCATGGGAGTTTCCTTTTCTCCAAGGATGGTTAATGGGTCAAGTCCAAGTTAGTGTTCCTTCAATGCTTCCTCACATGGGTGCTAGTCGTGACATTCTAGCCCAACAGATTGGTTCTTCCACAATGCCATCTAATTTTTCCAGTTCTAATAATGATGCAGCAATGTCATCTTCAGCAATAACTGGCAGCATCAGCATACCAGGTTCTTCATTGAGATCAGGTTTACGGAATCATTTTTCACAATCCCGTCAACCTGTATATGAATCAGGCAATCTTGCTTCTTCTATTAATAATCCACACGATGGATCCGATATCCAAACAATCATGAATCGAATTCAATCAGAACTTGCTGCTACATCAGTGGCTACTGCAGCAGCTGCAGACTTGCCTTGCACTGTGAAGTTAAGAGTGTGGTCGCATGACATAAAAAATCCATGTGTCCCACTTAATGCCGACAGATGTCGTCTAACCATACCACATGCTGTTCTCTGCAGGTACCTTCTGATGTTATATCATGTGGTTGACATGGTGTAATTTTTTCATATAAAATTTAGAAAATATAGTTTCTGTGCATAATTTGAGTTGAACATTTTTTTTTTCATTTTTCCCTGTGAATGATTTATGAACTTACTATTTGTCACTTAATAGTAATGGTGTTATACATAATTCAGTCATAATTATGTTCATTTGGTGTTCTTACCTCACATGTAATATGCATTTTTTGTATTAGAGTCAAATTATATTCTAATAGTTTATTGTGCTTATTTTTTTTTTTTCATCTTACAAAGTTGGTTTTTTTCCCTTTGCAGCGAAATGGGTGCTCATTTTTCACCATGTGGTAGATTTTTAGCTGCCTGCGTTGCATGTATGCTTCCTCATATAGAGGCTGATCCAGGCTTACAAACTCCAGTACACCACGAGCCTGGTGTTGCAACATCACCAACCAGACATCCAATCTCAGGACACCAAGTTATGTATGAGCTACGGATATACTCCCTTGAGGAGGCCACGTAAGGCTTCTTTACCCAACTTATTGCTTCCAATTGGAACTTCATTCATAAACTTAAGTGAGTCCATTAGAGATTAAAATTGTTTTTATGTTGAACAGATTTGGGTTGGTGCTTGCATCACGGGCAATTAGAGCAGCTCATTGTCTGACTTCAATTCAGGTTTGTGTGCCCTTACTTTTATGAAACTCACACACGCACACTTTGTCTCACACACATACATACACACAATTTGGTCCCTGAATGAACAACTTGTATTGCTTTAGTCTCTCAAAGTTTCATCTATTGAAATTAGTCCGTTGTGGATTTATTTCTTTCCAAATTGACTATTATTGGTACGTAGGGCAATCTTGTTGACAACTTGACACATTTTTGGCCAACCTTTATTAACTCTAGACAGAGTGCTTTCCCATTCATAATTTTATTTGTTGAAATTAAGAGGTTTAGGTGTAAAGGAAGGAAGATATATATATATATATATATATATA
>Ga0123341_1002157_pt1 | contig 15901 bp, 11 predicted proteins | sample Turbeapinknodule_FD_89959 | JGI IMG/M metagenome (GOLD analysis project Ga0123341, IMG submission 89959) | Root nodule microbial communities of legume samples collected from Mexico - Turtle bean Mexico pink nodule | ecosystem: Host-associated > Plants > Roots > Nodule | place: Mexico: Nepantla... | reverse complement strand
TTTCTAAAGTTTGCATATGTTTTTCTAGTTAGTCGTTTCTTTTATTTAAATGAACTGGTCTAATTAGTATTAATCAAATTTACTTTATATTTATTTTTTAAAATTTAAGTTTTTAATTTAATATATTGTTACATTAAATTTTTTTTAACAAATTTTATCGTTAGTAATTTTTATATAATATCATATAGTAATATACTTATTTTATACACAGTTTAAATTAAAAAATAATATAACAATTAATTATAATTTTAAGAACGAACTAATTAATAATAAGTAATACAAAATTAACAATAATGTAAAAAAAATATTAGGAATAATAAAAAAAATTATATAAGTCACTTTTTGAAGTATTTACTGAACACTGTTACACTTTATCACTTATTTGTAATATAATAAAAATGTTGATTCATCATTTTAATTTAATGTTTAAGGAAATTAATATGTCATATTTACTTTATTTTTTTTAGTATTTTGTAAATTGAGTTAAGATTTTGCTTTTCTTTACCAACATGTGATGGGTTTATAATCTCAAATTTACATAATATTGATAACAAACTAATTGTTATTGAAAATGTAATATAGACAAAACTTGTAAGCAACCACAGTGTCTTTAGTTTGAGCATAAAATAAGGTTATTGTATAAAAAAATAATTAAAAAAATAGATCCTAGTAAAAATAATAAACTAGACCTTTTTAGCAAAAACTAATTAATGCAGACTTCATACTAAGACCATGAATTAATCTGAATAATTATGATATTTAAACACTCTTTCATAAATCTGAATAATTATGATATTTAAACACTCTTTCATACAAGCAAACTGTAGCTGTTATTCACTGGTACACACTGCAACACATTGGAAACTAAATGGTGCAAAATTATTTGCTTCCAGAAGAACAGCATTAACAATGAAGAGATGCAGCAAAAAGAACACAAGTGTAACAAACATCAACTCCACTGTCACATTAATTATGCTTTTCCTTAAGGATCAATGGACAGAAGGAATGCATATTATGGAAGTGCAGAATTCATTATGGATGACATGAAGAAGGCTTTCAAAGATGAATTCTAGAATTTTCATATTCCTCTTAACCACATGAATGACATAAAATGCCCTATCTGAAATAGCACAATTAGAGATACAGATTTGACATGGATACAGAGATATATGTATAATTTCTAAAATATAGAACACGGACAGATATCTATATATTATATAATTATAAATTGATAATAAAGATTTATGTGTACAAGTATGTTTCAGTTTTTTTGGAACAGAAAGATGTTCTTCATGACTGATTTAAAATGATTTATTCCTTATTTTATAATCATAATAAAAGTTTATACAATAAATTTAAGTTTTTAGAAAATCAATGTATTTCTTCTTTTTAAAATTGTGTCAGAACTGTGCTTAAATTGTCAGAAATTCAACAAATATTTTTTAAATTAGACACTTCACCGATACGTGTCCTACGAGTATCGTACAAGTACCAGTGTGTTTGACTCGAACACACTATTTAAGAGGAGTGTCCGAACCTCATAGACTTGAGACCTCTATCGTTTAGAGATAAATCATTGAATAAGACGGTTACATTTAAGAGGATTTTTCTAGTAGAGACTAAAAATTTCCTCTTTCAAAAGAAAAATGTAGCTAACTTTCATATCTGTCAATAGTGAGGCTCTTCCTAATCCTATTGCCTAATGTCTAGCTAGCCTTGTACCAAAATTCTTTAAGCAATGTAGAATTGTATTCCTGTGGTGTAAGAGAAAAACTTTGAATGATGGTTGCAAAAGGACACTGAATAGCTTGAAAGATTGGTTAATGGGTGGTGGCCAAACAACAATTAAGGCTAAAAATGTAAACTCTAAACCATAATGAAATATTGTACAAGAGTTCATAAACATGGAAAATAGAATTAGAACAAGTCTTAAACCAATCACACTGAAAAATTATCCTAGTTTTCCTTACAGGGTTAAGTCATAAAACTATAAATATGAATTAAGATGAAAAATATGATAGCCACCATTATAATGCTAAAGGCATTTAGGTATCATAGACTCAAATAATGGAGAGGGCAATGTTCACTAAATCATATTCTACATATTATGAATGAATGGTTCAAGATTTTCCTCCCATATTTTTATCAGCTAGGTCACTAGACTAGGTGCCAAAATAAATAAAGAACCTGACCCCAACAAAAGAAACAGTGAGGAAACTTAATATTAAGTTTTTGACATTTTTTCTATGTAATTTTCAAGTGCAAAGCAAAGTGAATTATTTGATTCTGTTGCATACACTTCAGTATTGGGTGAAACATGAAGAAATGCAGAGAGAGTATAAAATTTAAAAGAAAAAAAATTGTAAAAATTTAAATTATATTCAGAATTCCATGAATTTTATCTAGAATCTCCCAAGTAAAACATATTGGTATGTTGTACTGTCATGAAGGAAAGTAAATTTACCCTCACACTAGATTTTTGTTCATGACATAACACAGCTGAAAGCCAGATTCTTATTATATTTACACCATTCTGCAACAGCCAAGGACAGGTCTAACATTGTGATTTTGATTTTGCTTCCTAATTATAGTCAAAGGCTGTATTCCAAAAGAACTTGAACAAGTAAAAAAATGGAAATGGCAGCATACTGTCAGATGCTTATGCTTTGACTATCATTTTGCTTATGTTTCCTTTACACATCTGTCTCTTGTAAACCATCTGCATGATCTTCAGTGCTACCTTGCAGCTTCTAAGATTTTCACCTAGCTCGCATTCTTCTTCGAACGATTTAGAATTTCACTGGCATCTTTTAGAAAACCAATGTTGCCAAGCATTGGCAACCAGTTGCACATTGATCATTTTATGAACAATATACTTCTTTTCCATTGTAGTGACAAGTAATTCTTCAGTTTTCCATTTTTGTTTTTCTTTTCCACCCTTGGTATTAAAGTTTCCTATTTGTTTATCAGAGTTCGTTGTTGCAACAAAATGAAAAATATTACCAAGGTAAAGGGTGAATCGTCAAATAGTATTCAATCTCCTCATCATTCCCATTCTATGAACAATTATTGAGTCCATAACTAGATTAAAAGTGTCAACTTTCTTGCTGGATGAAAGAACAAATTAGAGCATCCACGTCTATCTACATGAATTTGACCATGAAATTAAGCAAGTTATATTTAAGAACCCCACAAGAAAAAATGAACCTACATTCCTTATAAGCAATCTCCACCCGCCAATTTACCAGGTTTCTAAGAGGCTGTCTGCAACAAGCTAGTGTCCTATTTGTTACTTTCAACATGTACACGAGTCAACTTTTAAAAAGCCTGTGGAGCCTAACTGTGAAACTAAGGTAATTTGAATATGCTGCTGGACAAATTCAGGAGATTCTACTCCCTCTAATTCCATTTGTGTGAGGTCCAGGAGTGAAAGTAGAACTTTGTTTGGTAAGGAAGCAGATGGTGGTTATAGGGGATGAACACAGCTTGGATACTGATCATTCCAATTTGATGTGTCCCTTTTGGTTGACATGAAATTTGCTGGGGTCAGGAATGGTTACAACTCGTTTCATTTCAAATTGGGGAACTGATAACCAAAACATTCTTGCAATCACGATCTTTAGTGTTGTCACAGTTTTGCTATATGAATGTGGTATGACCTCCCCCAAGTGGTATTTTTGGCCTAAATTCCATATGCACCATCAAGAAGGGACAGTGCTTGAAATCAACACTCTGAAATAGTAAGGAAGCAGAATCAGGTCCCAAAAGACAAATGCAGACCACAAAGAAAAATATAACAAATAGAAGGAATAAAAATAATAAGGATCATCAATATTCAGGGTGTGTCATGAATTCAGACAACTTGTAAAATGTTGAGAGGTCGACTTACTGGAATGCTTTGTAATTGTCCTTGTTCAGTGATCAGAACAGGCAGGCTTCTCCTTGCAGCAACTGGGATAGATTTTAACTTGTGGAGAGCTTGTTTTGCTGATACACTGGCATAGTGCAAACATGGAGATGTCCTGTCCATTATCTGCTTGGTTTCATTCACTGATTTAACCTCATATTGGGTGAAGTTTTTAGAAAGTGGATATTTTGATAACTCAGCCAGATACAGCCAGTCAGATTCAATCATGTGTCGCACCTCAGGTATATGACCAACTACACAAGATGTGCAACAAAAGCTCCTGGCTTCCTTGCTCAAATCCATTTCATAATCCACTAAACCAGAAAGTTCATCTTCATCAATTTTATTTTTCAAACTCCACGTGAGAATGAATCGATCCATAAAGTAACAAAATTGTCCTGGCTGAAGAGATTTTCTAGAAGGGGTAACAATTTCAACTCCATGCTTTGATGCAGGGTCATAACTTGTCTCAGTTTTAGACCTGAAGTTAGCAGTTTCTTGCTTCTGCAAAGCAAGAATATTAGAGTAGGTTGATTCACTGATTATGTTTAGCTTTTTGGCTTCCGTCAAAATTAAAGTAGGATTCACATCCAAAAAGTGTACATCTGAAGCATCTGGAACCAAGTTATTTGCAAATGAGTTTTCATCCTCTATAATTTTTTCTAACTCATTGGCAGCACAATGCACTTCTTGTCCATAAGAGAGAGACTCAAAAAATTCCATCTTTAATGGCAAAGCACAGTCATCAGAGCAGCAGCAGACCAGGAGTCTAGACCCTCTAGAACCAGGATCTGGACAAAGGTAACAACCTGCTGCTGTGATAGAGTTCTACAGGATAATTGAAGACAAAATGAGAAGTGATAATAAATGTTGAAATTAATTAAATATTTAAATAAACTTGTATGTTGTAAAGGAAATATTAGATACAATTCTGTAATTTTGTTAGGAAAGCAATTTTACCTTGCATGGAAATGTACGAATGTAGTCCATTAGCAATTTCATAGCACTGCCTCTGACTTGCCTTTGCCTTTGTGATACAAACTAAAACATAAAATTTGACAGCAATTACAAGTGTAATACACAAAAAAGGATTCAAAACTAAAATAATCACATAAAGATTAGAAGCACCTGTAAGACCAAGGAAAGAAATTTCATCAGGCATATGTCCTCAATTTTCAAAGGACACAGAATCTGTAAATCAATAACAGCATAACCATGCTGCAAAAATAAACCACGCAATGATCCCAACAAACATAATAATAGTAAATTTCAGGGACAGATTAATATAACTTAAGCAACAAACAGACAAAGGGCTTATATTATTATTTTCCATAACAACATCGACATGATATTTAGTTATTCAATACTTAACTTCAAGTGTTATTCAAATAATCAATGAATAGAATAAGAAGTTAAGTGACACTTACATCCTTGATAATCACGGCATCATGTATCAAGCTATAGCCAATTTGATCAACATATGTGCGTGTTATTCTGCATGCAGAAATTATTGCTTGAAGCTCAAACTTGAATTTAGCTGGAAATATTAAAAAAAAGTCATTTAGACAACTCAGCCTGTGTTTTCCATATAAATCACGACCATACCACCTGATCTTCAAGACCATAACAAAATGTTAGTGGATATATTAGCTCAAACTCAATTTTCAGCATGCAGTACAGACAGATGACAACTTCTCAGAATATGTTGTGCTTGCCACAGGTCATGCCAGGAGGCTTACAATGTAATTGCTGTGAATCTATCTAAAATAATCACTTAAGAAATTAGTGCTGAATGCCAAAAGAACTCCCTACTGAAAGGAGTATGTTAGTAAACCACCCATTAACAAAAGTTTCCAGAAGAAAGAGGTAGAGTCGTGACTGAATATTACATTACTGCCACATGCAGTCATTCATAATAGAGATTGTCAGGTGGACAATTAATTGCGATAGTAGCAGACAAGAGACAGAGATTGTAGATGTCTAGATGTCAATAAATTATAATAAAGGGGGAACTTGTATAATCAAGGATAGAAAACCAGATTCATTTTCTCCCCTTTACTGCAAATACTGATATTTTTTCAATTGCACATGCACTACGTTGTTTATGAACCACGTTTACAGACAATTTAATGAGTTTGGGATGAACCAGAATGAGTGCTTTCCATCCAAAAGGGATGATTGCTAGAAGATCTTAACAAATTCTTAGAGTAACATTAAAGAAGTCACGAATCGCATTAACAAAACTTACAAGATGACAAATTATTCAGCACCATCCGTATCCTATTACGTGCATATAATGGGCTCTGATTAGTAGGGTCTTCCACCCAATCCTCACTACCTCCTTGGCATATCTGTACAGATGATTTTTTTTATCATAATTATAACGTAAGATCATGAAAAAGAGAAATCCATATAAAACTAATATCTAGAACCAACCTTGTACATATCTTCCTTTGAAAATTCCAGAAGAGGCCGCACAAGAAGAATGCCCTGGTTTACCTGAACTTCCTGGACGGAATGTGTATATGTAGGGAAAATCTGGGAAGTAAAAGGCATGCCTGCAAGTCCAAGCACACCACTATTTCGAGAAAGCCTTAAAATAAATAACTCGGCCTGCATTGTTTCTCAACAATCACTACATGTCTAACATCTTGAGCAAGCCTTAAAAGGTTACAGGATAATAAAACATCATTAGTCATTTCTCACTCAAAAAGCACTTATGTCCTAAGTATTTAACCACATGCAGACTGTCTATGCCCAAACATCAATAAATCACTTCATAAATACCTAGATGTTGGAGAACCACCTTAATTGTGATCACCCATTGCCCGTCTTAGAGGTGGTCCCTTTGGGAGTTGCCTTAATTGCAACCTCTATGGTGGCCATATAATTCCACACCAACTAGTAATATAGCTAAAATAAAATATATAAGTTGGACACAAACATCGCCTTACAAGTTGATTTTATAAGGTTAAGTTATACCCCATACCCCATGTTCTAAGACTAGAGTTCCTACAGTGACATGCAGTTCATGAAAACAATGTGGGAAAATGAAGAAATGCAAATATAAGTAAATATAAAGCATCATCAATCATACCTGATCATCAGCATGATGTGCAATAAGCAATACCCCAATCTGGTGTTTGGCACAAACTTCTTGAAAGATTTGGTACCTAACGTTCAACAAACCATAATCTGCAATTAGTATACTTTATCAAAGTTCCTAACTTCCCAAAACAGATATCTAAGATTTCTTCAATAAAATGAATAGATGCAATAACCTCATTTCACGGGCAGCTTCCTGCAAATGACCCTGTTTTGGTCTGCCTCTTGGCCAATCACAGCTGGCGATCTCACACCTGATTCCTGTAATAAGTGTCCATGTTGTGTAATGTCAGCCGAACCTATAGCTGGATAAGTTCAAGACCTCGAGTCATGTTACCACACTATGCAATCACTGGAAAATGAATCCTCTCTTGTTAAATTTGCACATAGCATTGCCGTGTAAAATTTGTTATATCATTCTCTTCGTAAACCTCCACAAATTTTGATAAACTCTCGTTTATTTATTTAATCTTTATAAAGAAAATAATTTACCATTGTTTTTCACATGGCTCATAATAAGGTCACGTGAAAATCTAAGAAGAAAATATCCATATTCCATTCCTGCAATAAGAGACAAAGCAACCAAATTTGGACAACGAACCCATTTCTGAAACTCGGTGAGAAACAACGTGGGCCTCCTGTTTGCTCTCTGCTCGAAGACCATGATCAACAATTATCGCCAGTAGCCCATCTATGAGACCACCATTCTCAGTCGTGACAACATTAGCACCAGCAGTTTTCCATCTAGCAGTTAACACACAGAGTGCCATACTGTCAGGGCCACCAGAGACTCCCAAAGCTGATAGGAAAAAGGCATCATAACATCAAACAGTTAACATACAATGCAGTGACTTATTAGTTCACGGCATCATTAGCAAATAGACAAGATTCTAAAACTTTCAATCCCTTTTCAATTTATCAGCATACTACTTTAAGTTTGATTCTGACACAAGTATAATAAAATGGGCACGCACCAAGTTGAGCAAATAGCAAAATTTCCAAAAAAGATTCATTTTTTCTGTATGATATGAGAAGTGAGACAGAGAAGCTGACCAATTTGGTGATGGGGTTTGAGACCAGCCATGGCCATTCGTCTGGAAAATGCTTCTGTGTATTTGGACATGTCAATTGAACATTGGGAAGAGGAAGAAGACACGCTGAAGCAGCAAGCCAATGGAAGTAGATGATGATGATGATAGTATTGATGGTGCACAAGTTTAAAACCAAATGAAAGATTGAAACTTTTTGGTGGGGTTTTGGAGATGGAAGCAAAGAGACAAGTTGCTGCAGTGAGAGTTGAAGAAGATAGCATTAGCTCTCGCGCCATAGCCACTTTCTGTAACAACAAAAATCACTTGGCAAGCTTCTATTGTTTCACTACCAATCCAATAAAAATATTTTCCATAAAAATAAACAATTTTAAACAGGTGCTTCTTTTATTTCTTAATTTTTAAGTCAACAGTATTTTTTTTTTTAAATATTGCAATATTCCTCTACCTTTTATTTATTTATTTTATAGTAAAAAGGTCGTATCATTAGTATAATAAATATATATAGATATAGGTTTTGCAGACATAAACTATTTAGACAGTGAACCCATTAATAAACTTATGAACAATTTATGATTTATCATGATTTAATTTAAATAAGAAAAATTAATTTAAAAAAGATCATCACCAAATAAGCCTAAATCAGTCGAAGTCAACTGATATTAATTTTAAAAAGTAGAAATAAATAAACAATATGAACAATATTTTATTATGCTTTTCTACTTTGTATCAGTTAAGAGTAAAGTGTTGAGTTTCATAGAGAGATTAAGTAAATTTCTGACTAACCATAATAAGAAAAACTTTTTTTATAAATTAAGAGTAGATTATAGAGAAATTTGAAAGATATATCATATAATTTTTATGTTTGAAGGTATTTATGAAAAATATTAATAATTTCACTCATTTTTTCAATACAAAATAAAGTTATTGTATTTTAATTACCAATATATATGTAAGAGATAGAGAATTATATATGATTTTAAGTTAGTTAAAGTGAGATTTCTTAAAAGAATATAAAAGGAATCTGAGATGAAGAATATAAAAATATAATTAATAGTTGATGTTAAAAAATAATAATAAAATGTTTGAGAAGAAGAAAGTCTGAGAAATGAAGATGGAAGAAAGACAAGAGGAAAGAAGCAAAGACTTTGATATGATTGAGACAAAGTGATCCCAACATAAACCAAACCAAACATCAACGTTGGCAAAAACCTGTTTCTGTGTTTCATCTCTGTTATATTCTCTATCTTCAATGTAGGAGCAGAACAATGGCCACCATTTCTCACCAATGGAGCATCTTTTCACTCTCTCTCCTCATTCTCTGCGTCGCCCTCTTCCAAACCCTAACACCCAATTCCGCTCCTCCCCCTCCCAATTACATCGTTGCCTTCCGCCACTACGCCGCCGCCGACCGCCACCGCGCCTACCTCGAATCCGCCCTCAGCACTGAGGGATGGCGCTGGATCCCGCGGCAGAACCCGGCGGCGCAGTTCCCCACTGATTTCGGGCTGGTGGCCATCGAGGACTCCGGGGTGGTCGACGAGATTCGGAATCTGGGGTCAGTTAAATACGTGAGCTTGGATGTGAGCTACAAGAGGGGTTTGTTGACGAAGGATCAGCCACGTAACAAGAAGGTTGGGGCGTTCGAGGATGGGACGAAGAAGCGCCCTGGGAAGATCTTCACTGCGATGTCGTTTTGCGAGGCTGAAGAAGAAGATGAAAAAAATGTTGGCAATCGCAGCAGTTCCGTCAAGTGGGGGCGGGAATTGTTGTTGCAGGTTAAAATTTATGGTTTTCTTTGTTGGGTGTTTGGGGGAACGGCAAAGATTTGAACTTTGATTTGGTACCTTTGGTTATGGTTGTTGGCATTGTTTTGTCTATGATTTGTCAAAATTGATTTAGACTTGTATAATTTAATTACTAACCTGCTATATTAAAATTTAGTTTAATTACTAATCAATTTTAATATTCAACATCAATTTTGTAGACATTCACAGCTATATTTGAATTTATTAATTGAAAGTGTGCAGTTGCTTGTTTTGAGTTGTTTTGGGTTTTGGCAGAGATCACAAGTTACGTCAATGTTTGGGGCTGAGGATCTTTGGGCGAAAGGGTACACTGGTGCCAAGGTCAAGATGGCTATATTTGATACTGGCATTCGGGCTGATCACCCTCATTTTCGTAATATCAAGGTAACTATTGATTTGAAATAATTGCTTTTGGGTTGATGGTGGATGAGTTGAGTGATGAGGAAATTTACAGGAGCGTACTAATTGGACCAGTGAAGATACTTTGAATGATAATCTTGGACATGGGACTTTTGTTGCGGGTGTAATTGCTGGTGTAGATTCTGAGTGCCTTGGTTTTGCACCGGACACTGAGATTTATGCATTTCGAGTGTTCACTGATGCACAGGTAATGCCTGTTGAATGCTATTGTTGAACTCTTTTCTTGCTTTGGAAGTGGGAGGTGATTGAGTTAAAATCTCTGACTGCATGGAAATGACATTTCTTTCACCCGGACTCCAAAATACCGACATTGTAGATGCATGATATAACAATGAACAGAAGTTTATAAACCTATAGTAGAAGCTAGCAAGCTCTAAGTGGAGAACCTAGATGCATCTTCATTTGTTATAAAAATGCACAATGTTTTTTTCCTCTAGTTTTTCTGCTTATAATTATTTTATTCTAGAATGCTTGGCAAGATTTTGAGAAGATTGCATTCAGCCTGTTGCAGGTATCATATACATCATGGTTCCTTGATGCCTTCAACTATGCAATTGCAACCAATATGGATGTGTTGAACTTGAGCATAGGTGGACCTGATTACTTGGATCTCCCGTTTGTTGAAAAGGTAAATTTCTTGTGCCTATCTGTTCCTGCTGCTCATTAATTAGTATTATTAAGTTCTTTATTTTGCTTATTTTGAGGTAGAAAATTACAATGTATTACTTACGAAGATATGATGGTATTATTTGGCGAATAGTTATAACATGACATGTTAGTTTCTCTGCTGTAACTTATATTTAAAGAAGCCATTATTTGTTTTTGGTAATTGTGTGCAGTAATTATTTCTTTCACATAGTACCGAAATGTCCTTTATAGAGCTTTATGGTAACAGATATGGGAGATAACAGCAAATAATATAATCATGGTTTCTGCAATTGGAAATGATGGACCACTTTATGGAACTTTGAACAATCCAGCAGATCAAAGTGATATCATCGGTGTTGGTGGTATTGACTATAGTGACCATATAGCCTCCTTTTCCTCACGTGGCATGAGTACCTGGGAGCTTCCTCATGGGTAACATCCTCTTATTAGTTTGTATCGCTTATATTTCACTGTTCCTGCTTCACTGTCATTTGTTGAATATTTCTGATGGCGACTTCTGTATTATTTTCCCTAGCTTTTTTTGTGCAAATAGTTTTAGCTGTTGAAGAATGGATATTTGAGTTCAAACAACTAATTACCCATATTTCGCTGAGGCATAATCTCCACTTACAATTTGTAGCGATCCTATTTGTAGAATTGATGAGCTTTATGAAGCCTCAGTCATTGTACAATGACGTGTTAGATGTTTAGCTAATGTGAAAATCTTTTTTTATTTACATGAGTTATTCTTGTCATCTGTATTTTTCTGTAACATCTTTAATTTGTATGCAAGTTTACTTTCTTGTTAATAATTTTTTAAATTGTATTAACATCTGTACCTTGCAGTTACGGCCGCGTGAAGCCAGACATAGTTGCATATGGACGGGACATTATGGGATCAAAAATTAGTGCGGGCTGTAAAAGCTTATCAGGAACTAGTGTTGCAAGTCCTGTAGTTGCTGGTATTGTATGTTTGCTTGTCAGCATCATTCCTGAACCTGAGAGAAAAAGTATCTTAAACCCAGCAAGCATGAAACAAGCATTGGTTGAGGGTGCTGCAAAGCTTTCTGGGCCTAACATGTATGAGCAGGGTGCTGGCAGAGTTAATCTGTATGTTCTCTTTTTTAGCTTTCTATTTTATTTGGTTTTAAGATATATCTTGTTGGGACACACAATTTACCATAGGAAAGCAATGCTTGCCGAGTTATTGTTACTATGATAGTTCTCAGCATTTTAGAAACTAGGCTAGGCAATGAATTAGCATGAGTGTATGTATATATACATTCATAGTTCGTTGGTCAAACCATATTCGATCCAATTGGAAACATATATGCAATGTTATTGAACTTGAGAGTCTACATAGACTTGTGGGGACTCCATACAACTCAACTTGCAGATTTGTAAGAGTCTACTTCCTATGAAAAAGAAATAATACTTGTAAATAGCATACTTGTGAGCTTTTAACTGTGTCCATGGTGTTGTTTTGAATGAATTTTCTTTTGCTCACATGGACTCGCCAACTCAGTCACAAACTAGCAAGTCTGCTCGATTTTGCCCATGTCTGCCAGACTTAGCACAAGTCTACTCCAAAACTGAGTTAACTCGTGGCCAGTCACTAGACTCATAAACTTGTCCAAGTTTGCAAGATAAGCAGTGATTTTGGTAACAATGCATACATGTGTGTGTCTGTGTATATATATATATATATATGTATTTACAAACTAATATAAAAATTATAAGAAAACAAATTAGTTAAACTAAAACAATTTGTTCAACCAGTTTGACATACTGATTTTTTGCCTACTAAACAGGTTTCTACCTGTATAAAATGAGCATATGGTTGGGTTAATTGGACTAGACATTTGACCATTTAACCAATTTTCTTCTCAAGCTGACCAGATATATAAACAATTGTAATTGCCAGATACATAAACAATCGTAATGTCCCAATACTTTATGGAAGCTTTTTAAGTAGTTCCATATAGTTTTAACCAAACTGAGTTCCTTGGTTTTAGAAACTTCTTTAGCTGGCTTCCTGCGGGGACCTGAAGGACCACAATAAAAAAAGCTTTTGAAATTATTGGGATTCATTTACGATTTTTTAACTGCAATGATTTAAAAATTCCAAAAACTAATTGGGACTTGCCAGATTATCTAACTGTTCTTAAATCATGTCTTATTCTTCAGGTTAGAATCATATGAGATTCTTAAGAGCTACAAACCTAGGACAAGCATCTTTCCCAGTGTTCTTGATTATACAGATTGTCCTTACACATGGCCCTTTTGTCGTCAACCACTCTATGCAGGTGCCATGCCTGTCATCTTCAATGCCACCATTTTGAATGGAATGGGTGTTATTGGATACGTTGAAAGTCCACCAACATGGCACCCTTTTAATGAAGAAGGGAATCTTCTAAGCATACATTTTACTTATTCTGAGATCATTTGGCCTTGGACTGGTTATTTGGCTCTTCACATGCAAATAAAGGAAGAAGGTGCACAGTTTTCTGGTAGGATTGAAGGTAATGTGACTCTCAAGGTTTCTAGCCCCCCGGTTCAAGGTGAGAAGGACCCTCGAGTTAGCATCTGTGTGCTTCAATTAAAATTAAATGTGGTGCCAACACCACAACGATCAAAACGAATTTTGTGGGATCAGTTTCACAATATCAAATACCCACCTGGATATATTCCTAGAGATTCCTTGGATGTTCGTAATGACATTCTTGACTGGCATGGGGATCATCTGCATACAAATTTTCACATCATGTTCAACATGTTACGAGATGCTGGTTACTATATTGAATCACTCGGTTCTCCTCTTACATGCTTTGATGCTCGGCACTATGGAACACTTCTGTTGGTGGATCTTGAGGATGAGTACTTTCCTGAGGAGATTGAAAAACTAAGAGATGATGTTGTAAATACTGGATTGGGATTAGCTGTCTTTGCTGAGTGGTATAATGTAGATTCCATGGTAAAGATGCGATTCTTTGATGACAATACACGAAGCTGGTGGACCCCAGTCACTGGAGGTGCTAATATTCCTGCACTTAATGATCTTTTGGCTCCATTTGGGATTGCTTTTGGAGATAAGATTCTGACTGGTGATTTTTCGCTTTTGGGTGAGCAGAATCGATATGCATCTGGGACAAATATAGTGAGGTTTCCAAGGGGTGGTTATGTTCATAGCTTTCCGTTTTTAGATAGTTCAGAAAGTGGAGCCACACAGAGTGTGCTGCTAACTTCTGGCTCAACCAAGGTGTGACATGACACCTAACTCATTAATTATTGATATTGAAATAAACATTGATAAATGTAGCCTCTGAAGGAAGAAAAGAGGTTAAATGTAAAATACCTTCTAATTTCGAAATATGGTTTCTTTTTGGTGAAACAGGCAGATTCTCCAATTCTTGGTCTCATGGCAATGGGCAAAGGTCGCATAGCTGTGTATGGGGACTCCAATTGTTTGGACAGCAGTCATATGGTTACAAATTGTTTTTCCCTTCTGAGGAAAATACTGGATTTTACCAGTGAAGATGTTAGAGATCCAACACTTTTCTCTGATTCAATTAAACAAGACTCTCCCTTGTATGAAGCTGACAATCAGTTGCCATCCCGCAGAAGTGATGTAAATTTCTCTTCATATTCAGCTATTGTGGGTAAGGAAATGATCTGCGGGACCGACACAAGGTTTGAAATCTGGGGAACTAAGGGCTACAGCTTGCAAGTCAGAGGGAGAAACAGAAGACTGCCGGGTTTTCCTGTCATTGATTTGGGGAGCGGTTTCAATTCATCGTCTGACACTTCTAACACTAGACGACCAAGGTTGACAGTAAGAAACAAGGATGATTCTCTGGGGAACAGGTACTTAGGCCTGTTCTATGAAGACGAGGTATGAAAAGAAACAACTATTGTATTGGTCATTTACTGTTGATCTTTATGTTTGTGATCAGATCATGCATATTGCTAATATTCTGGATTCTTTGATCCTTCTTGTAGCCTGATGCACCTATTCTGGTTGTTGGTCACTGGCTAGTTCCTTTTGTTGTCGCAGTAACTGGTTAGTAAACTACATGTATTTTTACCATCCATTTTTAGACCATTATATCTATGTTGTTTAAGCTTCATGCATTTTACTTCTGGCAGGTGTTTTGCTATTGAGTTTTTGGCGAATTCGCCAAAAGAGGCGTAGACGAAGGAAAGGATCAAGTTCTGGTAGATTGGCCAACATATAGTTTAGAATTACATTAATCAATGAAATTGTAACACTAGCCTCCAAAGAAACCCCACTGTAGCATTAGCAGCATAGTAACATCACTCACCAGCATCACTGTAGGAAAATAGCCAAATAAGTTGTGCCTTGTTTCCTAGAGTTGTAACATTTTTGCTGTTTTGGATGCTTTTCAAATGAACAAATTATCTGATAGTGAATTCATTTTGTCTAATGTTTATGGCTATTGGTTCAGCAGAGTATTATAGGTAATTAATAACTAATTGTAATGTAGTTTTCTGTTTTTAAGTAGGTTTCTTCTTTCCTTAACCTCTTAAACTATTGAAGTGTAACTTTTAGATACCTGGTTGTGTTCTTGTTTCCTATAACAATGTAAAAACATGAGATAAAGGTCTAAAGTCGATTTTCTTAATGATTTCAATTTCTACTTGAAAAGAACATCAAATATATAATCTCTAAAAAGAAAAAAAAATCATTTATAAAATATAATGAACAGATAAATAAATTAAAATTGATTTTATATTGTAAAAAATTTACCTATAGAATTTGCTTTTAAAATTGCACTACACTCGGAAAAAAGACCTTCGAATCTAATTATTTTGTTTTCATATTATCTTCTCAGTTCAGTTTCGATCTAAATAAAGTATTTAATTTTGAGAAAATAAAACGATTTTTTTTTGTTTTTCTTACATTGAAAAACATAGTAATCGAAAAACATAGTAATAGATAATTC
>Ga0123341_1002156_pt1 | contig 15903 bp, 15 predicted proteins | sample Turbeapinknodule_FD_89959 | JGI IMG/M metagenome (GOLD analysis project Ga0123341, IMG submission 89959) | Root nodule microbial communities of legume samples collected from Mexico - Turtle bean Mexico pink nodule | ecosystem: Host-associated > Plants > Roots > Nodule | place: Mexico: Nepantla... | reverse complement strand
GTCTCGACGACGCTGGTCTTCGGATCGAAGTGAAAATCCCAGACCCGCTCCAAGAGCATCGTCTTGGTGATCACCCGGCCTTCGCCGCGCATCAGCACTTCCAGCAGGGTGAATTCGCGCGGCTGCAGCTCGATCACCTGGCCGGCGCGGCGCGCCGCGCGCCGGATCAGATCGAGCTCGAGATCGGCCACCCTCAGCACCGTCTTCTGCTCCTGCACCGGCGGCCGGCGGCCAAGCGCATTGACGCGGGCCAGCAGCTCGGAGAAGGCAAAGGGCTTGGTGAGATAGTCGTCGCCGCCCGCCTCCAGCCCCTCGACCCGATCGTCGACGCCGCCGATCGAGGTCAGGAACAGCGCCGACGTGCCGACCTTGGCGGCCCGCAGCGAGCGAACGATCGCCAGCCCATCCAGCCCCGGCAGCATGCGATCGACGACGATGACGTCATAGGCTTCGCGCTGCGCCTGAAACAGCCCATCGCGGCCATCGCCGACGACGTCGCAGACATGGCCTGCCTCGGAAAGGCCCTTGGCGATATAATCGGACGTCTTGGTATCGTCCTCGATAAGCAGGATCCGCATCAGCCCGATCATTCCCGGCAGGTGTGGGGGCAATCTAGCGGAGCGGGCGGCCGGGCGACAACTTACGGATTTGTAAGGTGGAGGCGGGGAGTCTATTTGTGCGGGATCGTGGCCTATTACAAGTTCAGGCTGGGTGCTACCTCCGCCTTCTGGCTGGCCTACATCCTCACCCGACCGCTCGGCGCGTCCTTCGGCGACCTCCTGTCCCAGCCGATGGAATTTGGCGGCCTTGACCTCGGCACCGTCACCACCAGCCTCGGCTTCCTCATCGCCATCATAGCGACGGTTGTCTAAGCGACAGCCCGCGACATACGCACGCCGACCCTTCCTTGAGGTCAACCAACCAACAGCGTAACCCCGCCGAAGATGACGATGGTTCGGGGGTGGGCAGCTTTCGGTACAACCGGACGCCAAGAGTCCAAGACGGGCGCGACCGGGAAGCCTCGTGCGACGGTATAGACGAGGACACCGCTAAAGCGTGTCACGGCAGCTCTGGCGATCGCCCGCCTCAGGCCTTTTCTGGCAGCCAGTCCGGCAAAACCTCGATCAAATCCTGCGCGGGATCACTGGCGAGTTTGTCCAGCAGCGGCAGTTCTTGCGGTCTTATCAGCCTTTGAGAGAAATCTGCTTCGCGCCACCGATCCCAATCGGAGGTTTCGGGGCCATTCAATACGTAATGATCTCTGACGACATTGATCTTCACGAACCACAGGCCCTTCACCTCACCGTGGCCAAAGGCGTTGGGATCGACCGTCTCTCGACGGCATTTCAGCCAGGCTTCTCCTGCGGGCATGAAACAGTCACGCGGTACGTCGGCTGGGTCGAACTTGATCTGATTCTTCTCTTTCAGCATCCGGTCGATTTGCGCGTCGCTCAAATGCCAGCGTCTGGTTGCCGCGTTCCAATATTCACAAACCCAATGATCCTCCCATCCTGCAGAGAAGTAGGAGGCGAAGCCGCAGCGCACGCGGGCAGGAACAGTTTTGCTGCGCAGGATCGAAGACAATGCGAGGGCGAAATCGCGGCACGTGCCGGTGGACCGTCTCTCTGCGGGGCGGCGCCGGTGGAGCGGCTGAGGGTCTCTGGCGAACACATCGTCGAAACGTTCAGCGATCGGCAATGTTTTTCTCGCCGATCCGTCTAACTTTGTTTGGTCGAGACCGTATTCTTCTGCCCAATCGGCGTGAACCAGCACGCCTTGGATAATATCATTCAGTCGCCCGACCTCGTTTGGCAATTCCGCCATCAACCCCCTGTGATGGATTGGATCGGACATCTGACTATGGTTGGTCCAGCGTTTCTTTTCCTCCATGTCGCTATGATTGCCTTTCCCTCGCAAGATCCCGATTAAAAGCGGCATAGGTTTTTACCGACGCCTGCAACATCACACGATAAGGAGTTTTGAGACAGCCACAATGGCAGGTTCAGGCGCTTCTGCGGCATTATTGCATTCGGCCAGAAGCGGGATCACCTCTGGCCGTTCGAGGCGGGGAAGGCCGGTCAAAAAAGCAAGCCCCGCGCACCGGCGGGGCAAATTCGGTAGTGAGAGCAGTCGCAAGCTGCGTCAGGGACCGACCCTGGCCTTATCGACGCGTCGTGTTCGGCGATTGCTTAAATCCCCGAGCCGTCGAGCTGCTGGGCGTCGTCGCCTTCCCAGGGTGAGGGCATCGAGAGGCGAGCGAGGTTGGCCGAGGGCATCGGCATCCAACACTTCAATTCCGGCTCGGCATATTCGATGATCTGCCCGGGCGAGGAATCAGAGGCGCGCCAGCCTTCTGCGCCAAACTGATCGCCATGCGACCAATAGGCGAGATCAACTTCCGCCGGCCCCTGTTCGGACGGGCGGATGGTGACCAGAATGCGACTGCCGTCTTTCGGTGCGCTGGCCATGCTGCGCCAGCGGTCTGCCTCGTCCATTTTTTTGCCTCCTGCCTTGCTGCAGCTGCAACTGTCGCCTCGCCATCGAAAGCGGTCAACCCAAACTTTGCGGGGGACCCTTCGCTATCGATAGCGGCTTAAGCTATCCTGACGTCCCGGAATGGAGAATTAGCGCATGGCGAAGCTTGTCTTCGGAATGAACCTCTCCCTGGATGGCTATGTCGACCACGAGGAATTCGGGCCCGATCCCGCCCTCTTTCGCCACTGGATCGAACAGGTGCGCGGCCTGACGGGCAGCCTCTATGGCCGCCGCATGTACGAGCTGATGCGCTATTGGGACGAAGACCATCCTGAGTGGACCGCGGAGCGGCGCGACTTCGCAATGGCATGGCGGCGCCAGCCGAAATGGGTCGTGTCGCGCTCATTGACCTCGGTCGGCCCCAATGCCACGCTTGTTGCCGAGGACATCGAGACGGTGATCCGCAGGCTGAAGGCCGGGCTTGCCGGGGAGATCCAAGTCGCCGGGCCGGAGCTTGCCGGAAGCCTGACCGACCTTGGCCTGATCGATGAGTATCGGCTCTATTTCCACCCGGTGGTGCTCGGCCGCGGCAAGCCGTTTTTCGCCGGTCCGCGGCCGCCACTTCGCCTTGTCGCCAGCGATTTGATCGGCGGGGCTGCGGTGCGATTGACATATGTTCCTGCTTGAATGGGTGAGGGCGCCACACGGCGTGGCGCCGACGACGATCAGTTATACGGAAACGCCAGGGCAAAACCCTGGCGTTTCGATTCAGGCCACCAGGCCCTTGGTCAGCTCCAGCGCCTGCCGCTCGAACAGCCGGCGGTAGATGCCGTCATGGCGGCGGATCAGCGCCTGGTGGTCGCCTTCTTCGACGATCTTGCCTTTGTCGAAGACCAGCAGCCGGTCGAGCGCCCGCACCGTCGACAGGCGATGGGCGACGACAAGTGTGGTGCGGCCGTCCATCAGCCGTTCCATCGCCTGCTGGATCTGCACTTCGCTCTCGCTGTCGAGGCTTGATGTCGCCTCGTCGAGGATCAGGATCGGCGCATCGGCGAGGAATGCACGGGCGATGGCGACGCGCTGCCGCTCGCCGCCCGACAGTTTGACGCCGCGTTCTCCCACCATCGTTTCATAGCCCTTCGGAAGGCTCAGAATGAAGTCGTGGGCGCTCGCCTGTTTCGCCGCCTGCTCGATCTCGCGCCGCGAGGCATTCGGCCTGCTATAGGCGATGTTTTCGGCCAGCGTGCGGTGAAACAGGATCGGTTCCTGCTGCACGATTGCGATCTGGCCGCGCAGGCTTGCTTGCTCGACCCGGGCGATATTCTGCCCGTCGATGCGGATGGCGCCCGAATTGACGTCGTAGAGGCGCTGGATGAGCTTGACGAAGGTCGTCTTGCCCGAACCGGAATGCCCCACCAGCCCGACGCGCTCGCCCGGCTTGATGGTGACCGAAAACTCCTCATAGAGCGGGCTCGGATGCGCGCCATATTGGAAGGTGATGCGATCGAAGACGATCTCACCCTTGCCAATCTGGATCGGTGTGGCGTCCGGCCTGTCCTCGATGCCGAGCGGCATCTTGTCGAGCAGCACCAGCTCTTCCATGTCGTTGACGGCACGCTGCAGATTGCGGATGTCCTGGCCGACATTGCGCAGATAACCCTGCAGGACGAAGAACATCGCCAGCACGAAGGTGACGTCGCCAGGCGTCGCCAGCCCCTGCTGCCACATGACGAGGCCGGTTCCCAGAATGCCGGCCTGCATGGAAACCATCATGAAGCCCTGGATCGTGCCGCTCAATGTGCCGCGCTTCCATGTCCGCCGCGTGCGTTTGTCCCACCGGCCAAGCACGTGGCCGAGCCGGATCTCCTCGCGGCTTTCGGCACCGAAAGCCTTGACCACCGAGTTGCAGCTGATCGCATCGGCCAGCGCGCCGCCGAGCTTGGTATCCCAGGCATTGGCAAGCCTTGCCGCCGGCGACACGAAGCCCATGGAAAGCGCCACGGTGACGCCGATATAGATCAGCGATCCCAGGCTGACGATCAGCCCCATGACCGGCCAGTAACTGCCGAGCACGATGCTGGCGCCGACCAGCATGACGATCGACGGCAAGAGCGCCACCAGCAGCAGGTCGTTGAGCGAATCCAGCGCCCACATGCCGCGGGTGATCTTGCGCACCGTCGAGCCGGCAAAGCTGTTGGCGTGCCAGTCGGTGGAGAAGCGCTGCACCTTATGGAAGCCGCCATTGGTGACATCCGCCATGGTGCGCAGTGTCAGCCGGATGATGCCGTTGAAGATGAAATAGCGCAGCGCCACGCTGGCGAAGCCCAAAGCAACTACGATGACGAAGGCGCGCAGCGCGCTGTCGGCCGCATGCGTGCCGGCAATGGCATCGACGATCTGGCCGGAGAAGACCGGCACCATGACTTCGGCCAGCGTGCTTGCTATCACCAGCACGATGATCAACCCCACCAAGCCAGGCCGATGGGTCCAGTGATGAAAGATAAAGCCGAGCACGTTGCGATAGGCATCGGCGCGGAAATCGAGCTTCTTGCGAGTCATTTGAACCAACCCGGCCGCATATCGGCAACCGGTCCTCAAAATCGAGAGTTAAATGGCACAGCCCGAACGGGAGACGTAATGATCCCGTCAGATCAACCGGGCTATGAAGGGAGTGGAAACCGCATGTCGGGCGCGCTTGAGGCGGGCCTCGAATGGAAATGACCTAGTGTCGGTTCATTCCACATGGGAGGAACTTGGTTTCTGCTGATCGCATGCAACGCCTCCCTTATGTTTGATCTGACGCGGTGAGCCTCTTGTAGCGAAGGTGATCGCCGTTGCCAACCGGGAATTTACAACCTGACAGAAAGTGATGCGAAAACGACACAATCTGGAACGTGCAGGTTTTGCGGCGTCGCTTGCCGCCAGGTTGTCCGAGCCGATGTCGGGCAGGTTATGCTAGAGCCGAAAGGTCGGTCGGCTCCGGTTTCGCGCCCGCTGCCGTCAGCATCGCGTGGATCTGGCCCCGGTGGTGGGTCTGATGGTTGAAAAGTTCGATCGCGCAATTGGCCTTTGGCTTCTCGACCCGCCTTGCACCGTCGCCGGGATACCAGACAAGCATGCCGTCAAGCTCCGCGTCGCGCAAACCTTGCGCCCAGGCTTCGATTTCCGAGTTGCGTTGCAGACGCAGGGTCTTGAAGGCATGCCAATCCGATGGGCTGGTGAGAGAGTGCGTGATGGTTTCCTCGGGGTGTTCATTGCCCTTCAATCGCTCCAGTATCAGGGCGTCGGCCCAATAAAGATGGTTCAGCGTTGCGGCGATCGATTGGAAGAACGCCCCTCGATCCTTCCAGCGCTCGGCATGCGTCAGCCCGTCGGCGGCGGTGACGAGAGAGCTATTCTGCCAGCTGTTATAGCGGGCCATGAGTCGGCAATATCCAGCTGAGATCATTGTCTCGGGCTCCAAAGGTTAGCGATGTTGGGGGAGATCGGCGAAGGGAAGACCCCGTGGGGGCTGAGGCCGATGGAGTGGATCTAAGCCACCTTCACGGTTCGTCAAGCCAGCCAGCGGAAGACGCCCCTATTTATGATGCATCGACGGGGAAGATGCTGACAGGCAATGCGGCGGTCGCTGCGAGAGGCGCGCCAACCGTCAGATTAATTTCTCTTTGGGAAAGTACCTCGCGGTACCTGCCCAAAAGCTCACCCCACCCTCCGTCCTCCTCGGGCTTGACCCGAGGATCCACGCCAAGCTCCCACCAGCGGGGCCATGGATCCCAGGCTCAAGGCCTGGGATGACGGAGATGGGGGGACCCGTGCTTCAGTGAGCGACTTCAGGAGCGTTTGACTTGCAAGCAGGCCGAGTTAAGCCTCAGTCTTTGATTTCCCCGACAAGCTCCCATATGTCGACCTTCACGGCGCGGCCCTTGACCGGGGCGAGGCCGAGCGGGCGGAAGGTGAAGCGGTCGGCGACCGCGGCGCGGGTGGCGGCGCTGACCAGGATCGATGTGTTGAGCTCCTTGTTCAATCCTTCCAGCCGTGACGCGACATTGATCGTATCGCCCATCGCCGTGTACTGCTGACGCGAGATTGCGCCGAAGCTGCCGACGACGGCCGGGCCGGTGTGCAATCCAAAGCGCGTGACGAGTTCGGGGCGGCCATTCCTGAGATTGGCTTCGTTCAAGCCGTCGATCGCCGCTTTCATGGCCAGCGCGCATCGACAGCCGTGTTCGGCATGTCTGACATCGTCGACCGGGGCATTCCACATGACGAAAATGGAATCACCGAGATATTGCACGACGGTGCCGCCATGGCGTTCGGCGATCGTGTTCAGCAGTTCGAAATAGGCCGAAAGCGTGTCGACCACCTCCTCGGGCGAATGTTGTTCGGAGATGGTGGTGAAGTCCTTGATGTCGGTAAACAGCGCGGTGACGTCCTGCCGCTTGGCCCTGACGATCGTTCTTGTTTCGGGATTGACGATCCGCCGGACCACTTCACGCGGAACATAGAGGGCAAACTGACCGATGGCGTGACGGCTGGCGACCAGCGCAGTCGCCAGCGTGTTAATCTCCGATATCCACGAATGCGACTCGCCCTTCTCGCCGATATCCAGATCGCCGATCCTGCGCGCCTCGTCGGCCAGGCGATAGAGAGAGCGGCTGACCATGCGAGACAGCGCGACCGATGCGGCGACACCGGCGAGCACGAAGGCGGCGGCAACGAAAAGATTGCGCACCAGCAGCCGATTGGCCTCGGCCACCAGATCCTCCAGCGGCACGACGATGGCAGCCACGCTTCCCGTAAACAGGCCGGACACCCCGACCGGGGCGATCTGCACCAGATGGGTTTTGCCATTTAAATCGACCCGTGCCAGGCCGCCGCCGGCAAAGGCGGGATCCAGCCTGAGCCGCTCCACGGTTTCGAGGCTCGGGTCGAAACTGTTTGCCGTCGCGGCAAATGCCCCTGATGTTCTCGACCACAATGCGATGATCCTGCGCATGATATCAGGGTCGGAATGGGCGACGAGATTGCCGCCGGCATCGATGATGTAGGCCCGGGCGCGCGGCGAAATCTCACCTGCATCAAGCAGCCGGCTGACGGTCTGCAGGTGAATGTTGATGCCGATGACGACCTTGCCGTCGTCCCGCATCGGGGCTGCGATCGCCAGCGTCGGAACTTTGAGCGTTCCGGTGACATAGGGGCCGACGGAAACCGGCACGCCGTCTTGAATCACCGATTGATACCAGGGGCTTTGCCGCGGATCGAACGATGTATCCTCGACATTGCGCTCCCCGATCATCTTTGTATCGCTGTCAAGAAAACCAAGCGTCGAGATGATATCGGCCGCTGATCTTTGGACGATTGGTCTGCGGGCGATCGTTCTGATCGCGAAAGCCGTGCCATCGGGTGTGGCAAGCGTCTGGCGGACGTCGCGCCGGGCAGTATTGATCACCTGCAGATAGGAGCCATCGGGATAGCCGGCGTAAATGCTGGTGGCGTTCGGGACGTTTCTGAGAACCTCCTGAAAGAATTGCTGTTTTGCCTTGATCTCCTCAGGCGGTGGGGAAACGAGCTGCGGCAGGGTAGTTGCCAGCGCCACCGCCTCGGTGCCGCCCTGCAGCGTATTGCGGTATCCCTCGATCAGTCGTAGGCTCATCTGGCGCATCTGCTGCGCGCCGGCGCTGACCGCAGCCTCGCTGCCGTGGTTGAACGCCATCCAGATGATCGGCGCCGACGTAAAAAGCAGCGACGAGACCACCAGGACGCCGAGATGCAGTCTTAGGGGTTTGGACCAGCGCACGCGATTTCCCCCGAAATGCGGACACGTCTCAGCACTATAGCGCAATGCCTGTTATTTGGGCCTGTTATTTGGGCCTGTTTTGTGGGCCTGCTTTGCGGAGCTTTGGCAAGCGGCAACGAACATACCCGACGATGCCAGCTAACTGCTTTTTGAAGGTTTGCATAAGCTGGCGATATCAGCGCTCTCGCCCTCAAGAGAACTTGGCTCTTGCTGCACGAAGCCGCGGGGTGCCTCAGCTTTTATAATCGGGCTCGCTGCGATCGAGCGTGCGTTTCACCGCCTCCAGATGCAGCCGGGCCGACTCCGGGTCTCCTTCGCGCATCTGCCGATAGGCCGCTTCGGCGATCTCAGGCGCGACGGCAAGGACTTGGCGTCCGGTCGACAAAGCGAGCGTCTGCACTTCGCAGGCACGCTCGAGATAGTAGAGGTCGTCCCAGGCCTCGGCGATATTGGGTGCACAGACCATCACGCCATGGTGCTTCATGAAGACGATGTCGGCATCGCCGATCGCTGCAGCGATCCGATCGCCCTCGCGCGCATCGAGCGCCAGACCGTTGTAATTGCGGTCGACGGCCGTGCGGCCATAGAATTTCAGTGCGGTCTGCCCGGCAAAGATCAGCGGGTCGCCTTCGGTCATCGAAAGGGCGGTGGCATAAGGCATATGGGTATGGAACGCCGCCTTGGCGCGGGGAATGTTCTTGTGAATCCTGGCATGGATGTAAAAGGCGGTGGCCTCGGGCTGACCGCTGCCCGACACGACGTTGCCGTGAAAATCACAGATCAACAACATCGAGGCCGTCAGTTCGGCGAAGGCATAGCCATAGGGATTGACGATGAACAGGTCGTCATAACCGGGAACCACTGCCGAGAAGTGGTTGCAGATCCCTTCTTCCATGCCGAGCCGCGCCGCCATCCGGAAGCAGGCGGCCAGATCCGCGCGGGCCTGCCAGATTTCTTCCGTATCGAGTTTCGGCTGGTTGGGCCCAGTGGCGGGCGAGGGGGTCGTGTTCAGCGAGTGGGCCATGAGATCGTTTCAGATTGGTGTCGCGGAGAGGGCTATTCGAATTACGCCCGCATGATCCTGGCATCAAGCCCACTGGAGCGAAACACGCAGCCGATTGGCATGGAGCCCCGGCTCGAGGCTTGGAGCGACGAAGGGTGCAGGCTAACTGCTGATAAAGAAATCGCGTCCGGCATAGTCGATTTTAACATAGGCGAGCCGTTCAGCCTCCTTGGGCAAGGCAAGCGCAAAGGTTACGCCTTCCTGCTTCAGGATCATCCGTCCCTGCAGCTTGTCAGCCTCCAGCGCTCCCAAATAAAGATGGCTGCCGAGCTCGGTGATCTGCCCGGTCGTTTCACTGGTGGACGGCGATGCCCATTCAATCGACGGTACCAATTCCCTATCGCGCTCGCTTCGCGACATGTATTCACCGAACCTGCGGACTTCGTTCAACGCCTTTCGCGTGAGCAAGACCTTCATATCATGATCCTCCGATAGCCGTAGATGGTTCCGGCTACGCAAGGCGCGCGGCGGGCAACTTCCGGCCCGAAACGCTCGTTGCATCGTTTGCGCTTGTGTCGGCGACGGCCACGCTAGGCCACGTCGTCGGCAGAAATGTGCTTAACTTCGGTAATTCTCAACAGTGGGATCTCGGCGCGCTCGTTTGCCTCCTTCACGTCTTGCTCCGACGAAGCGTCGAACAGGCAGAATGATCGTTCCTCGGACGGTACGAATGTCGAGCGAAGATAGCGTACTGGCTTACCCTGGCTGGTCATCTCCGCGGTGACGTTCTTCGCGCGCGACGCCGCCGCACTGAGCTGTTCGGGCGTGATCCCTGGCAGGTGTCTTTCGACCATGTACTGTGGCATGATGATTGTCCTTAGAGTGAGCGATGACAGCAAGCACTTGAACACGTTGCACGATCGCTTTGAACTTCCGGCCGTTGCGAATGGACATTTACTTTGCCGCCGTATTCACTGACCTCGTCCGACACTCAGCGGTTTGGAACAGGGTTTCGCGCGACACGATCACCAACGCAATTGCGGAGTATCGATACCTGTCTCAAATGCTTGCCAGCCAATACGGACGGCGGCACGAGAACTTTACAGGCGACGGGCATCTTTATCTATTCGAATCTGCTGATGTAGCCGTCCACTTCTCGTTGAAGCTGATCGCCTATTGGAAGCAACGGCGGCGTCACTTGACGTCCAGCCAGGCGCACGACCTTCCTATTCGGGTGGGCTGCCACTTCGGTGAGTGCTCCCGAATGCACGATGACGACGCCTGGATCGGTCGTGCCTTGAACATCGCGAAGCGGGTGGAATCTTGCGCCGAGCCCGATACCCTCTTCGTCACGCAGACCGTACTCGATCTCATCGATTTGCCGGTCTATCTCTTTCACGAGGTCGACGTCTTCGAACTCAAAGGCGATTACCTGCCGAGGCGGCATCTGTATCGGATCGTGTCAGTCGACCACGCGATACTTGCTGCACGGGCCGAAGAGAGGATGACAGCCGAAGACTGGTTCTTGAAAGGAGCCGGGATCGCCGGCACGGATGGGCGGGAGTTGGAAGAGGAGCGGCATTGCTACGAAAAGGCATTGGGGCTTCGTGCGGACTATCCGGAAGCACACAACAACCTCGGCGTCATCCTGAAGGCCGCTGGTGACAGAACCGGCGCCGAAGCCCGCTATCTGGATGCCGTCCGTCTCTGGCCGCACTATCCGGAAGCTCACTACAACTTGGCGATACTTCTTGAGGAGACCGACCGCCCTGATGAGGCGACGGCCCATTATCGGCAGGCTCTGAAGTGCCGGCCAGACTATGTGGATGCCCTTCTGCGTCTGGCTGGTCTTTTCGACAAATGGGGGGATCGGTTCGAAGCGCACCACCATTTCCAAGAGACGCTGCGGCTTCGGCCCGGCTTTGCCGAAGCGCACAACAATTTCGGTGTCTTCCTTGAGAAACACGGTGATGCGGACGAGGCTGAATCGCATTACCGACACGCGCTGCAGCTCAGCTCGGATTACGCCGAAGCTCACTACAATTATGCGATGCTTCTCGAAGGGCGGGACGTCGATGCGGCGGAATTACATTATCGTGCAGCCCTCAAGTCCTCGCCGGGATACGCGGAAGCCCACAATAATCTGGGTGCGCTTCTTCACGAGAAGGGGGCTCTTTCAGATGCAAGGTCACATTATCTCACGGCCATAAGACTGCGTCCGTTTGAGTCGCAGACATATCGGAATCTATCTCTTCTGCTGGCAGCGATGGGCGAGGAAGAGCAGGCTGAGCAATATGCCCGGAAAGCAGACGAACTCTCGTCGGGTTGATCTGATGCGGCGCGTTTAGATCGCTCATGCCAGCAGAAAGTGACAAATTTCACTGTTTGGCAACGAGGCCATCGAGCAGGAAGTCGAGGCCTTTGTTGAAGGCGCCCTCCCAGTCATTGTCCAGCAGCAGCCGGGAGCGTTCGATTGTCGGGTAGTGTTGGCTGAGACCGCTGAGGCGCTGCTGTGCGGCGGCTCTGTCAGCGTCCGAAAGCTCGAAGCTTGCCCGGGTGGTGGTGGCGCCGATCACATAGTTCCAGAGCGACCAGATCGCGACATTCAGGTCGGCGTCCGCCACGCCGGCTCTGGACAGGGTGCTGCTCAGCAGTTCCAGGCGAAAGAGGATGTTCGGGCCGAGCGCCCGGCGCGGCAGCAGTGCTGCCGACCACGGATGGCGCAGCATGCCGGCGCGCCAGTCTGCAAGCATATGAACGACGTCTCCGCGCCAGTCGCCAGCCTCACCCAATGGCGCCGGGCCGCGATATGCGAGCACCGCATCGAGCGCCAGATCGAAGACCTCCTCCTTGTTGCCGACGTGCCAATAGAGGCTCATCGCACCCGCGCCGAGCCGATCGGCCAGCCGGCGCATCTTCAATCCGTCCAGCCCTTCGGCATCCAGCAGTTCGACCGCGGTCGCCACGATCCGTTCCAGCGAGAGGGGCGGTTCACTGCGCGGCTCTGCCCCGGATGGAGGAGACACGTTACCTTCAGACCGCTTGCTCTGCGCGCCGCTGCGTTTGGCTGCCATCCATTTTCCCCAAGCGCGCGTCGCATCAATCTTGATGCCGCCGGCTTTCGGCCCTTGTTTGTGCATGTCGTTATCCCGGAACCGCTGCAGTTCCGAGCGACATGCATTCGCTGATCGAGAGCGTCGATTTAAGCCGACAATGCGTTGAATGTCGATCCTGACGGATTGACTCGTACAACGTACGATGCAAGTTAATCGTACGTTGTACGAGTCATCTCGTATTGGCGACAGATCAACGTTCAATCGTGCAGACGGCGGCGAGGTGGCCCGCCGTCCTCAACGCCCAAGAGAAAATCATGTCACGCGCAATCAAGCACCTGCTCATTGGAGGGCTCATCATCATGACCACTGGAATTCCGGCTGCGGCGACAGCCAACGCGAGCGATCCCAAGCTTCAGATCGTCAATCCGAAAAACCTCTACGACCCCACGCCGAACGGCTACAGCACGGCCGTGATCGTGCCGCGGCAAGGCCGGCTGGCCTATATCTCCGGTCAGGGCGGACAGGACGGCACCGGGGCCTTGTCGCCCGATTTCGCCGTCCAGGTGAAGCAGGCCTACGCCAATTTGCGCACCGCCCTCGATGCGCTGGGCGCCAGGCCCGATCAGGTCGCCAAACTGACGGTCTTCGTCGTGGATCACGATATGTCGAAGCTTCAAGTGTTGACCGAGAACGTCAAGGAGATGTTCGGCGCAGCGCTGCCGGCGCAGACTTTGATCCCGGTTCCCAAGCTGGCGATCGACCCGATGCTGTTCGAGGTCGAAGCCGTCGTCGTTTTGGACTAGCGCAGGGACAGGCGCAGCACTTGATCAGGCTGGAACGGTTTGCGGAAGCGTAGACCGCTCCCAGCCGGAAGTTTGATTTCACTTCCACGCAGCCGCGCTGTATCCTCATCCATTGCCGTGATGCGTGGCGGCACATGGAGAGGCGGGTCGAACATCGGCCTGGCTCTTCAGGCGCAGGTTAGTAGCAAACAACCAATCGAGGTATCGAAAAGATCGCGCGTTTTGGAAATCAGTGCGCAACCTCGCGGCGTTTTTCGAGGGGCTGCCTCTAAGGAGGTATGCAATGACACTCGCCACATCAGCAGTACGCCTGATCACACTTGGGGCGATCTCCGTCTGCACTATCGTTCGAACCGACGCCCATGAAGCAAAGAGCGGCTGGACCTATCCTCCGGCGTGCTGCAGAGCTCAGGGTCTGGTTGGAGATTGCCAGGCCATTCCCACTCAGGGCATCAGTCGGGGGCCTCGCGGCTTTTCCGTCTTCCTGCATCCGGGGGACCACTACCTGGCGACACAGCCACACCTGTTCTTCATCCCGTATGGGGACGAAATCCCCTCCGGAGATGGCCGGTATCATATCTGCCTGCATCCGACGGAAAACGACGTAAACTGCTTCTTCTCGCCGCCTGACAGTTCCTGACCAGCTTTGCAAGCGGGGCCGGCTAGCTTGCCTTCAAGGCAACCACGTGGCTTGCCTTTCCTGGCGCTGGCTCTGATGCAAGCTCGTCTTCGCATAACGATCGAAAAACCGCCTCGCACTTTTGCTGGAAGATGAACCGAAGTGGCTTATGCACACCACACTCGGCCCTGCAAGCAGGGCTTCTCCCGTATTCGAGCTGCACATAATCCGCCGACGACGACGGCTGCTTGACTTAATGAATATATCCATTATTCTGGATATATGGAAAGCAATAACGCGATATCGGCTCTTGCGGCCTTGGCCCAGACTACTCGGCTCGAGACGTTTCGGCTTCTCGTGCGCCACGAACCCGAAGGTATTCCCGCAGGGGAACTCGCGCGGCTGATCGATGTGCCGCAGAATACCATGTCGGCACATCTCGCAACGCTATCGCGTGCAGGTCTCGTAAAGAGCGAGCGGCAGAGCCGGTCAATCATCTATCGAGCTGATCTTGATGGGCTGCGCGAACTGACCCTGTTTTTGGTCAAGGACTGCTGCGGCGGCTCAACCGCACTTTGCGCCCCGCTCATCGCCGAACTGACGCCCTGTTGTGCCCCAGGGGGAAAGCCATGCTGAGCGTGATCCGATTAAGCGAGGTGTCTGGCAGTGATCCGGATCTCCGCGCCGCCCTTATGGCAGCGGCGCTCCCAACAGACGATGTCGAAGACGAGGGCCGGGTTTTCTTCAAGGTAACCTCTGAAGACGAACAGACCATCGGCTTCTCCGGAATAGAGCGCTGTCTCGGCGACGTGCTGCTGCGGTCGGTCGTTATACTTCGCGCTTATCGTGGTCGTGGTATCGGCCACAACGTCGTTGAAGCGACGCTGCGACGCCTGAAAGGTGTCGGTGACGTCTACCTTGCGACGACGACAGCTGCCCCGTTCTTTTCGTCCATGGGGTTTGTTGAAGTGCCTCGCGACAGCGTGCCGGCAGCCGTACTTGCGACGCGGCAGCTTTCCTCCATCTGCCCATCCTCGGCGACGATCATGAAGCTCATCAAACCGCCGACTTAACCACGGACCCAGGATCATGACCGACAAGATCTACAACGTGCTCTTCCTGTGCACGGGCAATTCCGCTTGCTCTATTCTCGCTGAATCCATCCTCAACAAGGAGGGCGCGGGTCGCTTCAAGGCCTACTCTGCCGGCAGCCAGCCGAAGGGGGAGGTTAATCCGCACGCCCTGAAGGAACTGGCGGCCCTCGGCTATCCGTCGATGGGGTTCTCGTCGAAGAGCTGGGATGTGTTCGCCGAACAAGGCGCGCCGCAGATGGACTTCATCTTCACCGTCTGCAACAGCGCAGCCGGCGAAGCCTGCCCGATCTGGATCGGGCATCCGATGACCGCACATTGGGGCGTCGAGGATCCCGCCGCCGTCGTCGGGACCGAAATCGAGATCCAGCGTGCCTTCGCCCAGGCCGCCCGCTTCCTCAAGAACCGGATCATGTCCTTCATCAGCCTGCCGCTGACCTCGATCGACAAGCTTGCGCTGGAAACACACCTCCGTCAGATCGGCGCCATGGAAGGTGCCAGCATCACGCAGCCGAAGGCAAACTGATGGACGGGTTCGATCTACGGCGGCGGCTGGTTGCCGAGGGACTGGGGACCGCAATGCTGGTCGCGACCGTGGTCGGATCGGGCATCATGGCAACGTCGCTGACGCAGGACGTTGGCCTGGCGCTACTCGGCAATACGCTGGCGACAGGCGCTATCCTGGTGGTGCTGATCACGATCCTCGGGCCGATCTCTGGCGCTCATTTCAATCCGGCCGTGTCGATGGTCTTTGCGATGTCCCGGTCACTGCCGATGCGCGACTTCGGGGAATATGTGCTGGCGCAGATCGCGGGCGGCGTGGTCGGGACAATCGCGGCGCACCTGATGTTCGGTCTGCCGCTGATCGAACTGTCGAGCAAGGTGCGGACGGGTGGCGCCCAGTGGTTCTCCGAGGGCGTTGCAACCTTCGGGCTGGTTGCAGTGATCCTTGCCGGAATCAAGTTCGAGCAGAGAGCAGTGCCGTGGCTCGTCGGGCTCTACATCACCGCAGCCTACTGGTTCACCGCGTCGACGTCCTTCGCCAACCCCGCCGTCGCG
>Ga0123341_1002154_pt1 | contig 15904 bp, 12 predicted proteins | sample Turbeapinknodule_FD_89959 | JGI IMG/M metagenome (GOLD analysis project Ga0123341, IMG submission 89959) | Root nodule microbial communities of legume samples collected from Mexico - Turtle bean Mexico pink nodule | ecosystem: Host-associated > Plants > Roots > Nodule | place: Mexico: Nepantla... | reverse complement strand
GTTGTAATACTTTCTAAAAAATATTAATTAAATAGTTTAAAAAGTTACAAATAAAAGTTAAGTTAATGTATGTAGTAATAAAAAAAAGTAAATGAATATGTGTATCATTATGTTCATATAAAAGAGTGTATAAATTATAACTTTAAAATTCTGGAATTTTGTTTTGGGAAATAAAAAACAAAAGTATAATTCATTGAATTCTTACCCTAAACAAAACAAAAGTGAGAATTTGTCGAATTCTTATCATAAACAAAAATGATGCTATTCAAAAAATTAAATCTTAAAATCATGTTATCCAAAAAGTAAATTAAATCTCAAATAGTGTTATAAAAAAATAATTTCCAAAAAATATCATTTGCAGAAAAAGAAATAACACATATAATATAAAAAAAATACATTTTAATATTATTTTTTTAATTATAATGTAGGACAAAAAAAATTTGACAAACAGGTATTTGGGTTCACATGGAATAGCGTGGACAGAGCCACTGATTTGAGTGTATAAATAAAGAAGCAAGGCTCTTGATTATGAAAACCCCAAATGGTTGGTTACAATACTCTCTTCTGCATCAACAGGTTCCTCCTCCTTCTTTTTCCTATTCAACCATTTTCTTGTTTTATTCTATGCAATCATATTCTTCTGTACATGGTGGTGGAGTGAAAAATATGTGTTATTGTGGAAGTTGAAGAAGAAAAATGTGGAGGTTGAAGATAGGAGAGGGAGAAAAGGATCCATACCTATTTAGCACGAATAATTTTGTGGGAAGACAAACATGGGAGTTTGATTCTGAAGCAGGGAGTGATGATGAGAGAGAGGAAGTTGAGATAGCTCGTCAAAACTTCTATCAAAATCGTTTTCAGACCAAGGCTTGTGCTGATCGAATTTGGCGTTTTCAGGTACTTTTTAATTATAACATTATCTTTGCTTTTCATCTCATCAAACTTTCAAACACATGCAAAATTCATATCTACTTGTACAAAAAAATTAAATTCACATTTATAGAAGCATTAAATTAGACGGAGATTTTCTTAAAGTTTTATTTAATAATTCATCATTTTTTTATTATCATAAAAATGCATCCCAATACTTGGTTAAACTTAATTAACTTCACTTTAGATTTTACTGATTCGTCTAAAAAACAAGTCTTTGTTTTCACATATATGTTTACTACAACTATAATTTAATATGATTTTTTTTTTGTAAATATCTCTTTGTCTAAATGCTCCTCTTCCTTTGGGACTCTGATACTTGACATATATACTTAACAGATAAATAAATTAATATTTTAATTATTTTAATTTAAAATATTATAATATTATTATAAAAGAGTTGTTAAATAGTATCATTTACTGTACATGTGTCAACAAAACTTTTTTCTTTTTCATTAGTTTCATGTCATGTCGTAAACCTCCATCAATGAAACTCCAAATATTTTGGAACTTATCATATAATATAATATTATCGTTGATTATCGCATCTCATATTCTTAAATATAATATATATATATATATATATATATATATATAATAAAAAATACACAGTCGCAACCCGCTAGTGTATATAATACCAAAACACCAGCTAATAAGTAACGTATACTGATTAAAATGATTAATAATTTTTAATTTTAAAGATAATTTTATTATCATCATTATTTCAATTTTAAAAACCAGTTAAACAAGTTTTTAAGGATAGGATTGTTTGATTATTTAAGAAATTAGAGATTAATTATTTCACTGTTTTATTAATTTTAAAAATGAATTGAACAGATTAGTATAATTTTACATAAGAAAATAATAATGAATTGATTATTAATGATGTGATGATATTTAAGTGTAGAAATAAATTGAATCTATGATTACGATTGCTATACAGATTTTGAGAGAGAAAAATTTGAAAGAAAGAATAGCGAAAGTGAAGATAGAAGATGGTGAAAACATAAGTTTGGAGAAAACAAGAGTGACAGTGAAGAGAGCTGCTTCTTACCTTTCTGCATTACAAACCAGTGATGGCCATTGGCCTGCTCACCTTGCAGGTTCCCTCTTCTTCACTCCCGCATTGGTAACTTCAACTTTTTACTTCTTTTTTATAACATTTTTATTTTACAATTATTATATTCTATTTTTCAAAATGACTTATAATTTTGAAAGGGAAAAGAAAGTGATAAAAGATAAGGAAAACGATGAATGCATTACAGGAATCCACAAGTTAATGAGTTCAAAATTCAAAGAAATATACTGAGAAATTGGTATTTATAAGATTTTTTTTTTATATAATATTGCAGGTCATTTGTTTATATATTACAGGACATTTAGATTCTGTATTTTCAGAAGAACACCGTAAAGAAATTCTTCGTTACACATATTGTCACCAGGTATATTTAATTTAAAATATATCAATGTTATATGCAGACAAAAAAGAAAATATATGACTTTATAATTATTTCATCGGTCTTTAAGAGAAGAATAGGATCTTGATTAAAAATTGTCGAATAATCTAGAAAGTTATTTAGTCTAATATCTTTGCTCTTTTATTTTCTCTTTTTCATTATTATTAAAATTACTGTATACATAACTTTATCATTGTTATGTAAGCATTGAATTTGAAATTATTTTCTGATGAATTTGAAGAACGAAGATGGAGGTTGGGGACTGCACATAGAAAGTCACAGCACTATGTTTTGTACTGCACTTAATTATATATGTATGCGAATTCTTGGAGAAGGACCTAACGGTGGTCATAACAATGCTTGTGTTAAAGCAAGAAACTGGATTCACGATCATGGCGGTGTAACATATATACCTTCATGGGGCAAATTCTGGCTTTCAGTATGATTACTTTTCTATAACATTTCGTACATTAATATTTGCATGCATGTTACTGATTAATTACAAAAATCTTACATATATAGGTACTTGGTGTAGTTGACTGGTGTGGAAGCAACCCAATGCCTCCAGAATTTTGGATCCTTCCTTCTTTTCTTCCTATGCATCCGGGTCAAATTAATTAATTAATTTTCATTTGTTATTATTTCTGGAATTAATATATATATAGTGAAATAAATTTTTTATCTCATTTGACCCTTAATAATACAGGTAAAATGTGGTGTTACTGTCGATTGGTGTACATGCCCATGTCTTATTTATATGGGAAGAAATTTATGGCTCCAATCACGCCGTTAATAGCAAATTTGAGAGAAGAGCTTTTTGTTCAGCCTTATGACAAAAATACATGGAAGAAAGCACGTCATAAATGTGCAAAAGTAAGATACTCAAATATTAACTAGCAAATGCACATTGTGTAAATATACTTTTATATTTATAAAATAAAGTTATAAATAAAAATATTAAAAAATATATTTTAAATTGTAAATAATATATTACAAAGTGTATCTTAAGCAACTCAACCTAACGAGTGGCACAATAGACCATATTACAAGGTAGATTTTAAGTCTAACTCAACCCCATAAAACCAACTTATAAAATAAGGTTTACACCTACTTATATACAATGAAATATTTTTTATCTCTATTCGATGTGAGATCTCCAACATAATATACACTGGTTAAAAGTATTTTAACATAATTAATTTAAAAATATGAAAATCACGTCTTTTGATATAAAGAATTCTGATATGTTGACAACCAACAATTTAATGTATATTATGTAAGTTAAAATAGACGGAAAAATATTCTTTTTACTTAAATGTGAACCCATAGGAAGAGTTGGAGAAATTTTGAAAAATTGTAAATTGTTAACTTTGACTGTATAGTTGTCAAAGTAACATTTTTCTGGGCATGAGTCCTAATATATTTACATTTTTATGAAAAAAAATAATTGTTCTTTTTATGAATTACAGGAAGATCTTTATTATCCTCATCATTGGATACAAGATCTAATATGGGATAGTTTATATGTTTTTACCGAACCCCTTCTAAATCGATGGCCTTTGAACAAGTTAGTTAGAGAAAAAGCACTTCAAGTGACAATGAACCATATTCATTATGAAGATGAAAATAGTCGATATATTGCTATTGGATGTGTGGAAAAGGTAAACAACATTATATATTGTTTTTCGCTTAGTATAAATAAAGATTTTAGTTTTTCTCCATAAATCATTAAAACAGACCACTATTATGCTTATATTTTATAGGTTTTATGCATGCTTGCTTGTTGGGTAGAAGATCCAAATGGAGATGCTTTCAAAAAGCATCTTGCAAGGATCCCAGATTGTTTATGGATTTCAGAAGATGGAATGACCATGCAGGTAAATATTGGATTACCAATTTTATTAGTAAATCTATTGTCAGATTTTAATAATACAAATTAGGTTAAACCTTATTATTATAGTTACTAATAATGGTTGGTAATGGTAAAAAATGGTAAATTAATTGTATGATAAATTAATTAATGCATTTGTTTGTATAATGCAGGGTATTGGAACCCAGTCATGGGATGCTGGATTCATCGTTCAAGCTCTCTTAGCTACTAACCTAATAGATGAGTTTGGTCCCACACTTGCAAAAGCACACGATTTCATCAAGAAATCTCAGGTTATAACTACGTATCATAATAACTTGAGGAAGAAAACTCTCACTTCAACTAACTTCATCTACATTGTATAATTCACCTAACACAACCAATTAGAATCAACTATAATTAAATATTATATATTATAAATTCTAATAGAATCTGTAATTTTCATTAAAGTCATGACTAGCAAAAATAAATAACGAAGTCTAACTAACTAATTACTTGGCACAAGCAATTACCTAGTCAACATATATGTTATATATAACTATATTGGTTAATTTCAAAAACACAATTTTTATTTATTAGTTTTATGAAACACCAAAAAATTGACATTCTAATTTTATAGGTTACAGAAAATCCTTCTGGGGATTTTAAGAGTATGTATCGTCATATTTGTAAAGGGTCGTGGACCCTTGCAGACAGAGACCAAGCATGGCAAGTTTCTGATACTACTGCAGAATGTTTTAAGGTAATTAATTAGTACTCGTAATTAAGGTGACGTAATTTTGTTTTGTTAAGAAGTTTCATGTACGTATAAAACAAGCACACATCTTAACCTAACTAATTAATTATCCTATGTTTCAGTGTTGTTTACTTTTATCAGTGTTGCCAGAAGAGATTGTGGGAGAAAAAATGGAACCTGAAAAATTGTACGATTCAGTCAATCTGTTACTGTCACTTCAGGTGAGTATTATTAAATTTATGGTGACATGCTTTCAATTGATTAATCAATGATCCTTCTTATAGTTTGCTTTAATTACTATAGAGTGAACATGGAGGTATGTCTGCATGGGAGCCAGCAAGAGCTCAGGAATGGTTAGAAGTAAGTGTTATATTAAATAATGTTGCAATGTGGATAAACTTGATCAATATTAAGAAACAGGTTTTGTTACCTAATTTGAATGGATTAATTAACTTTTTGATTACTTACTAGCTACTGAATCCTACGGAATTCTTTGCTGACATAGTAGTTGAGCATGAGTATGTTGAATGCACTGCATCAGCAATTCAAGTTTTAGTGTTGTTCAAAAAGCTTTATCCAGAGCATAGGAAGGAAGAGATTGAGAATTTCATTGCTAAAGCAGTACCATTCATCGAAGATTCACAATTAGATGATGGTTCTTGGTATGGAAATTGGGCAGTTTGCTTCACTTACTGCTCCTGGTTTGCAATTGGAGGTTTAGTTGCTGCTGGAAAAAGTTACAAAAACTGTGTTGCTATTCGTAAAGCTGTGGAATTTCTACTTAGAATACAAAATGAGGATGGTGGGTGGGGAGAGAGTTACCTTTCTTGCCCAAGAAAGGTTTGTAATTAAATCATGATTTATCATAACAGTTTCCTTCAACTATATTACTAACAATGTTTTAATGAATGGATGTTTATATATGATGAAGGAGTATGTACCTCTTGAGGGAGGTCGATCAAATCTTGTGCAAACATCTTGGGCTCTAATGGCTCTAATTCTTGCTCAGCAGGTATTCTTCTGATCTGCATGTCTATCAGATACTATGGATCCATTTCATTGCATCTCAAATATTAACACGTTATGTTCAAAAAAATATTATAAATACATGATTTTCTTTACATTTTTCAAAATTTTGTATGCAGGCTGAAAGAGACTCAACTCCTCTTCATCGTGCAGCTAAGTTACTAATTAATTCTCAGTTTGAAGATGGTGATTGGCCCCAACAAGTAACTTTCACATCTCAATTCTTTGAATTTGATAATATGACTCAAATTAATATATGCTTAGTTCAGAGTAATAAGAATTAGTTATTTAAAATCAAAGGTGAGAGTGATAATTAGTTATAAAAAAGTTGCCTGGAAATAACATTGTTCAATGTTTTTTTGTGACAATAGACTGTAGTTGTGTTTTGATTTGTTTTTAAATTGATAAATTGGAATGATGTTTTATTGTTAATTATTGTTTGTGATTTATTGTGGCAGGAAACCCTTGGAGTATACTTGAGAAATTGCTTGGTTCATTACCCATTCTATAGGAATGTTTTCCCGATGTGGGCTTTGGCTGAATATCATAAAAATGTTCTATTGCCTTCCGTTACTGTATGAACTGAAAACTTCAGAGCCCACAAGGGTCGTTCGTTAAGATTCTATTCGTTTTATACTATTAAAGTGTTTTGTGGCCCAAGATAAGGGTCGTTTCAATGGTTTACACACACACGAGTTTTCCTGGTTATGTGTATTTTGTTTTTTACTCAACTTTTACAATATAATAATTTAACATACATAACTAATTTTGGATCAATTAAAATTTAAAAGCAAAAATTAACATGAATTTTTTTTTTAATTAAACAATCCTTTTTTTTTCTCTAGATTAAGTCTTTTTTTTCAAAAAATTTCTCTCCTTCCATTGATAGTTTTGGATGGAATGATATTCACGACATTGAGATTATGACTGACTTGATGGTAGATACAAAAAAATAATGACATTATCAAATAATATAGTTGCTTTAATGAAGTGAAGAGAATGATTGAAAGTGGAGGTTATTTTATATGATATGTGAGATTTTGTGTGGAAATGGGTGAGAGTATGCTTTCTCTTTCTTCCTATTGTTACCTTAAAATAAGATAAGGAATTAAGAAAAGAGTGAAGGAGTTAATTTGCGTATAAAAACTGTATATTAATATTAATTTAAAAAATAAAAAATAATTTTATTTTTAAGTAATTCATATGAAATGACTAAATACTTGATATATTAAATAAGAATAAAATTAAACAAAAATTATGTAAAAAAAAATTATAATGGATGTATACATAGGTATATAAACATCGAAAAAAGAATGCAATTAGAAAGAAAAAAAAATGGTGTAAAAAATGTAATCCGCTAAAAAGGGTCCCAATGCCAAATTTAAAATTGTTAATGAAATAATGTCGTTATTGTTTTATTTTAAATAAGGTTTAATTATAATATCTTAATACTTTTTAGCATTTTAAAACAAAATAATAAAATGGTATACTTAGGTGTATGACTCTAACCTGAGTCAGCAAGTGCGGCTTCTTAAATTTGATATTCTAGTCGCAGGACGCGTTTTCTTTTTCTTTTCTTTTTAAGAAAAAATGGTATTCTAGTTTTACAACTTTCTCTTATTACCTGTAAATCATTAGTCCGTTTTGATCCTTAAGTAATAGTATCACTAAAAGTCATGTATTAAGAAAAATAGGAAAGTCAAAGATATGGACTAAATGAATTAAGAAAAATATTTTCTTATCATCTCATGTCATTATTAATGGATAAAATCTGAAAGGACAATTTAGCACATTTTTATTTCAAAAATTATATTTAAGATCGTAAGTTTCAGATCTAAGTATTATAAAATGTTTTTATTAAAATATATTAACGTGACATTAAATTGAAACTCATGGATCATAGAAATAAAATAAAAAATTATCTTAAATATAACTCTTTCCCTTAATAACTTTAAAATAAAATATTATTAAAGCTATTCTTGCATAAAATAAAAATTATAAAGAAATCTTGAAATGGTTGGAAATTTGGGTTTTCAAAACATAAGATATATATTATATGGAATTTTAGGGTTTTCAAAGTGCCATTTCATCAGCGTGACAAAATAATAATAATTATTATTATTATTATTATTATTATTATTGAAAAGGATTTTTTTATTGAATCACGGGACTAGGCGTAAACCTCGATAACTGCTCAGTACTATGGTTTAAGAAAACATCACAGTATTGTACAAACATTAATATCACAGTATTGTACAAACATTAATATCACAGTCCTGCACACTAAGTTGAACACTAATATTATGGTTTTCCCAACTTACACTTGTTTGCTAAATGCTTTCTTCATAGTATTTTGCATCATTTTTCTGGGTTTGACTTCTGCCAGGGACACTCTTAGATATTCTGAATCCATCAGAGACTCAGAGATAGTAACCTCAAACGACAGTGTCTTCGTACTTGGTTTCTTCAGCCCTCAGAATTCAACGCACCGCTATGTAGGAATCTGGTATCTCTCTGACTCCAACGTCATATGGGTAGCTAATAGAGACCAACCACTCCTTGATTCTTCTGGGGTTTTGAAAATCTCCAAAGATGGTAACCTGGTTCTAGTTGATGGAAAAAACCAAGTTATTTGGTCGTCCAATGTGTCAAACACTGCAACAATGAATTCCACTGCTCAAATTTCCCATTATGGGAATCTAGTGCTGAAAGATGACTCCACGGGACAGACCATATGGGAGAGTTTCGAGCATCCTTGTGATGCAGCAGTGCCAACCATGAAGATCAGTGCTAACAAAATCACAGGTCAGAAAATACAGTTTGTGTCAAGGAAAAGTGCTTCCGATCCTTCTACTGGCTATTTCTCTGCTTCTCTTGAACGTTTGCATGCTCCAGAGGTGTTTATATGGATTAATGGAACTCGACCTTATTGGAGGACTGGTCCATGGAATGGTAGAATCTTCATTGGGACACCATTGATGTCAACTGGGTATCTTTATGGATGGAGTGTAGGATATGAAGGAAATGATATTGTTTATCTAACTTACAGTTTTGCAGACCCATCTTCATTTGGAATCCTTACCCTGTCTCCAGAAGGAAAGCTTAAATTGGTAAGGTATTATAACAAAAAGCAAGGGTTGACTTTGGATCTAGGACTTTCTGATTGCGATGTTTATGGCACATGTGGGGCATTTGGAAGCTGTAACGGGCAGAGTTCATCAATATGTAGCTGTTTGAGTGGATATGAGCCCAGGAATCAAGAGGAGTGGAGAGGGAAAAATTGGACTAGTGGGTGTGTGAGAAAGGTGCCACTCAATTGTGAGAGGTTAGACAATGGGAGTGAAGCTGTGCAAGAAGATAGATTTTTGAAACTTGAAACAATGAAAGTACCAGATTTTGCGGAGAGATTAGATGTTGAGGAAGGCCACTGTGGAACACAGTGCTTGAAGAATTGCTCTTGTTTGGCGTATGCATATGATGCTGGCATTGGGTGCTTGTATTGGACCAGAGACTTAATTGACTTGCAAAAATTCCAAACTGCAGGCATTGATCTCTACATCCGTCTCGCCCATTCAGAATTTCAATCGAGTATGCTATTTTTTTGTTCTTTGTTCATGTTTATTCTTCCAATTTACTGTTTATGTCAGTCTGATTCTGAATGAGTTTTCCTTAAACTTTCGTAGGTAATGCACAAGAGCATACTAACAAAAGAAGAGGCAAGGGATTAATCATCGAAATTACATTGGCAACTGCTGCAGCAATAATCATCTTGGCCATCTGTGCTTATCTAGCCATTCGTAGATTTCACTCGAGTAAGGGAACTGCTAAAAATTCGGGTAATCAAACCTTAAACACAAACAAATAGAATTAGGGAAACATATATTTAAGAAGAATAAATAGTGCTTCCTTTGTTATATGTGCTTCTATTAGTGATGTCAACAATTTGATACAAAACAATTTACAACAACTCTGAATTCGGAAGCTTCAAGATTTAGATTCTTGCTATATCATTGTTGGTATCCTACAGTATTAGACAAAATGGGAATTATCCATTTGATTACTTAGAGGAAATATGATACAAATGGTCGTTATATTAACAATTTAGCCTCACATATTTTGTGGCAAAAAGGCATTTTGGAAAGAATTTATCTGATGACCAATGATCTAATATAATAGGAAAGAGTAAGATGAATACTGATCTCTATTCATTTAATGGATTTCATCCAAGCACAAATGGTTCTCCATGTGTGGTATTTAATTTTTTATTAGTTAATATAAATTAAAGAGGGGAAGAACAACTGTTGTTTAATTCAATCCAAAAAACTAATACATTTGGAACATGTACAGGAAGTCAGAATCAAAGAGTGACTGCGGTCCAGAAATCAGCGAAACTGGATGAGCTACCGTTATTTGATTTTGAAGTCGTCGCAAATGCTACAAACAGTTTTCACTTGGCTAATACGCTTGGAAAGGGTGGTTTTGGTCCAGTTTACAAGGTAATATTTTTCTAGTGTTTGAAGATTTAATGATTAAAGATTATGATATTTAGTTGCAAATCTTATTTTATAAGTCTGTTTCTATAAAGTTGAATTTCCTTAAAGACATTCATATCACCTATTTCTAAAACTTCCATTTTAATTTTGCTCAATTTCTCTATTAGGGACTATTTTCAGATGGTCAGGAAATTGCAGTGAAAAGACTCTCCAGAGCATCTGGACAAGGTGTGGAAGAATTTATGAATGAAGTGGTGGTGATTTCTAAACTTCAACATCGCAATCTTGTAAAACTTCTTGGCTGCTGCATTGAAGGAGACGAAAAGATGCTCATCTATGAATTCATGCCAAATAAAAGTTTGGATGCATTCATCTTTGGTAGTTTATGCATCTATATAATTCACCTTCAAAACATTCATGTCAAAACATCTAGTAAAGTGAAATATGAACAATTTATTCAGTTCATGCTAACATAGTTTGGCTAAATTTCTCTCATTTTCAGATCCACTCCGGCGGAAACTTCTAGACTGGACAAAACGTTTTACTGTAGTTGAAGGAGTTGCTCGGGGCTTAATCTATCTCCACAGAGATTCTAGATTAAAAATTATACATAGAGATTTAAAGGCAAGCAATATCTTACTAGATGCAGATATGAATCCAAAGATATCAGACTTTGGTTTGGCTAGAATACATAAAGGGGAGGATGAAGTTAACACTAAGAGGGTTGTTGGCACATAGTAAGTATGCTTTATAATACTTGTATTATTAACATAAAGTTTGCTTGGAGAATTAACTTTTATGTGATGTGAATAAATAAATAGTGGCTACATGTCCCCTGAATATGCTATGGAAGGATTATTTTCTGAGAAATCAGATGTATATAGCTTTGGAGTTTTGTTACTGGAGATTATTAGTGGAAAAAGAAACACTAGTTTTCGTAATGATGATCAGTCTCTCAGCCTCATAGGATATGTAAGTTTTCCCACTGCACAGCCTTCTTATTTGCATATAGCCTTTGTTTGCTTGCTAATATTTCAATTCATTTTTACTTAGGCGTGGAATCTATGGAACGAAGACAATATTAGCTTTTTGGTTGATCCAGAGATATCAGCTTCAGGATCTGAGAATCATATTTTGAGGTGCATCCATATAGCATTTCTTTGTGTGCAAGAAGTTGCAAAAACTAGACCAACTATGACTACTGTGCTCTCGATGCTTAACAGTGAGATATCCCATCTACCTCCTCCTAGGCAAGTTGCATTTGTTCAGAAGCAAAGTTCATCAAGTTTAGAGTCTTCTTCTCGAGAAAATCATTGTAACTCCAACAACCATGTAACTCTTACTGATATCCAGGGAAGATAAATATATAATCATTTTCACTGTGAAAATTGCTGCCATTCTACATGCCGAAGATATCACAAATAGATGATTATTCAGTTATATTTATCCACTAGCAGTCTTATTTTATATATTATCAGAAACCTTCGATATAACAGCAAAAAGAAACCAAAGTAAAGTGAAAATCATGTTACTTGTACACAATATTTTATATTCAAATATGTCACATGTTAGGCTTGGTGGCTTGTTGCCTTCTGAGTCATTTTTCCTCACTCTTTGCCCATTATAAGGCTTGTTGTCTAAATTATGCTTTTAATACTTGTACATCAAAATTGTTTTAAAAGCCTTCACAAGTGTATCTAGAGAATGCATACAGATATAGATGATAAAACATGAATTGGATTTGAAAATAGCAAGTTGCACTTCTTATTTAATACTAGCATGCTGCAATGATATAAAGGAAAATATTTTTTTATTAAACATGTAGCTTTTTCCTTTAAAGATATGTATATATGCACATTTAAATGTGCATACATTTTTTTTATCATTAAAATAGAGCCATGACGACCATATAATGAGATTGAAGATATAATAGTAGGTTTAGGTGCTTAGCCCAGTAAGCAAAGGAAAGCATCAGCTATACCGTGGTGGTTAAGCTGGAACCATAAGAAACCTTTACAACGGACATATATTCACTATACAGAATAAAGACCACAATTCAAGTCAAGGAATCCTCTCTCATTAGGGGTATCGTGTTCGATTTTTGTTTCATGTTTATAAACTAAAATATATGTTCAGAAATATTATTCTTGAAAAATGATACCTGAACATAATTTTTCTTGTTGAATAATGCTTTTTTGAAAGCATTGCGAATGATGTTGAACTGTAAAATTTTATATAAGCGACACTTTATACCGACAGCTACATTACTTGAGATTGTATGTTACTATTGTAACGTGACACTTGAATCTCAAGAAAGGAACAAAATCGTTGGACGAAGAATCCCATAGATGTCTTGAGTTTCATGCACGAAATTCTGAAAGTGATAAAAGTACAAATTAAATAAAAGTTTCAGAAATAGGTAGGTCCAATGTTATCCTTGATTAGTTCACAGCAATATATAATCAGAACCATTTCATATGATTCTTCCATGAAGCACTAGTTACCCTCATAGAAGAGTTAAACCCCTTTTGAAATGGCTCATCCTACCTCACAGCCTGCACAAGGAGCGAAGCCAAAACGTTCAAACCTTCTCCGTTACATTGCCATGGTAATACTGGCCTTGATCATCATTGTGGGTATAGCTGTGATCATAGTTTGGTTGGTAGTGAAGCCTGAAAAGTTGGAGTACAGTGTGGAGAATGCTGCAATCCACAACTTTAACTTAACGGATGCAAATCACCTCTATGCAAACTTTGATTTCACTGTAAGATCATACAATCCAAATTCTAGAGTCTCGATATACTATGACAGTGTTGAGGTGTCAGTGCGTTATGAGGACCAAACTCTAGCCACCAATGCTGTTCAGCCATTCTTTCAGTCACATAAAAATGTGACCAGGCTGCACGTTGGGCTCACAGCCCAAACCGTGGCCTTGTACGAGTCTGTGCCTAAGGACCTTAAGCTTGAGAAATCCTCAGGGGATATTGAGTTAGATGTGTTGGTGAGGGCAAGGATAAGGTTCAAGGTTGGGTCGTGGAAATCAAAGCATCGAGTTTTGAGGGTATTTTGTTCTCCTGTCTTGGTGCATTTCTCCAAAGCCAAGAGTTTCGAAAGGGTCCCTTGTGAAGTTGAACTCTAAACAACCAACCCAAGAGTTTCCAAAGGCTCCCTTTTCAATCTATTTATTACTATTTCTTCTTTTTATGGTTTAGTAGTTTTTCTGTCCTTCTTACTCTGTCACTGTTAATTCATGTTATGATTCTTTGTCCCTGTTATTGTAATTTTCTTTCTCGTGGCTTGTTAATTGGTTTTGGTTTTCCCATATGTTGAAGAAATGGTTGTGTGTATACACCAAAAAAGGAAAATTGGTTGCAATTCATCCAATTGATGCAAAATGTTGAAACTTGTGAGCATGCGAGTGTCGTCCTTCTAAGTTATACAATTTTTAATGGGTACTTCCTAATCAGACTCTGACCACAATGCATTTATGTTTATCAACAAAGAATTTAAATAATAACAAAATGGTTGTGTGCTGTATTTATTGCAGCAAACTAAATGTTTAGGGAAAGAAATTTTACTTACTGACGTAAAATGATACATTTAGAGTGCGTTTGTTTCCGAAGTTATAAACAGCGTAATGCAACCTTAGAAATCCATTAAGTAAAATGAGATTATAATATAGGGAAGAGTCTTTGCAGACAAATAGAGAGTATCAGTATCAGGATTGGCGTGTGAGTGAAGCAAGTGAAGGAGGCAAGGTGTTTGGTCATTAAATGTCTCAAACATTGAGTCCAATTCCACTCTGAAACTTCTAAATACTGGAAACCTTATCTTGCTTAACAGGCATCAATTGTTGGAGATCCCACATCGACTAGAGATTAAAACCTTTCATTCAATATAAGTGGGTGCAAACCTCACCTCATTGAGCCGGTTTTATGGGATTGAGTTAGGCTTAAAGTCCACTCCATAATATGGTATCAGAGCCATTTCAAGTCTATCCTGACGAGTATTTGTTGGGTCTATCGTGCCACCCCTATCGGGCCGCACGAGTAGTTACAGTGATGGGGCTGTTGTGTTGATTTTGGTTCGTGTCCACATCAGCAAGAACGGAAAGACAACCATCGATGGTGCTGAGCACAGGGGAAAGCCATTCACAAAACCCAAGTGCAACTTCAACAACTCAAGTTTTCGAAACCAAGAGGAGTCACTGAGCCTCTTAGGATATGTAAGCCTTTTCTATGTCTACAATTGTTTATGCATCCAAGATCTTGATGGGTATATTCAACCTTAGTTTTTTCTTAAATTGCTATCTGACTTGTTCATCTATGACAGTAACATTGTTGATAGAGTATGTATTTTTGTGCTGACATGAATTATCGTTAATAATTCAATTATTTTTCGAGAAAGGAGTCTCAACCTTAATATCCATTTCAGGGTTGTTTCTCCCTGCAGCCCAACAAATGACTTCCTGCACCCCATCATTATCGGAAAAGACCATTTTACCCATTTTTAAAATGATTTCCAGATTACTCTTTCCAGAATATTCTGGAACTTACTTTTTGGAACACATTTTATTATGAATTTCGGATTTATCACTTCAGAAATTAAAAAAATGTGTTCTGAAAAAGATATTCCATAATGATTTTTTGCCTTCTGGAAAGGAAAAACATTTTGCTTCCAGAACCTTTATTCCAGAAATACTTTTTGCTTATGAACCCATATTCCATAATCATAAAAAATTATTAAGGATAATTCTGGTATTACATAAAATATAGGGGTGCAGGAAGAAAAAATGTAGGAGTGCAGGAAGAAATGCTTCCATAGGAGGTCCCAATTATTTTTTGAGGAGTCCAATTATTTTTGTACACGCCTTCTAACTTTGACATAACCTTCCAACTAACATCCTTCTGACTAACATGATTCCTCCAACTACGTAAAACAAAGTAACACTGTTAAGAATAAAATATTGGTAGATAAATAAAACTCATTTTTACTCTTTAAAAAATATGCATGTAAAATAAAACAAAATATAAAATATAAAAATAATATATACCACAAAGTCAATTACTCTTAAGTGATATTAGTGAAGCTAATTAGCATTCAAGAGTTTGGTAATACACTTCTAAATCTGACTCAACTCCTTAATCTGACCCAACTCCTTAATCTGACCCAATAAGAAAGGGCCCATAACAATCATAGCATAAAATTCAAAAACTATGTACGTCCTTATACCGTGTTCAGAGTACCGAGTGTCGAATACTTAATTCTAACTTGAACGTCAGAGTGTCTTTTACAGGTACCATCTGAATCTGGACTCGTGAATATCAAAAAGTAGAACTAAAAGAGGAGAGTGAGAACATATATATACATAAACATTTATCTTATATCTTTC
>Ga0123341_1002152_pt1 | contig 15909 bp, 23 predicted proteins | sample Turbeapinknodule_FD_89959 | JGI IMG/M metagenome (GOLD analysis project Ga0123341, IMG submission 89959) | Root nodule microbial communities of legume samples collected from Mexico - Turtle bean Mexico pink nodule | ecosystem: Host-associated > Plants > Roots > Nodule | place: Mexico: Nepantla... | reverse complement strand
CTTTAATTTAATTATTTTTTAATAATAAAATGAATAATTAAAGTATATTTTTTATTCGGTTTTCTGAACTAATAAAGAGATAATTAGTTTAGAGTATAAAACTATAAATTATCCCTTCCTTACCCTTTTTCGGTTTTCTAAGCATTCGCTTCCTCTCTTTCCTCATCCACTATTTCTCTCCGTTTTCTGGTACAGCCGGAAAACCTCCCCCGTTCGCCGGAAAACCGCTTTCGTTTTCCGCGTCCCTTTTTCAGCGTCTCCAGAGGAAGCTGATTTCGGTCTTCTCATTCTCACGTTGGCATTCTCTCGCAATTTGCTTTTGTAGCATCTCTGAGGCGTTGGATCTCTCTGTGACGCGGTTTTAGCCTTCTATTCGGCGTTCTTCGAGAATGTGGCGAGCCTGGTTGTTATTCGAGGCTCGCGCTTAATCTGCATCATTGAGGATCGTTGTTTAGGGTTTGGATTCAGATTTTTATCGTGCCTGCTTTTTCTGGCGATTTTTTGTACTTGTTAACGAAGACGGAGGCCTACAGGGAGCGACTTCGTAATGAAATGGTAGGCCAATCGTGTTTTGTTCAGAAATTTTTTTGTATTGCCTTTTTATTTGGTTTTTGATTCGCTAATGCTTGGAACTCTCCAGATAATGTATCTTCTTCTGCTCTTCCTTCAGATCTCGGACATTGTTACAATATTTTACAGTTTTGATGTGATTCCTGTTGTTTTGTTTGCTTGAATAATGATTTTTTTCAAATCACGTCTTTTAATATTTTTCTTTTTCCCTCGTTTATATTTTTCGTGTTTGGGATTCAGAGTGTGATACACAACTGATGTTCTTGAGGGATGCTTAAGGTGCATTTTGTTAGAGTGTATATTTTTTCTCCAGTAAGTAAACCATGGTTCTTCTCTGAAAATCATTAGTAGAATAGAAAAGAGGAACACGGTTCTTCTCTTTTTCTTTTTTCTCACCAGTTTCTGGAATAGTATTTTAGAAGATTAAGTTTAACCGATGATTAATAATTTTCTCGGCTTATAATTTTCTTTCCTTTTTCGTGTTGAAATTTATGTGATTTGCGCTACTTTTTTTTTATTGATTTATCCCAAGGTGGAAATAGTGATGTTGAGAGGAGTAAACTATTCAAATTTCAGCGCATGCATTTGTTGAATATTTCTATTAGATTGTTTTTGTTGACTCTTTTGCTTTGCGTGGTTCTAAATTGGGATAAGGTACTTTTGCTCAATTTTTTCCCTTAGCGGATACTTTTCAGAATGAGGTGATCTTACGTTTGACTCAGAATGACTCTGTTCGTATAATGTTCCCAACTTTGGTTGCCACATTACGAACGACCCATCTTCTAATTATTGTCTCCTCAATGGTAATATACGATAGAAATTCGAATTTATTTTCGCCCTGGGATTGCTCTAGTTTGCTAGAGTTCAAACTTTAGTCCATTCACTCCTTCGAAATACATTCTTTCAAGCTGGATTGACATCCTTTTTGTTCATTTGAAGAATTACCGGGCAATGCCTTGCATGACGCTTTGTCACCTTAGTTCAACGATCCAGTTTTGCTAACATAACATATTTCAATATGTTCATTGTTGATCACTATCCATCTATTTTCACATTGACTTAATTTTGTTTTCACGTGTGCGTTTCACTCTAGCATTACATTTAAAATCCTGAATGTGAAATGTTTGAAATACAGGTGGAAAGAAGAGTGACTTTATCTAAGGAAGTTAGGAATGGGTTAGAATTTTTGAAGCGTAAAAGGCTTCAGCGTGCACAATCTGTCACTGCCACCCAGACAAATATTGCTAACATGATGAACAGAAGTGGAGGAGATGCTTTAAGAGCTTCATCATCATGTGGCATGAGATTGCATGGTAATGCTGATGTCTTTTCCAAACGCAAGGTGGATAAGTTTGATACAAATGACCTGGACTGGACTGATTCAATTCCAGAGTGTCCTGTGTATTCGCCAACAAAAGAGGAATTTGAGGATCCTTTGATTTATTTGCAAAAGATAGCTCCAGAAGCTTCTAAATATGGTAATAAGTTTTGGTCTGTTGAATATTATTTCTTCTAGTGTGTATTCACTTTAGTATTTTGGATTGATATTACATATTGGTGAACAGTATGTGGTTTTGAAAAACTCACGGAATGGCAGGGTTTTCCAGTGCTTGCCCTTCTTTAATCCGGCTTTTGAGTTTGTTGAGAGGGTATTGAACATTAGTGCTGTAAAAGATAAAATCATTGAATGATGAGGATACAAAATGTAAGATTAACTGAAGGATGATCATTCTTTCTGTATCTTAAACTTTAAAAAGATTATATACATAATGAAATCAAGAAGTCTGACTAATGGACATGGTGTGGAGATATTAATTAAATGATTTTTCTCTCAATCTTGTGTCATCATATGTCTAGCCTAACACTCACTATTTGTATTCATTTCCTGAGGTATTCTATATTCGTATTTTTTCTGAAACCTTTGGTTTAAATGTGAGGATTACTATTGGTTATTTTGGAATTTGGTAGTTAAATTCTATTCAGCATGATGAAATGAAAGTAGCCTCCTTGTATATTGTATATTGGGGGAGGGGATAGATGAAACCATTTGTGCGATAGAACTGACCTAAATGTTTTCTATTTGAATCTTGTGATAAATTTCAGGTATATGCAAGATTATTTCTCCTTTGAGCGCTTCAGTACCTGCTGGGGTTGTCTTAATGAAGGAGAAAGCAGGATTCAAGTTTACAACTAGAGTGCAGCCTCTTCGCCTTGCTGAATGGGATTCTGAAGACAAAGTCACGTTTTTTATGAGTGGAAGGTCGGTTTCCCTACTGATTATATTAATATTTGCATTATGTGATTTTAATTGCATTATTGCCCTTTTGATTAATAAATATTAATTTAAACAGAAATTACACGTTTCGTGATTTTGAGAAAATGGCAAACAAGGTATTTGCTAGAAGATATTGCAGTTCTGGATGCCTTCCTGCCACATACTTGGAAAAAGAGTTTTGGAATGAAATTGGTTGTGGGAAGATGGAAACTGTTGAATATGCATGTGATGTTGATGGCAGTGCCTTTTCGTCTTCTCCCATTGACCAGCTTGGGAACAGCGAATGGAATTTGAAGGTCTTGATTTTATTGGTGTCTCACTATTTGTTTAGATATCCTTTTTCTTTCTTTATAGAAGAGCAGAATATCTGTGACAAAGATACGTTTTGGCTTTTCCCTTGATATAGTAGTTAACTTATTAAACAATTCCTTCTCTATGATCTCAGAAACTTTCAAGGTTGCCCAAATCAAGTTTACGTCTCTTGGAAACATTAATTCCGGTATGATAGTTTCTTATGCTGGTCAAGTCATTTTTGTAATATACTTTTTACATGAATTGATATTAGATTTTCATTCCAGGGAGTAACGGAACCCATGCTTTACATTGGAATGCTGTTTAGTATGTTTGCTTGGCATGTGGAAGATCATTATTTGTACAGGTAAAAATGTTGCTTATTTTCATAAGTCCATGATAAAATTATCACAACTGAAGACTTTCTTCTTTAGTTGTTTATTTATTGATATTAATATATTACATTGTTATGACAGCATTAATTATCATCACTGTGGGGCATCCAAAACATGGTACGGTATTCCAGGTCATGCAGCTTTGGAATTTGAAAGGGTGGTGAGAGAACATGTGTACACTAATGATATTTTATCAAGTGATGGGGAAGATGGTGCCTTTGATGTTCTCCTGGGGAAAACAACTCTGTTTCCACCAAATATTTTGTTGGAGCATGAAGTCCCTGTTTACAAGGCTGTTCAAAAGCCTGGGGAGTTTATAATAACTTTCCCTAGGGCCTATCATGCTGGCTTCAGTCATGGTTAGATTTTCTCATCTCTATTTTCTAGTCCCAGGAATGATATCCCACCTATTCACTGCATGTGAAGTAAATAAATTAAAAAAACTAATCCATGTAATATTCGTTACTATTGTAGGTTTCAACTGTGGAGAAGCAGTGAATTTTGCAATTGGTGATTGGTTTCCGTTAGGGGCTATTGCTAGCAGAAGATATGCACTTCTTAACAGGGTTCCTTTACTGCCTCATGAAGAACTTCTATGCAAAGAAGCAATGCTTCTCCGTACATGCTTGGAACTTGAAGATTCTGATTTTCCCTCTTCAGATTTCTTTTCTCACAATAGCATTAAGATTTCATTTGTTAACTTGATGCGATTTCATCATTGTGCGCGATGGTTTCTAACGAAATCAAGGGCTTGTATAAGCTTCTCTTCTCATTCCCATGGCACAATTCTCTGTAGCCTTTGCAAACGTGACTGTTACATAGCTTATGTTGACTGCAACTGTCATGCGCATCCTGTATGCCTACGTCACGGTAAGCTTTGCTCATTGTCATTTACTAATGTGTTATGTATGTTTGGTTGTTACGTGTTATTTGATTCTATGCTTTGCTTAATATTATTTACCATGTATGATAATCTCATGGATTTAGAATTGTTTCTTCAATATCCTATGACATTATAATAGGAAAAAAATAATCTTGTTTCTGGACTAAAAGAATAAATTATGGACACAATGAGTTATTTACTTGATTATTAAATGCATTTTTTGTGATTCAATATTCTCATTTTTTATGTCTTTAAATTTTGAGAATTCAGATGTTGATTCTCTTGACTTCACCTGTGGGAGCAAACACACACTTTATATGAGGGAGGATATTATGGATATGGAAGCTGCAGCCAAGATGTTTGAGCAGGAAGATGGGATATCATATGAGATAAGGAAGCAAACCAAAAGTGGCCAAAACATGTATGCGTATCCTTTATCAAATATGTTTCAGAGAGCCGAGGCAAATGGATACATTCCTTATTGTGAGCTAAAACTTGATTCTGTTGTTGAATTTTATACAACTCCAGAGCACTCAACAAATAATCAAGAATACAGTACACAGAATCAATCTCTCTTTGTACCTTGCTCTGAAAATCAAATACCCATGGTGTCTGACGTTTCATTTTCATCAGCCACGTCCACTCTTTCTGAATCTCTTGAGAGCTTCTCTAATCCCAAAAATGTAAGTAATCTGAATATGGTTTTTGAATATTGACGTTGCATATTATTTCATTAAGGTTATTAAACAGCTATTATCGATTCTGGAGCTAAACTGTCTGTTAATTATTTATTCCGCTAACAGGCTGAAGGGCATACTAATATCAATTTAGAAGGTATCGCTGATTTTGAGGAGTTTGCTGAAAGAATATCCAACAGTGCATGTGAATCTTCATTATCCCCTGCTGTGTGCCATGAAAGCTCGGGTAAGCAACAGGGTGTTCTTCAGAGATTTGATACAAAGCCCATCGCGGACGAGAGTGATTCTGATTCAGAGATATTTAGGGTAAAGCGCCCTTCTTCTCTGAAAGCGGAGAGGAGACATATGAATGATGTCATGTCTTCGAAGCAGACTGAGCAGCAGGTATTGTCAAACATTTAGTTTACTTATTTAGTTCATAATGTACACCGTTGCCATTTTATCTCAGCGCTCAACTTACGTTCCCAATGTTTCCTCTTTCCTAAATGGATTATCAGATTTTGCTATATGAATGGACCATGATGACATTGTAATCTATATGAGCAGGGACTAAAACGACTGAAGAAAGTCCTTCCTGAAGGAAAGAGTGATCAACCAATGGATTTCAGCAGAACCCATGAATCAAGTTACAAACACACTCAACCTGTTGTTAACCATAAAGGCCGTGTTGAAGTCTCCTCCAGGGACAGATTTGCAAGGGGTAATGGCATTCCCATTTCTATAAGATATAAGAAGTTAGGGAACGAGGAAATAAGTATGCAACGAGATCACCACCAACACCGGAAAGATAGGTTGTTGCAGCGACAGACATTTAGGGCACCGCCTTCCATTGAGATTGAGCCAAAGCGCCTTAAAGTCCGAGGCCCTTCGTTTTTAGGCTTAGAGAGCAGATTGAATTGATGTTTCAAGTTGGCTCGAAATGATTGTGAAACGCGATCAAGAGTCTGAATTTGCTAACTTCATTTAGCTTACGGGCTTTCTAACAATACACTAAATCCAAATCATTGATTAAGGGAGCAAGCAGCGGCAAGATATTAACGTATTAGGATATGAAATTACATTCTTTGTGCAGGCCAACATTTGGAATCTGCACGGGTGGTGATCCTTTGGGTTCTCGCGCCGAGGTGTTTTTCCAACTTTGGTTGGTGAACCTGACTTGCAAAGTTAGGACTTAGAAATCGGGTTAGCGACAATTATTTCCGTGTAAATTTGTATTTTTCTTCTCACCAGTTGTTTAGGTCTGTTAGGAACTTGGGTCTCCATTGTTTTCTCATTAAATTCTATCAGCTGCTTCCCCTTCTGATGTTAATCCATTCTTTTTGTAGCAATAGGTCCTCTTTGTACCTAGAACTACTTGAATAAAGTTCAGGGAAATTTCTCATTTTCTCTCAATACCTTACAGTTCGTCCATTATTTGTTGTGCTGATCAAATTCGGTGAGGGGCAGTTGCTCTTTTGTAACTAATGATGATCATATATTTCATGAACCAGAGCAAGAAATCATTTGGTGTAATATACTATTCTTTACCACATTCCTAATTATCATGAAACATTTTAGTGGATTATATAACTGCTAAGAATAATACTTTTTATGCGTAATAATTACGTATAGTCTGTCTAATTGTTTTAAAAGATAATAAAAATTATGCTGTCTATTTTTCCTAGCCCCTACAATGTTGTCAAGATGAACCGCTGGTGAAAAGTTCGCGGCATTCATGTTGAATGATGATTGTACTTTTTAGTTTAATAACACGCCACAGAAGTAAATTGTTGTGGGTAGGTAGCTTTGTTATGGTGGCAGAGGTCACATGTTTCTGAGACTATTCACATCAAATTAGACAGCATCAATATTTGTTAGTTTAACCTATGTCAATTGGTTAACCGGAAAATTTGTTTAGTTGATCTATACACAGTGATAACTTCTTCCAAAAATACTTATTTATGTCTAAAATCAAACTTACTTGTGTAATAAAACTATCCATATTTTTTAAAATGGTATTTGTTTGTTTTGTATCCAGCTGTCTCATAGCCACGGATGCACAACCGCAATAAAAATGTTCGAGTAATATATTTGTTTTAAGGCATTTGAAGGTTTTGTTCGTTTTATTTAGATATTTTGTTCAAGCTATCTTGCAGGTTGTCTAGGAATGTTTTAAGGATTGTCGTCTAGTTAAGAAAACTAAAGTTACACATTCAGACGAATATATATAAAATAATTACCTTTTAAGCGATTAAGAGTATTTAGCAAACTATGTTCTATATTCTTTAACTTCTATGTTCTTAGAATACTATTTTAGTAAGATCCGAAGATTTCCTTTAATTAGTGTATGTTACTTAGCTGACTTCAATTGATGATAAATCAGTAATTCTTACACATTTATTTTATTTTCGAATTTACAAGTTTTATATACGCATAAATAATCTCCAAACGTTAAATTACAATGTATTAAAAACCAAATCCAAATTCCAATATTATTCTCCTGCGACTATTTTTAGTTCCATTATTTAAATCTCTTAGATTTTGTCTTTAATGCCCTTCTAGGAATCTTCATGAGACAGGAGTATTCAACTAGGTAATGGTTTGTCTGAGATTTTTTGGAGAGAATTTGTTTGAGAATTACATTTCTTGCTATTTATAATATAGCTTATCAGTTTTTTTAACACATCTGACTATAGTTATTAGTTACAAGCATTTGCAGCTGTATTTATTGGGTAAGAGTTGTTACTGCAGAAAAGGAAACATTGATATCTAACATAGCATGTATATTAATCACTTTAGATATTTACTCCCTCGACTGTTAGGTTAATTTTTTCATTCTTTCTTTCTTTATATATATAACCAATTAGATTTGTTATTCTTTACAAAATTATATACAAAACCTTTCAATAGAAAGTATATAAAATATAAAATTTTCCAAGTCTATCTAAATCTACTAATAAGATGTACAACATCATTTGTGTTCATACAAAATTCAATTATAATAGTCATAAGTGAGAGAGTAGCTCGTTATAAGTTATTCTAAATCATCATACACATTCATTATTATATCTTATTCACAACAACAATCACAACTTGTTAATGAAATTCATTGTAACTTAATACCTTTTAATAGATTCGTATTAAGTATATGTTATTTAACTCATTCTAAGAACACTTTCAGGACACCAATTTTAGTTTTATAATAAAATTTATTTGTAAAATGTTTATAGAAATAGTGAAAGAATGATATTCAATTTTTCACTGATACGCGAAGTGAGAAGCGATGTATCTAGAACTCAAGATGGAGAGGGAAACACAGTGAGACGGAGAGATTCTTCCGGTGAGGCTGAGAGTTTTTTTCGATGAGGTAGGGTGCAAGACGATGGCTGATACTTCATTTTTCTTTACTAACTTTCCCGATCACTTCTTCGAAAGAGATTTGTGGAAATTTTTCCAAAGATGGGGAAGAGTACTGGATGTCTTCATCTCTAGAAAACTTAATGCAAGGAATCAAAGGTTTGGGTTTGTTAGGTTTCATGGTGTGGCTGACTTTTTTTGTCTGGAAAGGGAACTGGATACAATATGGATAGGTATGTGGAAATTACAGGTGAACCTACCTAAGTACCGGAGGAGTGAGGTGACAAGGAAAGATTGGAACGCCAAGTCAAGACCGGTTCGTGTTAGGAATGTCTGGAAACCGAAGGAGCAGCAGAAGAAGGTTTCCTATGGTCACGTTGTAGTTTCGGGCGAGTTTGCGAACTGCTCACATGAGAGTGCGAGAGCTACTTCTTTTAACGTACAAGTGGAATCGACCTCTTGGCTAGAGGGATGTTTTATTGGTTGTATTAGGGAGGTATCTTGTATGCAATCGATTAAGGAAAGCTTTATCATGGGAGGATTTAGTCTTGTTAGGCTAAGATATCTTGGGGAGAGGTCTATTCTGCTGTCTTGTGATGACGAGGGAGTTCTCGAGAGGCTTATTGCTGAGAACAAAGCTTGGTTTGATGGACTGTTTTCTTCGGTTGTCCCCTGGGATGGTTCGTTTTTAGTTAAAGAGAGGTTTGCATGGGTTCGGTGTAGAGGCATCCCTCTACAACTTTGGTGTTCTCAAAGTTTTGTTAGTATTAATGCTCTTGTTGGGGAAGTGGTTCAGATAGATGACGTAACCTTGGAAAAGGAAGTATTAGAGTTTTCTCGTTTTCAAGTTAAGTTACCGGTAGCCAGTTCGGTTAGGTTGGAGAAAGATATTTGTATCAATGGTATTTCGTGTAAGGTGTTGCTTGAAGAGGAGGAGAGAGTCCCAAATCTTGAATATAAAAGATTTTATGCTAAGTGGAATGGAGGTTTCTCAGAGGTGGACACGGAAGCAGGGTCAGAAGAAGGTGAAGTGGGAGGAAGTTTTTGTGATTCGGTAGCTTTTGATTTCGGAGAAGCTATTGGAGGTGGAGTTGGTGAAGGCGAAACTGTCCAGGGCAAGGTGTGTTCGTCGACCCTTGGCGCGACTGTCCAGATGCAAGTGGTTGCTGAAGTTCAAGAGAGTTTAAGAGGTGCAGTAAAAGTGGTTGGTTCCATCGAGAATATTTCTTATCACCAACCTGGTAGAATCGAAGGGTTAGTAGAAAATGGTGCAAAATTTATTGAGGGAGTGGCCCACTCTTTGGAGGCCTGGCATGCTGTTGAGTGCGGTTTTAAGGGTGTTGTTGAGGATCTTCTGGTATTAAATAAGGAAAGAGAAGAAGTCCAGGGTGTTTTCGAGGAGCAAGTGGTGGGTGTGAATAACTCATTTATGAGTGTTGGAGTTGGGAGTGGGCTCGTGGGAAGGGCTGAGGTGGCACACGGTTCCCTATCAATTAATGAGGAGACCACTTCTCACCTACCTAACATTAAAGAAGTGCATGCAAAAAGTTGCCATGCATTTAAAGTGGGTTCCTCTAATTCACGAATGAAGGAGAATGAAGAGTTGCTTTTGCTGGTGGTTTTTTGGGCCACGTGGGAAGCTTGGGCTGGCAGGAGCACTCAAGTATGTGGGAGACAGCAAAAAACAAAGATGCAGGTTCACGGGGCGTTCCTGGTGGTGGAGGCTTGGCCGTGACGAAGGTGGTTGGCCCTCCAAGTGTCGTCGTTGGGCCGAGAGGGACTTACAGCGTTGGGAGTGGGGATCGACGGGAGGGGGCTTTGGTGCTAGAGGGTGAGTGCGAGGGAGTATTCCCTCTGGTAGGGGTGGCTAGGGTGGAGTTTGAGGATGCTAGATTCTTGGAGATAAACGAAGTTAATCGCTCCATGGTCCTAACAGCTTGGAAGGAAATGGGAGTAGAAGAAGTTAAGTCTGATGTAGCAGATTTCCCGTTTGATGATCTTAATTTCTCGACTGATAGTGGAATTGAAATTGCAACAAATTTTTTTGGGTAAAGAATGACAAAAATGTGGCATCCAGTGTTTGGAGTGTTGGTAAAGAAGCAGAGTATTCTCACCTTGAGCAAGAAGATGTAGTCATTAATAGTTTACATGCCTTGTCTTTTCGGGATGGTAGTGAAGGGAGGAAGCCAAGGGGGGAAATCAGAAAGTTTGTCGATGAAAATAATTAGTCTGAATGTTAGAGGGCTAGGAGGTTCTTTGAAAAGAAGATATTTAAGTGATTTGGTAAGCAAGGAACAGGCGGATATGGTGTGCTTACAAGAGACAAAATGTTCTGAGTTTAGTAGGGAGAAAGTTTGTCTTCTTTGGGGAAGTAACGAAGTTGGCTGGGTCGTAAATAAAGCAAACAATAGTGCTGGTGGAGTCTTGACGATTTGGAATAAAAAGTTTGTTTAGATGTCTAACTATGTTAACAGAAGGAATTTTACTATTATTGAGGGTTCTTGGAAGGTTGGTAATGGGGTACTTGTAACAATAGTAAATGTTTACTGCTCTGACTCTTTACGGGAGAGGAAAGAGGTTTGGGAAGAGATTAATGGGTTTAGGTCGAATCAACTCTCGAAGGCTTGGTGTGTTGTTGGAGATTTTAACTCAATCAGACGTCAAGAGGAGAGGAAAAGTATGATCTCGGAGATAGATTATTTTAGAGAAAAATAAAAAGATTTAATGAGTTTATTGAAAAATCAGAATTAGTAGATATTCTGTTGGTTGGCAGGAAGTTTACGTGGTATAAACCTAATAGAATGGTGAAGAGCATAATTGATAGGGTTATTGTGTCAAAAGAATGGCTTGATGTTTGGCCCCGCTGTCAACAATTCGTCCTAAATAAATCAATTGGATCATTGTGCAGTTGTTCTTAAAAAAGTGTCTGTTGACTGGGGTCCGAGACCTTTTAGGTGTTTGGATGTGTGACAAAGAGATAATAGATTTAAAGATTTTGTGAGGAGGAAATGGGCTAACAATGATGTACAAGGACGTGGAATTTATATTTTCAAAGAGAAACTGAAAAAGCTTAAAGTAGATTTAAAAGTTTGGAACAAAGAGGTCTTCGGGGATGTCAGCCTTGCTAGAGAGGAGTTACAAAAGAGGATTAATGAGTTAGATGCACAAGATGATGATAGAGGCTTGGTTGAGTCTGAAAGGGAGAAAGGAGAACTTTATTAGCTGACCTTAATAGAGCTATGTTTAAATAAGAGGCGGTCATGTTCCAAAAAGCAAGACAAAAGTGGTTGAAACATGGAGATTTTAATACAAAGTTCTTCCACTAGTCCGTGAAGTGGAGAAGGGCAAGGAACGAGTTACATGGGATGTTTGTTGACGACCGGTGGTGTGAGGATAAGGAGGTGATTAAGGATAAGGTCAGAGTTTTCTTTGAAGAGAGGTTTGCCAGAAAAGAAAGGTGTCAGGTTAGGTTGGACAACGTTAGGTTCAACTCTATTTTGAAAGAGGATAATGAGTTATTTATTGTCGATTTTTCTGAAGAAGAAATTAGGGATGCAGTATGGAATTGTGATAGTTCTAAGAGTCCTGACCCAAATGGTTTTAATTTTGGGTTCTTAAAGCATTGCTGGGAAATCATTAAGTTGGAAGTGGTGTCAGCGGTGAAGGATTTTGCTTCTAAGAGTCATTGGCCTAGAGGTTCAAATGCATCATTCCTAAGTCTCTGTCCAAAAGTAGAAAACTCTCAGCAACTTGGTGAATTTAGACCTATTTCATTAGTCAGATGCCTATATAAGATCATCTCTAAAGTGTTGTCTCTATGCTTGAAAAAGGTGATTAGCAAAGTTATTGATATTAGACAGTCGACTTTCATTTAAGGTAGGGGTTTGTTAGACAGTGTGTTAGTGGCGGATGAGGTGCTAGAAGAATATAAAAGGAAAAGGAAGAGTTGTGTTTTCTTCAAGGTTGACTACGAGAAGGCATATGACTCGGTAAGTTGGGAATTTCTTTATTATATGCTAGATATGTTGGGCTTTTGCGCTCAATGGATTCGTTCGATAAAAGGTTGCTTAGAATTTGCTTAGTCTCTGTGCTTGTGAACGGTAATCAAACTAAGGAGTTTACTCCTGGGAAGGGACTTCGTTAAGGTGATCCACTAGCACCATTTCTTTTTGTTATAGTTGCATAAGGGTTGACTGAGGTCTCCAGGATGGCAGAAGAGAAGAGTTTGATAGACAATCTAGAGGTTGGAACGAATAAAGTGAAGTTAAATATGTTACAATATGCTGACGACACTTTATTCTTTTGTAAAGCTAACATAAAAAGTGTCTTCAATATTAAGGCGATTCTACTGCTTTGAGCTTGTTTCTGGGCTTAAGGTGAATTTTGTGAAGAGTTGTATCGGTGGGACGGGGTTGGGTCAGAGCCTGCTTCAGAGTTTTGCGGCTATTCTTAATTGTAAAGTGATGGTGATTCCTTTTGTTTATCTAGGATTGCCGGTAGGAGGGTGTCACAAGCGGGGTGCATTTTGGAGCAGGGTGTTAGAGAGAGTTCAAGGTAAACTTTCAAGGTGGAGAGGTAGGTGTTTGTAGTTGGCTGGGAGGATTTGCTTGTTAAATTCTGTTCTCTCCTCAATTCCGTTATTTTTTATGTCACTGTTAAGTTACCTTCTATGGTGTCAGAGAAGTTAATGCGGCTCCAAAGGAATTTCCTTTGGGGGTGGGGGTCAGATGGTAGGAAGATCGCTTGGGCCTCTTGGAAAAAGGTATGCGAGTCGCGTGACTATGGGGGTCTTGGTATTATTGACCTAAGGAAGTTTAATTTGGCTCTATTAGGTAAGTGGATTTGGAGGTTGGGTACGAATAAGGGAGGTTTGTGGAAAGAGATCTTTGTTTCTAAGTATGGTGGGTGGAGAAGCTTGAGAGAGGAAGGTAAAACTAGTAAGGGCTCTCTGTGGTGGAAAGATTTGAAGGAGGTGTGGGCTTCGGAGAGTTGGGGAAGAAGTTTTGAAGATGGGCTTAAGTGGAAAGTTGGTGAGGGGAGGGGTATCTCATTTTGGGAGGATATTTGGTTGAGTTGTGGAGCGTTGAAGGGTGTTTTCCCGAGACTATTCTCTCTTAGTTTGTCCAAAGTTGCAAAGGTGGTTGAGCTAGGAAATTGGATTGATGGTGTTTGGGTGTGGCACTTCGAATGGCGTAGACCCTTTTTTGAATGGGAGAAATCTTTGGTGGAGGAGTTTGTTCAAATACTGCATGGGGCGAAGTTGGAACTGGGGAAGACAAATTGCTGGATTTGGAAGGCTGGGGGGTTTCAAACATTTACGGTTAACTCAGCCTATTTTTAGGTTAGGAAGGATAAAGTTGGGGAGGTTTCTCCAGTTTACAGTAAGTTGTGGAGGTGCAAAGCTTTGCCTTCTGCTTTGCTCGCTGCTTGGAGGGTGTTGGAGAATAAGATTGCTACTAGGGTAAATTTGAAAAGGCGAGGGGTGGTGGTTGAGAATTCGTTGTGTGGTTTGTGTGGGAAGGTGGAAGAGTCGTCCAGTCATCTGTTTTCAATCTGCGACTTTACTTGGCGTGTTTGGTGTCTTTGTTTTGAGTGGCTAGACATGTCGTTTGTTATTAACAAAGACCCTTTGGTAAACTTTCTACAATTCAGGATGTGTTCGGCTTCTGATGTGGTTAATGACGTTTGGCGTGCGATTTGGGTTGGTGTTGTGAGCGAAATTTGGAGACATAGGAATTCTGTGACCTTTGACAGGGGTGTGGTAGATGCGCTCGAAGTATTCACACTAGTACAGGTAAATGTTTGGTCTTGGATTTATGCAAAGTCTCGTTGTATTTCCTTTACGTACTCTAACTGGGTTATGAACCCAGTGGATTGTATGATGCTGGTTGTTTAATGCTTTCTTGAGTTTGGTTTGGTAGTTCCTTAGTTAAGCTGGAAGGTGTCTCTAGGTAGGAGTTTGGTAAGGCGCTTGCTCTTCGTGTATAAGGGTTGGACCACTCCTGAAGTGGTTCCCATTTATTTATTTTTTATTGCTGATAAAAAAAATATTCAATTTCTCACTATTTAATATCTTAATTTATATCATTTAGGCCATCAATAAGATATCTACTCCTATCTTCAATGTGTTTCTTTTACTCAATATCACAAATAACAACTTAGCCAAAATACTATTTGATAACATTTTTTCATTCCAATCAAATCATTGTATAACTTAATACAATTCATTCATGTAATTTCAACAAAATACATCAATCTAGTAATCATATAATTCAATTGTAGAAATATATAAATATAACCTATAACTTTTATAAATGAAAACATGACTTTAGAAACAAAGGAATGTTGCTTGAGCGAGTCATCCTCACTTGAATGAATTTTCTTCATAATTGAAATTAAGTTATTGACTTTTCTCATTCTAATTAAATCATTGTATAGTTCAATAGAATTCATTCACGCAATTTCAACAAAAAAACATCCATAATCATATAATTCAATTGTATGTATATATAAATATAACCTTTAATTTTTATAAATGAAAACATGACTTAAGAAAGAGAGGAATGTTGCTTGAGCGAGATATCCTCACTTGAGTGACTTCTTCATAGTTGAAACCAAGTTATTGACTTTTCCTTACTCAAGTTGAAAACTAACAGCTTGAACAATTGACCTTTTTGCTTAAGTAATCACTTTACTGCTTGATACATAACTACAAAAGATGAGAAGTTACAAACTTTTTCTTGCTTGAGTCTCTATTTTTTACATTTTAGTGACCAACTCTAGTAAAAAAAAGTAAACCTTAACTCTTACTCCTCAAGCACTCAAACTACCACTTTAGTGACCTTAGTCATTACTCAAGCTTCACACTTACAAAATCTCATCCAAAGTTATTCGCTTAACAAATTTACATCACTTGAGCGGTGAAAATTCTAGAAAAGAGAAAATAGTCTCAACATCTCTCTCTTACTAAATATGAAAATTATAGCTTGAAGGACCAATTGAATGCTGAAACAATAATTCTCTCTTGCTTATTCTGAGATGTAGACATTCTTGTGTAACAAACCTTATTGCACAAAGAACCAACTCATAATGAATGTTAACTATATGCTTAAAAAAGGAATATTCTTTCAAAGAATATTCATACCTAATTCTCATGTTTGAAGAACTTCTAAACTTCATGTTCATATCTTTATCTTTATTTTTCAAGTAAGTTCAATTAACTCTTATGACTCTCTCTAATGTTTGTTTTATATATCCATAGAAGTTAGGTGAAGTAAAATCAATATAATATTTATTTGTATTGGTTTCTTCAATGAACTCAACACTTTTTTGGAAGGCTCAATCCCACACGTCAACTTTCGTAATGAGAATAGTCACTACAAGAAAATCATGAAATAGAAACTAATTTTTGAAGATCAAAATAATTAGTTACAATAATAACTAAATTAGAGACCATTTTAG
>Ga0123341_1002147_pt1 | contig 15914 bp, 13 predicted proteins | sample Turbeapinknodule_FD_89959 | JGI IMG/M metagenome (GOLD analysis project Ga0123341, IMG submission 89959) | Root nodule microbial communities of legume samples collected from Mexico - Turtle bean Mexico pink nodule | ecosystem: Host-associated > Plants > Roots > Nodule | place: Mexico: Nepantla... | reverse complement strand
TATATATATATATTAAATTTTATTATTTATTTTTTAATTAATCATTCATAAAATTTATTAAATTGTATATATGTTAGTTTTTCAACCGACATATAAAGTGTAGAATTTTTATATTGTCTAATTCTATATCGCTATCAGAATCGTTATGAAAAGTCTCGTATAACCGTTATAGAAACTCATTTTATACTAGTGTATTAATTAAATATTTTTTTATTAAAAAATGAAAATCACAGCAAATAAAACAAGATACTATAAAGTTTTCAATGTCAAAATGATACACATTTTGTTTTCTCTAATGTCAACTTTTGTACCGTCTCGTCCCCGGGCGTTGACCAAAAGTCAAAGTCAACGTATGGTGGGACCCATCGAGGGGTCCAAGGAAGAAAGTCAACAGATTGGCCACTTGAATCATCGTCAGAAGGAAGGTGGCTTCAAGGCCACAGTCCTAGGACCAGTAGGGAGTAACCTAACTCGTGAAGTACCCATGTCACTGCTGGGAAACCTTAGGACAGATACGACCCATGAAGGGGTCACGCCCAGGGGAGAACCACGTGCATGGTATGAGAGAAAGGTAGATACACTCCCCAGATGAGTGACTAGAAGTTGGGGCGCATAAGTTGGCACCGAGAAAGTCACCCTCTTTGCGCCAAATGCACTTCGAGAAATGAGGGTTTGCACGATAGATTAACCCTAAGTTGGGTTACGGCGCCGTGGGGCCCTCCACGAAGAGTCGCAATCAAGTCAGAAGAACACGTGGCAATAAGCACTGAAAACATCAAGGCCTTCCTAAAAGTTCGCTAAGATACGCGTTAATTCAGTTAAGATTCGAACGTTCCAAGGAATATTTTTATACGCTTTCAATGCGCTTTAACGCATTTTAAACACGAGAGGTGTATAAAAAGGGACCTTGGGGCGCTTGAAAAGGGATCTGAGTTTTGACCTAATTCTGGCAGTTTTACACAGAGCACAAACCCTAGTTGTTTTCGCTGCGCACCCACTGTGAGCACAAGACGATTAGGGCCACACAGTTTTAGTCACTCAGTATAGCTTTCGACCACCTTTAGAGGGTGTGTCACCTTTGATGTTTCTCGCTAGCTGACTTGATCGTCGGAGTGCAAACGGCCGCGAGGGTGCCCTTTTGTTCACTTCTTTTCAAGTATCACAGACGGAGCATAACGAAGGTGCCCTAGCTTGCAAGGACAAGCCACGCACAAAGACGACCTTGGTCAACCGGCGGGAACATTTGGCGCCCACCGTGGGGCCGATATAAAACATCAGTCCCACTACATGAGTTTTTTCAGTTCCAGTTGCAGTTTTCAACCCAGTTCCAGTTCTCAAATCGCACGATAGTCAAGAAGGCTTCCAGAAACCACGAGCCTGAGACCCGCACGCGCTAGGAGTGAAGAGATGACCATGCAACAACTCATGGGCATGATGCAAGGGTTGCAGGAAGCGATGGCAGCATTGAAAGCGGAGCAAGAACGCATGAAGGCGGATCTCACAGCATCTCAGGCAAGAAACGATGAGCTCCACCGCGCCAATGAGGAGTTACGTCGTGAATGGCGCGACGTAGATGAACCTGAGACTGCCACCCCACCTAGGGAATTCTCAACACCATTCTCACAGGCAATCCTAGAGACAGCAATCCCCAACACGTTCACGGGACCCAAAGTAACCTTCACGGGGATGGAGGATCCTGAGGCACATCTCACTGCATTCCACACACAGATGATGCTGGTAGGTGGTTCTGATGCCGTAAGGTGCAAGCTCTTTATGAGCACCTTGACTAGGATGGCCATGGACTGGTTCATCAGCCTCTTGGAGGGTCACATCACGTCTTTCGCACAGCTTTCGCGACTATTCAGAGAACAGGGCCCCAGCTCCAGTCTCATACGACCTATTCGACGTGAAGCAATATCAAGGGGGAGACCCTGAAGGAGTACATGAGTCGCTTCGGAGCGCAGGTGGTGAAAGTGGGTACCACGGACGAACCCATGATCGTGTACGCATTCAGGAAGGGGGTGTGTCCTGGATCTTTCAGCAAGTCGCTCAATCGCAGCCACCCCAAAACTTTTGCTGAAGTAAGGCGTCGGGCGGTGGAACACATTGCCTATGAGGGCGGGGCATACGAGAAGTGTACGACAGCTGCGCCCACACGTCCGAGAGCGCAGATGCGCGCACAACCTGCTAGGGTCCACGAAACCACTACAGAAAGAAAGAATCAAGATAGAAGGCATACCTACGAGACAAGGAGAGCCCACTAGGGGTCGATCAGAAGGAAGGAGAGAGGGCAATAGACCTCTAAGGCACAACTTTGTGGTAGAACTTAAAGACCTCATCGTTGTGCCCAACATAGTTGACAGGTTGAGGCCACCGGTGAAGTCAGACAAAGTACTGGGACCTCACAAGGAATCATGGTGCGAATTTCACGAACCATTCGGACACCATATTAACAACTGCTTAGCGCTGGGCTATCAGTTGGACGAGCTTGTTAAGAATGGTTTTTTGAAGGATTATCTCGCTGGGACCCCTGCGGCCACAGCCACGGCGACGCCAAAGGAAGGTCAAGCGCACGAAGTCCCAACTCACGGAGAAGTGCACACCATCTCTGGAGGCTTTTCCGGAGGAGGACCCACTGCCTCTCAACGGAAGAAATATGTGAGGTCAGTGAGTTCGGTTGCAGAGGAATTTCCAGATGACCCATGGGAGTCAGACCTCGTTTTCACAAGGGCTGACCTGCGAGATGTTGTCCCACACGACAATGACCCAGTGGTCATTTCAATAGTCACAGCAGGAAGGAAGGTACATAGGGTCCTCGTCGACCAAAGCAGTTCTGCGGATGTCATGTTTTGGTCGACCTTCAATAAGCTATAGTTGTCTACCGACCTTTTGAGACCCTATACTGGATGTTTATATGGGTTTACAGATAACCCAGTAGAGGTACGTGGCTACTTGGAGCTGAGGACGACGTTCACTGATGGAGCGGCTTCACGCACCGAGAGCATCCGATACTTAGTAGTCAACGCCAACTCAGTTTACAACATTTTGTTAGGCAGACCTGCCTTAAACAGATTAAAGGCAGTGTCTTCCACGCGCCACATGAAGATGAAGCTACCAGATCTTGGTGGCAACGTGATCGTGATCAAGTCAGATCAAGAAGAGGCCCGTAAGTGCTATGAAAGTAGCCTAAAAACAAAGAGAGGCGTGGTCATGGTGATAGAGCGACCACTCGTTTCAGATTCGCAAATGCAGTTGGAGCCGTTGGAAGAGGCGACACCCGAGAAGCCCACGCCGGTCGAAGCCACCATAGGGGCGACGCCTATGGAAGATGCACATACAGAAGGAAGAAACGACGATGCCTCGCCCGCTGGAGAAGAGCCAGAAGAGGCGATGCCCGATGCATCCGTGGGGGCGACGCTTATGGAAGAGGATTCCACGAGTGAATCTCTTGAAGAAAATGTGCAGAATGAGCGACCCCGACCAGAAGATAACATAGTAGAAAGACAAATAGGGGGTAAGGTGTTCAAATTAGGACGCTTGCTAAGCCAAGGAGAACAAGAAGAGGTAAATGCAGTGATCTCGCGCCACCTAGATGCTTTCGCCTGGACTGCGGCGGATATGCCAGGTATTGACCCAGATTTTTTGTGCCACCATCTTACCATGTACGCAAAGGTTCGCCCTGTGAGACAAAGAAGGAGGAAGTTCAACGAAGAGCGATGCCTCGTTGTGAAGGAAGAAACATAAAAGCTGCTCAGCGCTGGACACATCAGGGAGATACAGTACCCTGAGTGGTTAGCCAATGTAGTTCTAGTGAAGAAGGCGAATGGGAAGTGGAGGATGTGCGTTGACTTCACATATTTAAACAAGGCATGCCCCAAGAATTCGTACCCACTACCCAGCATCGATACATTAGTGGATAGCGCCTCGGGTTGCAAGATGCTGAGTTTCTTGGATGCATTCTCAGGTTACAATCAGATCAAGATGCACCCCTGGGACGAGAGCAAAACGGCATTCATGACGAAAACGTGCAGTTATTGTTATAAGGTGATGCCGTTTGGTTTGAAAAATGCAGGCGCCACCTACCAGAGGCTGATGGACAAGGTCCTTGCACCCATGCTGGGAAGAAACGTGCAGGCCTACGTAGATGACATGGTGGTAACTTCGCACGAGAGAGGGCAGCACGCAACTGATCTAGAAGAGCTATTTGCTACCATATCGAAGTATCACCTCAATCTAAATCCAGAAAAGTGCATTTTTGGCGTGGAGGCAGGAAAATTCTTAGGTTTCATGCTCACAGAGAGGGGGATAGAGGCAAACCCTGACAAGTGTGCAGCCATCAACGCCATGAGGAGCCCTGCCTCAGTGAAAGAAGTTCAACAACTGACGGGGCGAATGGCAGCATTATCGAGATTCATATCTGCTGAAGGGGAGAAGGGCCACCCTTACTTCCAATGCCTCAAAAGGAATAGCCGTTTCGCATGGACAGATGAGTGTGAAGCAACGTTTCTCAAGTTGAAGGAGTACTTGGCGACGCCACCTGTGCTTTGCAAGCCACAAGTAGGCGTCCCCCTCCGCTTATACTTTGCGGTGACTGAGCGGGCCATTAGCTCTGTACTGGTCCAAGAACAAAACCAGGTGCAGAAGCCCATTTACTTCGTGAGCAAGGCCCAGAATTGAGGTACCAGTCACTAGAGAAGGCGACGCTAGCAGTAGCATTCTCAGCACGAAGGCTCCGCCACTATTTCCACAGCTTCACGGTGGTGGTGATGACAAACCTCCCCATCCAAAAGGTACTTCAAAAGCCAGATGTGGCAGAGAGGATGGTTCGTTGGGTGGTAGAACTATCGGAGTTCGATATCCAGTATGAACCCAGGGGGTCCATCAAAGGGCAAGTCTACGCTGACTTCGTGGCAGAACTTTCACCAGGGGGAGACCCTCAAGAGGCGGAGTTAGGGTCACAGTGGGTACTCTCAGTGGACGGATCTTCCAACCAGCAAGGGAGTGGCGTTGGGATAATCTTGGAGGGACCTAACGGAGTGTTGATAGAACAAGCTTTACGCTTCGCCTTCAAGGCAAGCAACAACCAGGCGCAGTACGAGGCGTTGATCGTTGGGATGCTTTTGGCTAAAGAAATGGGTGCGCAGAGCCTCCTGGCAAAGAGTGACTCCCAATTGGTCACAGGACAAGTAAAAGGGGAGTACCAGGCAAAGGATCCACAGATGTCTGCGTACTTAAGGTACATCGAAGTGTTGAAGAGAGCCTTCGCTGTGTTTGAGCTGGTGCATGTCCCCAGGGAGCAAAATGCCAGAGCTGACCTGCTCGCCAAGCTGGCCAGCTCAAGCAAGGGGGCAAGGCAGAGGACTGTGATCCAAGAGACCCTCAAAACGCCGCGAAAATTTGTTGTAGACAACAGGGTGGATGTTCTTCACGTTAGTAGAGCAAGAGGAAATCCACGGAACCATCGCTCCTTGAGTCAAGATACGGCTAGGGCACCCTGCATCAGCACTTACGCGGCCTCTCCAGAAGAAGGAAAGGGTGTACAGGTATGTGCTTTGGAGGAAGGCAACACATGGATGACCCCTTACAGGCGATACCTAGCGGACGGAATCCTCCCAGCAGAACCAGAAGAAGGCAAGAAGATTAAGAGGAACGCCACAAGGTACACCTTGGTAGATGGGATATTATTCAGGCACGGGTTTACGCACCCTATCTTTACGTGCGTAAGCGGCGACGAGTGCACCAGGATAATGGCTGAACTCCACGAAGGTATTTGTGGGAGCCACGTGGGAGGAAGATCCTTGGCATCCAAGGTAATACGTGTAGGGTTTTTCTGTGGAACAGTAAGAGAAGATTGCGTACGATACGCCCAACATTGCAAGCAGTGTCATATACACGCGGATTGGCACAAGGCGCTGCCAGAGGAACTGAGATCCATATACAGCCCATGGCCTTTCCATACTTGTGGAATTGATATCTTAGGCCCGTTCCCATTGGCAGTAAGACAGATGAAGTACCTGATCGTTGCCATCGAGTACTTCACCAAGTGGATAGAAGCCGAACCAGTGGCACAGATCACCGCGCACAAGGTACAACATTTTGTTTAGAAGAACATTATGTGTCGTTTCGGGGTACCAAGGCGTCTCATTTCAGACAATGGCACCAGTTCGCGAGCCAACAGTTGGGGAAACTATGTGCAAAAGTAGGAATCAAGCAAGTGTTTGCATCGGTCAAACACCCCCAGACAAATGGGCAGGTCGAGTCAGCAAACAGAGTTTTGTTGAGGGGTTTGAAATGCAGATTAGAGAAGGCTAAAGGGGCGTGGGCAGAAGAAGTACCAAGGATCGTATGGGCTTACCACACCACGCCTCAATCTTCCACCATGGAGATGCCTTTCAGCCTAGTGTATGGATCGAATGCCATGATCCCAATGGAGATCCACGAGAGCTCGCCTCGTTTCCTAGGATTCGTGGCAGAAGAGTCCAACGAAGAAAGGAAGGTGAACCTAGATCTGATAGGCGAAGCCAGAGAAGAGGCGAAAATCAAGGCCGAGGCTGTGAAAAGAAAAGTGGAGCGTCAATACAGCTCTAAGGTGAAGCTGCGACAATTCCAGGTTGGTGATTTGGTCATGAGGAAGGCTCACCCGTACGAGTTAGAGAACAAGTTGTCTCCCAAGTGGACTGGACCGTTCAGAGTAACCAAAGCTAAGGGAAATGGTTCGTATAAGTTAGAGACTCTAGAAGGAGGCCCCATCCCACGTAGTTGGAATGCGGCTAATTTGAAGTTTTATTTCAGTTGAAATTTTGTAAAGGGGACACTCTTTTTCCCTCCAGGGGTTTTTTTAATGAGGTCACCCAAATAAAGAAAAGAAAAGTTTAAGATGTTTCTGCCTTAGTTTTCCCTTTCTTGTAAGATCAAAGATTAAAGATTAAAGATTAAAGAAACAGAGACAAAGATAAGGCGTCGCCCAGATAAGGCGTCACCGAGACAAGGTGTCGCCAAGATAAGGCGTCGCCAAGGTAAGGCACCGCCAAGATAAGGCGTCGCCTAGGTATGGCGTCGTCAAGATAAGGCGTCGCCAAGGTAAGGCGTCGTCAAAAAATGTAGCGCCACCAAGATGAGGCGTCGCCAAGTTAGCAACGCCACGATAAGGTGTCACCAGAACAAGGCGTCGCCAGAAGTAGGCATCGCCAGATAAAGAAGCGGGAGTCAGATGCGAAGCAAGATAACAGGTATGTTGAGTACAAGTTAAAAATCCGGGAGCCTAGTCCTTGAGTAGGGGTTAAGGGATTCCTTCGGGACGCCCCCTCCTCAAGTATGAATAGCTAGCCCCCGATACTAGATATCAGTATAAGTTGAAAAATCGGGCGTCTAGTCCTTCAGCAAGGGTTAAGGGATTCCTTCGGGACGCCCCCTTCTCAGGTATGAATAGCTAGCCCCGGTATAAGATGGCAGACATAAGTTAAAAACTCGGGCGCTTAGTCCTTGAGCAGGGGTTAAGGGATTCCTTCGGGGCGCCCCCTCCTCAGGTATGAATAGCTGGCCCCGGTATCAGACGATAGATGTAAGCTAGAATCTGGGTGCCTAGTCCTTGAGCAAGGGTTAAGGGATTCCTTCGGGATGCCCTCTTCTCAGGTATGAATAGCTAGCCCCAGTATCAGATGGCAGACATAAGTTAAAAACTCGGGCGCTTAGTCCTTGAGCAGGGGTTAAGGCATTCCTTCGGGGCGCCCCCTCCTCAGGTATGAATAGCTGGCCCCGGTATCAGACGATAGATGTAAGCTAGAATCTGGGTGCCTAGTCCTTGAGCAAGGGTTAAGGGATTCCTTCAAGACGCCCCCTTCTCAGATATGAACAGCTAGCCTCAGCATTTGATGTTCAGAACATTTCGCCTTGGTGTTTTCAGACACCCTGAGGACGATACGGCGTTGCTGTAGCAGGCCTTTCCTCAGGTGTGGGCACCAAATGCAAAAAGATAAGGGCTAGGTTGCCCTGGTGCTTTAGACACTCCATGGACGATACGGTGCTATTGTATAGACCTCTCCGTGGGCGCGGGCACCGGAGCACGTCTTTTGTCCCAAAGTGTTTAGACACGCTGAGGATACCCAGAGCAGGTCTCTCCTCGAGCGTGGATACTCAGTACAGGTGGGATAAGTCCCCCTCGCCCTTGAGCGATGTCGAGGCCAAAAAAGAAGAGACTCCCCTTTTCACTGTAAAGTGATGAGGTAAGTAAGAGGCATGGGGCAGAAGCTAAAAGTACACAAGTATGCAAAGATAAAGCAAATAGGCATTCAAGTAAAAATCAAGAGTTATAATTACAGATGAAGTTCATGACAGTTGCAAATTAAGCAAAAGGTAATTATATTGTATACACATAAAATGTTTGGTTGAAACACAAAATATGGCTATTCTTCAGGAGCCTCTAATGCCACGATCTTGCCATCAACCACCTCGTTTAAAGGGCTGCACCCAGAGAGGTCGATGCCAGGGTTGGCACATGCCGCTTGGACCAGAGCCTCCGCAAACCCATCAGCAAACCCAGTGGCAGCCTCCTCGATTTGCTTCTCTTCAACAACTTTGAAGTTGGCAGCTTGAGCGGTCATCTCTTGGTCCTTGGAGGCCAAGGCAGAAATCAACTCTTGGACTTTGGTTTGGAGGGAGGTGTTCCCAGTGGTTAACCGGGAGCATTCATCAGTTTTGTCCGCGAGTGTGACCTCAGTCTTTCCCAGTGTCTGCTCCCGATCCACACACTAGTCCTCGAGTTTCTTCTGGTATGCCTTGGAGGTTTCTGCTGCCGCCTCGAGTTCAGCGATCTTTGTTCGAAGGGGCACCACTTCATTAAGGAGCCCAGCCTGGGCTTGAGCCGCCTCATGCAGCCGTTTATTGGCCTCCTCTCTCGCTTTCTGCGCCACCCTCAGTGAAGTCTTGTATGCATCCTCCTTACGTCCCCAGTGGGCGGCTAGCCTCTCCTTCTCCTCTTTTAGAGAAGCAACTTCCTTCTCCAGTGCTTGGAAGGTGAAGGCTTGGGCAACCTTGACTTTGGATTGCTTGTGCCAGGGGTAGGCGCAAGACATGAAGGCACCCATATAGTAGTATAAACTCTCTCTGGGGCCCTTCAGCTTGACCACCTGGGGATGTCCTGCCCAAGAAGCCCCTCAACGAATCTTGCATGGGAAGAGGGAGTTCTGGGGCAAGTGGAGGAACGCCTGGGGGCTCAGCTTCAACTCCTCCCTCCAGGTTCATTGTTTGAGGAGGTGAAGTGGCGCTCAGAGGATCCTCCATCAAGGACTCAGCTCCATGAGAAGAAGAGGTGGCAGAAGTAACTGTCTGAGGGGCATGTTGGGTTCTTTGTCGCTTGAAGACTTGCCCCTCAGCAGAGTCTTCATCGTCGGAAACTACCTCCACCACCCTCTTCCCCTTGTCAAGGGGGGCTGAGGAAGCACCAGCCTCGACCAGCGCGAGAGGCATGGCCGCGATGGGTGGTGGTGCGCTTGGAGGTGGATTGGGAGAAGGTTGGACCGATGGGGTTGACGGTGTTGTGGCAGATTGAGGTTGGGGGTTGGGAGAAGATGAGGGGGCGCCGGAGGATGGTAGGGGGGATGTCGAAGCCCCATCTTTGGACTTCAGCACCTGGGCCATTCGCAACCGTCATTGCCTATCCATCTTAGAATCTACATCAAGAAGACATACAAGGTAAAGGTTAGACACAAGCTAAAGTTGAAACATAAAGAGAGCAGATAAATCATGCATCAAACAAAAATCCAACAGAAGCAGGAAATAGAAGGTTATGGGGGGAAGCTCTCATACTTATGTATCGTGCTAGAGCTTCAGTGTTGTACTCTAGACTTATCAGGGTGGCGGTGTCAAAGCCCCCCACGCTGGTCAAGATTTGACAGGCCTCTCGATCGTTCGAGGGTAACTCGTCCAGCGACTTGGGTTTCACAGTCTTTACCTCCTTCATCCAGTAGAGAGGAAAGCCGTCAAGGGCAGAGGGGTCGTAGTCGGAGCAGCAAACCTTGAAGAATCTGCCCTTCCACCCCTTGAAGGATTTCTGGAATAGGGATAGGAGGACCCTTCCAGGGATATTGCTGAGGCTCACCCAGAGGCTCTTCCCCTGTTTCTTCACCTCGAAGAAATGTAGGAAGATGTCGACAGAGGGTGCACACCCGAAGAACCCGCACAACACGCCAAAGGCCTTGATGAAGGCCCAGCCGTTGGGGTTCAGCTGGGCTGGCGCGATGTTGATCTCCGTCAGCAACTCCTTCTCAAACCGGGAGAAGGGCAAGCGCATCCCAATACGCTTGAAGACCACTAGATAAAAGTATAAGAAGGGGACCCCGTTGTTGGCCCGTTCGTCCCCGCACACGGGCTCCCCTAGAGTGCAAGGAAGCACTGCGATGTCCTCATCGTGCCTTTTTGCGAAGGCGCGATGATCATAAGTGCTTGGCTCCCCTACATGATCCCTCCAAGCTTTAGTGGAGACCAGGCTCGAGCAACTCGTCTGAAGCCCATGTATAAAGGGCCTTATGGTTGATTCTGGGGGGTGGAGGGTTGGCAGTTGTTTTAGTACGAGCCATTGAAGAACAAACTGGAGAATGAAGAACAGACAAGGTTCAGCAAATAAGGTCAGGAAGAAAAGGGGGGAAGAAACCCTAAGAATACCCCTACCCACGCGAGAAGTTCAGAGGGGGAGAAACTGAGAAGTGAGGGAGGCAATACAACAATACTAGAAATCTAAACAGTCCCAGACAGATAGGAAAGCAATACAGGAAAGAACAAGGGTAATCTAAGTGGAAAGACCATACCTTTTTGTGGCTGGAATAGAAATAGGCGTGAGCTTTCGGAAGTGGAGAACGCAAGAGTCGCAAGGAAGATGAACAGTGCAAAGAGAAGTCAGAAATGTGAAACTATGCTTTGGGCGCGCGTTTTTGAAGGATCATAACGTTAACTTGGGAGCGTTAACGACACTCGTCCCCAGCCATAAGATCGAGCCACGTGTCGAGAGATTAACGCACAACTTGAGACGTCACATCTTCAGCGCAGAAAACGTCACGTCAGACTATTAGAAAGTGTCAAGTCAACTGCTCAAAGGGAATGTCACGTCAGCAAAGAGTGCCACGTGGATTATGGGGCGAGACCTTAGTCTTTTTGCTGAAACAAGTGTCAGCTCAACACTGGGGGCTTGTGTACCGTCCCGTCCCCAGGAGTTGACCAAAAGTCAAAGTCAACGTATGGTGGGACCCCTCGAGGGGTCCAAGGAAGAAAGTCAACAGATTGACCACTTGAAGCATCGCCAGAAGGAGGCGTCGCCTAAGGAAGGCGCCGCCAAGTTAAGGCATCGCCAGTACGAGGCGTCGCCTCGCTGAAGCATCGCCTAAGGAAGGCGTCGTCAGGTTAAGGCATCGCCAAGCTAAAACATCACAAGGAGGCTTCAGGCCTCGACAGTTCAGAACAGTGACAAAGGAAGGAGGAAGGTGGCTTCAAGACCATAGTCCTAGGACCAGTAAGGAGTAACCTAACTCGTGAAGTACCCATGCCACTGCTGGGAAACCCTGGGACAGATATGACCCATGAGGGGGTCACGCCCAGGGGAGAACCACGTGCATGGTATGAGAGAAAGGTAGATACACTCCCCAGGTGAGTGATTAGAAGTTGGGGCGCATAAGTTGGCACCCAGAAAGACACCCCCTTTGCGCCAAATGCACTTCGAGAAAGGAGGGTTTGCACGATGGATTAACCCTAAGTTGGGTTACGGCGCCGTGGGGCCCTTCACGAAGAGTCGCGATCAAGTCAGAAGAACACGTGGCAATAAGCACTGAAAACATCAAGGCCTTCCTAAAAGTTCGCTAAGGTACGCGTTAATTCAGTTAAGATTCTAACGTTCCAAAGAATATTTTTATACGCTTTCAATGCGCTTTAACGCGTTTTAAACACGGAAGGTGTATAAAAAGGGACCTTGGGGTGCTTGAAAAGGGATCCGAGTTTTGACCTAATTCTGGCAGTTTTACACAGAGCACAAACCCTAGTTGTTTTCGCTGCGCACCCACTGTGAGCACAAGACGATTAGGGCAACACAGTTTTAGTCACTCAGTATAGCTTTCGACCACCTTCAGAGGGTGTGTCACCTTTGATGTTTCTCGCTAGCTGACTTGATCGTCGGAGTGCAAACGGCTGCGAAAGCGCCCCTTTGTTCACTTCTTTTCAGGTTTCAAAGCCGGAGCATAACGAAGGTTCCCTAGCTTGCAAGGACAAGCCACGCACAAAGACGACTTTGGTCAACCGGCGGGAACAACTTTCAAGAAAGAAATTATATATATTTATAAATATAAAATCAAAGTGTAAAATAACAATTTGATAAATTTCAAATAATTATAGAAAAAGTAAAAAGTGATCAAATGTATGTTTAGAAATAAGTTAAGAAACTAAGGATAAATACAAGTTAATAGAAAAGGTTTTTATGTTATCTAATAAGTTAAAATTAATTTAATAATTTAATATGAGAATGTATATGAAAACGACTAATACTGGGACGAATATGGAGATAAGAAAGAGATAAATGTGTACGTACTCATCCATATCCTCATATTCAATTTAAAAAATTAAATATTATTCATATTTGTACTCATACCAAGTCAATGGAATTTCTATCAAAATCAAAGCGGGTTGGAACAATAATTACAAGAATAAAATTAATTTGTCATTTTATCTCGATCCCCCCCCCCCCCTTTCACTTTTTCTATTTTTCCTCACTCTCTCTCAATTTCTCACCATCTCCCTTCTCTCTTCATTTTCTCTCCCATGCCTCATCTATTTCAAAATCTGATCACACCCTGCAGTAACTGAGAAATTAGGCTACATTTCTACCCGATTAGATTTTCAAACAGAGTAAGTTCATTTGTACTTTAAAGTTCCCTTATTATCTGTTTTTCTCTATGATTTAGTCATCAATATTAATGGGTTAGTTGACAAAAGTGTTCCTATCAACTTGTTTTACCATATACTAAAATTTGGTAATATTTGCGTAACTTGCTATATGTTCTTAAATTTTGGAGTGATTCTCCTGTTTGAGGGAGAATTTCCATCCGTGAAATTTTAGGTAAGGGAAATTTAATTTAATTTTCAATAGCATCCTAGTCTAAAAGATTTGAATTTTGAGGGGACGTGGTCCCATTATTCAATTTCTCTTTGAGGGATGTCACTTGATAAAATTGTTTGATTTTTTTTATGTTGTGGGAACATGTAAAAATATTATATTTTGATAGTTTGAAAGTTAAATATTATTTGGACACAAGGTTCTCTACTCTAGATGAACAGGTTGAAGAAGTTAAGAGGCAAATTCTGGAACTGCAATTTCAAAGGGAGGATAGCCCTTCTTTTTAGCTTAAAAAGTTTTGAATTTCTTTTATGTTGATTTTAATCCTACCATTTGTCTATTTGATGAGACAAATAGGGGGAGAAGTATTGGAGTTTTGTAATGTTCTCAAATGTAGTTTACTATGCTTTTGAACATTGCTTTATTGTTTTCTGGATACTGCTTTATAAACTATTTTAGCTGGTTTATGCTTAGTTATTTCTAGCTTTCAGCAGAATTTCAAGCGGTTATCTCTGTATTATAACCGATTGTTCTTTTGAAAATATTCCTAGTTTTGAAAACTGACATAAAGTGCATATCTGTTTAAACTAGACTGTTCTGTGTTTGCTGGATTCAACAGAGTCTAAACAAAGAACATTTCTAAAATCATCCCAGGGATTTGTCTCCATCAAATAGAGGGAGATTGTTGAAGATGGGAAGCTTTGATGTGTCAAATCCAAATGAAGCCTGAAGCTTTGTGATGTTTTAGGTTTAGGTTTTGGTTTGGGGTTTAGAATCTTTGTAAGATCAGTTTTTATTCTCAGACAAAACTCATTTCAATTGATCTTAAAGATTAAAGTGTTATTCCATACAAAGGGAAAAACAACTGATTAAAATGTCGAGATAATCGGTTGATTGTAACTTAACTGGCAAAGAAGGTTTCGAAATTGTTTTATAACTGACAAGAGCATTCAACTGGTTAAATTGTGGTTTTAACTGATTAAATGTATGTCCTTGTCATAGCTTTTTGAAAATCTATTTTTAACTTATTTGGTTGTTTAGATTTGCTCCAACGTTAGCATTTCAAGTATTATAAATATGTTTTTTATTCAAACGTTTAATAGATTTGATGAAACAAAAACTTTTGATACTCTGAGTTGAGATTGATTTGAGAGATTACAAAACTGTTTGTGAAAAGGTTTCTACCAAGTTTTTAGTAAGATTACTGTATGCTTTGTTGTGGTTCAAAGAACTGATCAATAGGGTGCTGGTGTATTGTGTTTTACCAGATGTTTTCCAATCTTGTTCAAGTTCTTGTAATTGTTCATATAATATTTTGTATAACTATGTAAAACCCTGTAAAGTCAATGTGATTCTTGCTTGAGGTGTGTGTTGTGTCCAAGGAGGGTGAGTAGGCTTTGTGGGATTCAAAGTCACCTCTTTGTGTGTGGTCTTTGTGTAAGCTGTGATTGGTTGCATAGTGAAAACTCAGTGGTTTGACTGAGGACTGGATGTAGCTCTGTGATTGAGTGAACCATTATAATCTCTGTGTGTAATTCTCTCTATCTCATCTCTCATTAAAATGTTTGTATTTTCCGCTGTCATAAAATTCACCCCCCCCTCTTGTTGTAGCCATCAAACCTAACAATTGACATCAAGAACAAGGTTCTTGAAAGTTACTCAAGTTTTTTATTTCTGGTTTTTGAAAATCTTTTGATGGCTGATAAAATGCTCTTTGGGGAAGGAGCCTCCATAAACAGGCCACCTTTGTTTTGCGGAGTTAATTACCAATTTTGGAAAGTTGGAATGAAGATTTTTATACATTCAACAGACAAAGGCATTTGGGAGTCAATTCAAAATGGTCCTTTTGTACCTCAAGTTAAGAAAGATGATGTTTTAGTTGATAAACCTTCATCTGAATGGATAAAGGCAGAATGTAAGAAAGTTAAGTTTGATTGGATAGCTAAAAATATTATAACATCTTCTCTAAGTTGTGATGAGTTTTTCAGAGTTTCACAATGTAGCTCGGCCAAAGAAATGTTGGACATCTTGGAGGTCACACATGAAGGCACAAATGATGTAAAGAGAGTTAGGAAGCATGCTCTGATCCATGAGTATGAACTCTCATAATGCAGAAGGGAGAAATCAATATGTGATGTGCAAAAGAGGTTCTCTCACATTGTGAATCACCTTATGAGTCTTGGTAAGAAGCTTGATGAAGAGGAACTCAACATCAAGGTACTAAAGTGTCTTGATAGAACATGGCAACCAAAGGTTACTACCATTTCAGAATCAAAGGATCTCACCTCAATGACTGTGGCATCTCTTTTCAGCAAACTAAGAGAGCATGAAATTGAGATTCAAAGGCTTGTTGTTCAAGAGAGTGAAGACAAGCATAACAAGAGAATAACACTAAAAGCTAGCAAACAACAACATGTTTCCAGTGAAAGCGAAGAGGAAAACATAAGTTTGTTATCAAGACAATTCAGCAAATTCTTGAGAAAGAAACAAGCTTCTGAAAGGTATGATTCAAAGAAACCTAATGAATTCAATTCTAATAAGTATACCTATTATCGTTGTGGTGAACAGGGACATATTAAGTCTGAATGCCCAAATAATGAAGTCAAAGAAAAGGAAGACTTCAAAAGAGAGAAAAAGGGAAAAACAAAGAAAGCTTATATAACATGGGATGACAATGATGTCTCATCCTCAAGCTCTTCAGATGATGAGGAAGCTAATCTTTGTCTTCTAGCATCAGTAACAAGTAGTGTGGATTCTACTTCAACAAGTAAAGGTACCACCTATGATCAATTGCTTAATGCTTTTTATGAAACTCATGATGAAG
>Ga0123341_1002140_pt1 | contig 15928 bp, 9 predicted proteins | sample Turbeapinknodule_FD_89959 | JGI IMG/M metagenome (GOLD analysis project Ga0123341, IMG submission 89959) | Root nodule microbial communities of legume samples collected from Mexico - Turtle bean Mexico pink nodule | ecosystem: Host-associated > Plants > Roots > Nodule | place: Mexico: Nepantla... | reverse complement strand
TTTTCTAATATATAAAACAGAAAAAAAAATCAGTTTTCTATTTTTTGTAACAAACATTTTCAGCCATCATTTCTTTTTTGGCACAAACATTTTGAGTTTTTTTTTTATATTGTTTAGAAATGGTAGATTTTGCAACATAGCATTTTGCCTTGATGACACTCCAATCTTTTGTTGAATTAGAATAACTAAAGTAGAGAATTTCTGAGATCAATAAAATAAAATAGAATGTTTTGTTTCCCTCCCAGATTTGCTCGAAGGTAAAATGAGAAATGTGTCTTTCTCCATTTTTTTCTTTTGAACCAAAAAGATTGTAACAGTTGAAAGAGGCATTTGGGCCGGGTTGGGTTAAGCAAAGTATAGATGGGTGGTGGTGAGTTCTAATGATCGCAGGCAGTGTAATCCTGGAAAGACCTGAACCCCCATTCATTCATATTCATTCATAGTTATAAATAATTTCAAATCAATCAAGAGGTGTCGGTTTTGAAAAGATTACACAATCTTTTTCTCTTCTCTTCTTGCCTTCTCCTTCCATGGCATCTCAGGCCAGCCTTCTCCTTCAAAAGCAGCTCAAAGGTATATTTCTATCTCTCTCATGGTTTTCCATTTTTCTTTTGTGAATCCCCACGCAGTAATAGGGCCCTGTTTGGCGTGGATTCTCCGCGATGTTCTGATTGCCCTTTCCTCGCAGATCTTTGCAAAAACCCCGTCGACGGCTTCTCCGCCGGTTTGGTGGACGAAATCAACATTTTTGAATGGAGTGTCACCATAATTGGACCGCCAGATACTCTATAGTAAGCAATCTCCTTTTGATTTTTGTAGTATGCCTTTGCTCTTGAGACTCTCTCAAGCAATTGTTTCTAGATTTTCTATTCCAAGTTTGGATATTTGGGTTCTGCTCTGTCTTTTCTTTGGGGTTTGGTTACTGGGCAGGGCTTTTTTTTTTTCTCTGCCCGAAGATGGTTTTTTTAATTGTTTATTTGATTCGCACTTGATTTAATGATGACTTCGTTTCTTGTTCCTTGCCTACTCTAATTGCTGAAATTCATTGTGTTTTTTTTTTTTAAATTTTAATTGCTATTTACTACTGGGATTTATCTTTTCATTGTACCTGCAAAATATTCTTTGATGTCATGGGTTTGCTTTCCCTTATTCAGTGTTGGAATTCTACTAACCTTTTTCCCTGTTGTCAATTGGTTGAATTTATTACAGCGAGGGGGGCTTTTTCAATGCTATTATGAGTTTTCCATCCAATTATCCAAATAGTCCACCTTCAGTGAAGTTCTCCTCAGAGATATGGCATCCCAATGGTGAGTTGAGTGCTTTAATTTTTTTTAAATATGTTATTTTACCTTGATACAAACTACATGAAAGCCTTTCAATTTGCAGTATATCCTGATGGTCGGGTTTGCATATCGATTCTTCATCCTCCTGGTGAGGATCCAAATGGTTATGAGCTTGCAAGTGAACGTTGGACACCTGTTCATACAGTATGTGAAAAATATAAATTACTTATCCTTTTTACATCAATGACTTGTTTTGGATATTGACGACTAAGAATCAACTCAGTGGTTAAATTAAAATTTGATACCCCTTATCTTGATTACATTCAAGTCCAGCATGCTCTTGTTTAATGATATAGTTAAAACTAAAACGTGTAAACACTTTCCAGATTGGAAAAACTGGTATGATGCAAATCAATTGTGTTGTTTTTCTCCTTGGGGTTTGCCGACGTTCATATTATTATGCTTATTGCTGGGGAGTTTGCATATCAATTTTGTATTGCGACATTGGCATTACGGGCTAAATCGCTGTTTAAGTAGTTGTCATAAAATGGAGCTCTCCATACGTCTTTCCTCCCCTCTCTTCACCTTCCTTCCCCATCGTGAAAAAAGAGAGGGAGATAATATTAATACCATCAATTGTCAAATAAAGTGCAACATGAAGATTCTGAAAGGATAATTTTTCTAAGCTTTCATTCCATAAATGGAGAATCTAGATGATAAAAGTTCCAATATAACATTCTTAATGTTGGGGATCAGTGTAGTATTAAGATTAATGGAGACACTAGGATTATTGTGTTAGTAGGAAGGAAGAGTGGTAATAGAACATTATAGTCATAAGGACTTATTAATAGAAGGTTCTTGACTTCTTCAATAATGCAAAATCCATTTGAAGCAACCTTTTTGGTTTGAAGCAAACAACTACCATGAAATATTTTAAGTAGAAGTTTGAGTTTTATGTGGGACCATTGAGAGGTATTGATCTAGTACAATAGCTCATGGGCATTTTCTTAATGTGCCGAGGGAGGAAGTGAAGGAAAAAATGGAGTTGCATTTGGCAAGGGATTTCGGAGAAATGATGAACTCCACCTGGATGATTGAGGGAGAAGAATCCAGAACTTACAAATGAAGGATCGAGTCCTACATTTGGAAGTGGAAATACTAGCATAAATTTCCATCTTCTAGACCAATCTCACCTTGGTGGAGGAGCTTATTGAGGCTTTTCAACTTTTCTCATCACTATTGCTATGGTGAGAACAATAGTTGGGTAAGCATTGGGTTGAAACGTATGGGTGGTGAAATCGTATTAACAGTTTGGAAACCACAGTGAAGCCATGCACAAACTCTTGTGTTTGGAGTTGCATCTTTCATGTTTATCATTAGTCTCTGCTGAATATTAGAGTATTCAAAGTTTGGGATTGCTTGAATAACTATGAAGTGAAAGACCAAGATTGAGTCAAGAGCTTTTCAGCTAAAAATGTATCAAACAAAATAACTAAATGTTTGTACATATGTCAAATATTAAATGTGTCAGAACTTATTCATAACTTTGTTGGATGTCCATTCAAAATGGTATTGCATTTTGTTGACCATTAGCAAATTTATGTACTTGTCACTCGTGAAGTTTTAAGTTTTTTTTAAATCAAATGTATTAATATTTCAATATATTTGTTATCTTGCAGGTAGAGAGTATAGTGTTGAGTATCATATCAATGCTTTCCAGCCCTAATGATGAATCTCCTGCAAATGTTGAAGCTGCAGTAAGTTTGACCACCGTTTCTTATTTACTAGATTGTTTTACTGTAACCTACTCGTCTTTTCCCATCATATGGTACTTATTTGTATCCTAGTAAAGAAAATGTTAGTATGAATTTCATTAGATGCTGCCGAAGCACAGTTAACTGGTAAATTGCCTTTTATAGTTAGTTATTTCCATATTATTATGGACTGTAAACCAATTGCCTTAGTTTACTTCTGATCCTGTATATGCTATAATTATTTGAGTAGGTATTGATTGAAGCGTCTTTGATAAATGTTCTCCTAGATACTTGAGCTTGATTGCTAGTTGGTGTAAGTGATGAGATACCGAGTTAGAAATTGAATAGGATATAGTCCTCCAATTATTAAGCAGAAATGACCTAAAGAAAGAGTTTTCTTCTCTAAGTATGAACAACTTCCACAAGTTACTAAATAACAGCCACCAAGTCTTGTATTTGTCTACCTCAAGAAATAGGGTTAACAACCACAGGATCAACTCTCCTAATTGGGATTGCTATCTGTCTTCTAAGCACATTTTCAGATGGTCTAGGTGAGATTCTTCCATATTTTCTTCAATAGATGTGGTATTCTAACTACCCCCCAAGGCATTATAGTAATGTCTATCTGTCCAAAAGCAACATTCTCATCTTTGTTACATTGAGTTTATTCTCTTGTTGACTTTCACCCAACATTGTAAACGTTTAAGCTGAAGCAGCACTTTTTTAGTCACATAAAACACTTAGGTTTTTCATCCATCTTCATCTCCATTGTTTTGTATAATTGACCCGAGATATTTAAACTATGTACCTTGTGACAAGGGGGGATCTCCAATTTCCAGTAGTTAATAAATACAGTGGCCACATGTTAAGATTGAATGTGTGGAAGTCATCCCTCTAATTGTTCTGATCTGAGAAAAATTCTGAACTGTTTTGTATTGTATGATTGATGGACTAAGATATTTAAACTATGTAACTCGTGACAAGGCATGGTCTCCATTTTCTTATTAAGTACAATGGCTAAATATGAAGGTTTAATAGGTTAGTTATCCCTCTGGTCCAAGCAAAATCCTTAATCTTGATGTTCAGACCTGTGAAGCTCAGAAGCCAATAAAATCTGAGTGTTTCTCATAGTTTAGTATGCAATTGTTATGTTTTCCACATTAATAATTGGGATATCAATTTCAATCATTTTCCATATTTGGTTTTGTATTTACCCTGTTATGATGGTTTTCGTGATATCTTTTTTTTACTATAAAAGCTAGCATGTATTTCTGCACGATTCTTAGTCGTTTTTGTTCTGGGAATTTCACATTACCATTGCCAATATGTTTTCTGGTAGAAATGCTTTGCGTGGGGCAACCAAATTCTTTATTTGTGGTGTTTTTTTCCTGTCATCTTGATATATAGTGTGGATTTCTGTTGAGTTTGTTCTGATCTGTATGATATGGTATTGCAGAAGGAGTGGAGAGATAGGAGAGATGATTTCAAGAAAAAGGTGAGCCGATGTGTAAGGAAGTCACAAGAAATGTTGTGATTTGTTGGCGACCCTTCATACTGGTTTTGTGAACTGGAGGACATATAATGTGTAATGGATTGGTTCACCTGTTACTGTTGCTGCGTATAAGAATGGCATTGGAACTTGTCCATATTCCTCCTTTCTTCAGTCCCATGTTCTGTGCATGGCCATTTGTCATAACTTGGAAAACAAACTGTATTCTAAGTGCTCTGGCCGGTCTTTTGACTTCTTTATTGAAAATTTACTTTGTTCATTTGCAGAAGTTTATATTTGGATTTCAAATCTAAAAGGGGTTTATATTTCAGTTTAGGTTCTGCTTCTCCCTATTGTGATTGTTGATTTTGCACTGGCCAGTACTTGGCTCTTAAGAAGTTCAGTTCTGATTGGTTGAATTTGGTTGATTGATAATACATGAAAAGCGAAGAAAGTGCTCTTAATGGTGAACATTCTCCCGATTTGTTCTTGGGTAATCCCAAACTAGGAATACGTAATTTTATAACCTCACTATGATTTATCTAGATATTGACCAAAAGAAAAGGTATGGTTCATCAAGACAATTTATACCTACTTCCCGTCTATAGTTTAAGGGTCTAGTGAGTACAAAATGGTAACATTTCAGCGGGAGACGGGGATTTAGTGCTACATTTTGGAATCACTAATCACTGCTCAGTTAGCGAAACATCTGTGTTCGAACGTCGTGTACAGATGGAGTTGTATCTGAAGCATATTCTTGTTACAGGAACTATGGTTTTTATAAATCAATCTAATAACTCATGCAGGATATCTTTAGGTGCAATTGAAGTGAGTGTATAACATAGTTTATATCTGAAATTAGTATCATGGGCTGACTTCTTTAAATTACTCTTTAATGTTGACCATTACCTTTTATATACACCCCAAATTATGGACCCTAAATCATTAGCATTTTCTAGTAATTCAAGAATACTCCCAGTAGGTATCAAATCACACAATAGCAACACAGAAAAAAGTCATAAAACTATTGTTACTACTCGAGACTTTCCCTTCGAGCGAGGGAGGTATTATTAGCTTTTTCAAATCAAGTTTTGGGCTTTAGGGGGTTTAGGTAGAGAACCAACCCAAACGGATGTTAAGAAAAACATTAATAAACATTTGTAGTACATTTAACAATGTTGCATATTAAATGTTATAAAATGTCTTACATATTGTCATATGATACGCTGGATCAAATTAATTGGTGTAAATTTGAAGGTTGAAATTGATGAAAATTCATGAACATATATGCAGATACGCTAAGAATAGAAAATGTCATTTGTACTTCCCTTCATTTTCTTTAATTTATTTCCATCGTTTCATCTCTTCTCCATCTTTTGTAAAAAAAATCTATTATCATGTTCAAAATCATATGAATAAAATTTCTGTGAGTTGAACCATTTACAAGGAAGAGTCTGCAAGTGAGAAAAAACCATTTATTGCATGGTTTAGTTGATAGCAATTTTATTCTTTAGTGACCGTAAATACACATATATATATAACTAAATTAACGTAAAAGGCATAATATTTCGCAGTTTCTTCTACATAAACAAAGGGAGAAGACTTATTTGGGTGGTTTCACATGGCTTCCCATTCTAACGACGTTGCCGTCAATATCTCTGACGTACCCAACCTTCTGCCCCCACTCCTTTCCCTCAGGCTCCCTCACAGCCACCGCTCCATTCTCCACCGCACGCTGATCCATTCAATCCAAAAATCAATCAACACAAACACATATCATATTAATTTCATATAATGTGTATGGATTAACAAATAATTATGTTACCTTATAAGCAGCATCAACGTCGGAGTAAACAAAACAAACCTCCATGGGTGGCCTTTCTCCACCAGATCCAGAGTTGTGCACCGCACCGGTCAGATTATCGGTCTCGTGCTGGTGAATCGGAGTGAAAGCGATAGTTGTGTTCCCCGTTTCCAACTCTCCCCATCTAAATTCAAATTAATTAAATAAACTCTGCCTCAAATTCGTAATTTAACTCTGCATACGAAGACAATCACAAATATTTAACCTGTGAGACTCGTCTAAGCGACGAACGTCATAGCCGAAGGCTTTGCCATAGAAAGCCACCGAGGCGGCTACGTCTTTCACGTAAACCACCACGTACCCAAAAACCGGTTTCTGATTCGTCGCCATTGTTACTATTTGATGTGATCGAACTCTGTTCAATTTCCCACCCTCGCTCTCGTAGTTTTATTCTCCCAATCTCGTGACTCAATTTTCATGTACGTGGCAATTCATACGAGACCTGCACGTGGAGTTCATGCGCGTTGTCACGTTACACTGAAATTTATTGAAGAACATAAAATTTGTAGATCAGTAGGTAACTTAGCTGAGTTTTTAGTGGAATGGTGAGTCACTTAAACCAGTATAAATGGATTATGCTCCGCCAGAATTCTGAATCAACTGCTATTTTGGAATTGATTAATGATCTGTGGATAGCAAAAACTAGTTCACATATGACAAGAAAATTATAATTTTTTATGATTGATTTTGAGTGTGGTGTGTTTTTGTAACATAATTATTATAAAAATATTAAATTTAATATTGATTTAAAATTTTGTGAAATGCTTCGGTGCAATACTAAATTACATCTATATATGCTATTATAAATATATAATAAGTAATTTTACACAATACAAATATTTGCTTTTTTATCAATACTTTTTTAATTGAAATGGTGGTTGGAACCAAAAAACTATTTAGATTATTTTTCTCATTTCTTAGTCAGATAGTCAGATTATATTTAAGCTTCTCTCATTCTCACAAGTTTCTTACTTCTTCTTATTCGTTTCACTTCTTGTGAGAATTTCTTACTTCTCCTTATTCGTTTCACCTCTTGATCTTTTCGAAGTTTAAATTCAAATAGTACTTACAGAAGACACTTCGACGCTCAAGTCAATAAAGGTATTCAATGCTCGGTTGTCAGAGCATTATGTATGATGACGTACTTGGATTTTGGGATGTGTGATATTTATATTATTTTAATGAATCTTTCTTATTGGGTCAAATTAAGGAACTTGACCATGTTTAGGGATACATTATCTAACTTTTGATCATGAATTAACTTCACTGACTCTACTTAAATGTAATTGGATTGATGTAAACCATAATATCAGTCAGACTAATAATAGGAACCGAGACCAATGATAGGAACCGAAACATCTCATCAGTCCCTACAAAAATCCTAAAAAATACCTTGCTTAATTTAATGTATTTTTATATATATTTTAGATGTTTATATTAATGGCTAAGGGGATATTGCAAATTAATAAGAAATAAAAAACTATAAAATAATTAAAGTTGTTAGCCACATTTTTTTTATTGTTTTAACTACATTTACGATGCGTGCTGTAAAAAGACCTATATTTACATGCAATTTAAAGGCATTTTAGAGTTTCATTTAGTTTAACATCAAAATCAATTTTACACATTATAGTAACTGTTTTAACATTAATTTATGATTCAATTATTTAAATACATATTTAATCACTATAAAAATGATTTCATTAAATAAACATAAAATATTAAATCAAGTATACCTATTATAATTAATTTGATCTGATCATTTCTTAAAACAACTAATAAATATATTATAATTTAAATAATTTCACTCTAATATTTTTTATTGCACTTAAACAGTAATTATGCAAAATTAAACGATCATGTGATTCACGTCATCAATTATTGATTAATTTAAGTCAAACACAAAAGAGAATCTGCGTTTGGCTTGTCTGATGTCCAAAGATGAAGATCGTCGAGTAACAGATGGACAGACAGTGACGTCTAATTGAACTCATCTCCACCGTCCACGTAGCCACCCAACGTCTGAGAATCAGATTCAGTTGCGCTCCCTCTCCCAAACCAACGATCTTCCACTGCGATGAAAGCAACTCGGAAAGTTAATTAACGAAGAATCATTCGGTGGAAATCGGCGACGAAAGAAGATCAACAACCTTACACCTTCAAAACTCATCACATTACTTTCACTGTCTTCCTAATCTCCCAACCTACACATTTACACGTTTCTTTCAGGTGAATCTTCATCACTTTCGGATCGAATTAGCAATTATTCCTGCTTCTATTGCTTCTGTCATATCCTTTGCCTCGATTATTTCTAGCGTCGTTATATATTCACGCATCGTGTTGTTTCTAATTTTAATTTCATACTGTAGTGTTTTTTAAGTTCGCTAATTACAACGCAAATCCGCATTATTTCAATTGAGGCTACTCGTTTTGTCTTTCATGTTTCACGTTTGATATTTTTATTTAAAAAGTTTTGAAGAGTTACTTTGGTGTATTGAATTTGTTAGGAAAATCAGAACTAATTCTCCTTTGTGTAGATACAAAATAGTTACTTGTGTAAGCAGATAATAGAAAATAGAGCAAAATAGAATAATGACATGTTTAAGGTGCGAAAATCTTCTCAAACTTAAGAAATAAAAACCACGGGACTTAATCCAGAAAATGCCTACATTATGAAAGTATGATTACAATATTTGCTTCTCACACTCTATGAGTATAATACTCAATCTCACTCAACTAGGATGAAATACAATGTTTCTTTAGCATTTATCATCTCACTAGGATCAAGATACCTTGAAAACACTATCTTCAACTTTCTAGGTTGAATTTCAAAGTTTTCAAGAGAGATACAATTCCAAGACTTTGGAATGTCCATTACTGAATATATTCTGTCCATCATTGAATATATTCAATGGATCAATTACCAATATTCATTGGTCATAGTCTCCCACTAAATTAAGAAGGGATTCCCAACAGGATTTGGGGTAAGTTTCATTGCGGCTATGTAGATGTAGGCTTGCAGCTTGTAAAAAAAAATGTGCAATAATTTCGTGTTCTCTTTTACTATCTAGTGATGAGGATATTGGAACTGATGTTCTAGTGTGACAGGTAGATTTCACTCTGAAGATATTTTATCTGATATTAAGCAAAATGTCCTCAAAATGGAATCTATAGGCACTTGTACAATATATAAAGTTTTCTATAAATATTTATAAGTAAGGAAAGTGACAAGGAAAACAAGAATTAATCCTCTCTGTAGAATATAAACTTGTGCATTTAAATTCTATATAGGGTGCAGAGGATCATAGAGATAACTAAGATACGGAATTTGGTTTTATTTTGTAGAGAAATTTAATGTGTTTATCTTTTTATTTTCTTCTTTTACAAGTGTTTTAAAGGAGTTTATCCAAACAAAACGTAATTGTTGCATCTAAAACTGAAGATACTTTTATGTTCTGCTGTGTGCTAGGGAAACTGACATGCCTTCAGTTTACATGGGAGATAGAGTGGATAATTCTACCTCGAGCATGGGAACTAATTCTAAGGAAAGCAGTGTTATCACTGGGAAAAATACATACAAAAACCTTCTGGTTGCATCACGGCCTAAAGGCTTTGCACAGAGAAACTATGAACAACTTGTGTCATTAACCCATGGTGACTTTGGAAGCAGTGTTGTGGGTCGTGCCACTTTTTTTTTACTCAAAGTTGCTGCATTAGAGACCGTGAGGAGGTTCTCCAAGAGTAAATGCCCGTGTGTATGGCGAGGCCTGCAGGGTCTACAAATCCTTGTCTATCCACCTTTCAAATGGATTCAGAGGTGGGCACCCTTCAGGGGTTTGGTGAAGAGCATGCAGGTTTGTGATTACTAATTTCTGAAGGGTTCATAAAAGTTATATTTGAATGTAATTTTAAAGCATTGGAATATGATAGTTCAGAAAAATCATTACTGTAAATGTGAATTAGCTTGGATCATCGTTTTTAAGTTTTAGAAATTGGTTCATATGATCTGTATTTGTATGATTCTAGGAGATATTTTTTTGGGATTTGAGAATACATTTTATTAGTGGCTTCAATGTATCATGTTCATTAGGAAAGTTTCTCAAAGATAATTTTTTTCCTCCTATTTTTGTTTTATATAAAAAAAAAAGGATTGGTATTGCCGCTATAGAGACTATGCATATGGATTTTCTAAGAGCTTCATGCTTTTAGTATTGTGTCACCGTTAGCAATTATAAGATGTAATGTTTGATATTTCCCTAGGCCACCTTTACTATTTAGATAAAGGAGGACCAAATTAAGGAATTTTCTCTTTCTGTTTTTTTTTTTTACCAGGTTTAGCTATATTTAAGAAACAGATAGCTACTAAATTTCTCTATTACCAGGTACTTTCAAGACCACTTTTAGTGCTTTCGATTGCAACAGTCTTTACTGATCAACCACAATGTAGTGATGGAACATCCGACTGTGTTTCTGATCCTGATTCTGAAGTATCTGCCGAACAATCTCCTGCACAGCCTATCTTGAATACAAGGTATATGATTAGAAGCTTCATGATGCGAAGCTAGCATCTGAGTTATCACTGACCTTTCTGTTCATAATGCTATAGTAGAGGGTTATTTCTTGTAATGCAGAATTCTCTGACATTAATCTGCTTAAAAGATGATAAAGTTGCAGATATAAATTTAGCTTCACAAATAACTGATAAACAGCAACTAAAGAAAGCGTTGGAGCTATCCTACATTGACTAGATTTGTAATGCCATTCAGAATAGTTTTGTTAATGGTAATAGAATTAGTGACCAGTGGTCATCATTATATTTGCCAGGTTTCATTTAGGTTCCTGATTTTTTAGTTGATTCATTGTAATCCATGCTTCTGAAAGTTATTTGTGGTGATGCGGAAACATTATTCTACAGTTCATAAAATGATTGTTTTAGTGTGAGGTACTTGTGTAGTAGTATGTGAATACAATAACCCATCAGTAAAACTGTTTAAAATGGAAGTTTAATTACGATTCGACAACACTGTTACAACTTCTACAACTTAGAAAATTTTTTTAGCAGATTTTTGTTTCAAACTTGGTGCAGTTTGCAGGATTAATAGTCTAACAATGCCTTCTTATTCTATGGGTCTTTTGAGTAAATTTCTTCGTAAGAACTTCTAAAATAGAAAAATATGAAGGAAAAATGAAATTAGTTTTTCCATGAACTAATATTAACATAGGCGCTAATGTGTAGAAGTTTTCTCATGTTAGTTTCTTTAAAAGATGATTTTTAACTCATACGTAAGTTAATTTTAGCTTGTGGGGATATTTATTTCATTTTTTCTTGTTATCTTTTTCTAAAAGTGTTTATGGGAAAATTTATCCAAGTAGACCCTGTATTTCATTTGGAAAACCAAAGACACGTTTACTTCGTATTAATTCGTGTTTTTATTTTCCATTCTCTTTTAATTTACAAATTTGCCACTTTGTTTTCAAGACATTTCCTGTTTGCAAAGATTTATACAGAAACACTGAAACCAGTTTTATTTATTTATTTTTCTGTTTCCTATACGAATCTTGCAAATTTTTTCCTACCTAGAATTTTCAAAGATAACTTGAACATAAAAACCATGCAGTCTGATTTAGTTGTCGCTTTGCTTTGGACAACTCTGGTTAGACAAAATTGTGTGCACACAACCACAAAGTCGTAGACCTTATAAAATAAGAAATTAGTTTTATCGTTGTTATTTACATATGATGTTTGGGGCTACTCCTTGAAAGTGCTTCCTAAAGTTTGTTGCATTAAAATTATGTGTGCGTATCTTGTATTACTCTTGTTTCAACATGAATGACTTGCTAAGTTCACTGCACTGTGGTTCTACTAATATACAGGGGATGTGACTAGTATGAGAACTGTTTTTATGAGAGTGAGGAGAAAAAATATTAACCTTACAACTATACATAGATGGTAACGGTTAAAGGTTACTTAAAGTCATATAGCTACTTAAAAAAATTTATGTGGCTTTTTAGCTTAATCTTTACTTTCCTTATACATCTAATGAACAATATTTTCCCCTCACTCATAAAATTATGCCTCTCATTTGTTATTTCTCTGTGGCTTTTTATGATCAAATAAAAAGTTTTGGCTGAGAGGCCTCTGATATATTTCTCAGAAAGTAATGTAGGATATTGATGTTATTGAGCCAAACATGTGAAGGACTGTCCCCAAATCAGCTCTTTCAATGTTTCACACGCCATACATATGAATCTCCTACACAATTACTATGTTCTGTTACTAAGTCTTGAGGTGAATAAAATGCTTCTTATGCCCTGCGTGTTTTTCATGATAAATATGAAATTATTATATGGAGCTTTCCATGTCTATAATTCTCCTGTGCAAGTTTCTTTAGTGTTACAAATATTTTTCTTTCCTTTTGCAGTCATTGTGAGATAGATCCTGAAGTTTTAGAATATGAAAACTGGTTGACTCTACTTAATCAAGAGCTGCAAAATCAAGGGATTAGTTTGCCGGAAAGGTATAGATGGTTTCTGTTATGTACTTAAATACACCATTCCAATAAAAAACACTTAAATATGATTCTCACAGAATTCTATTTCAAAACAAGGCTATTTGATGTTCCTACAATGACAGTTATTTTGAAATTTACCTTTTTTCAAAAAGAAAGTTGCACGAGATAAATAATTTATCAGCAATTCAACAATTGTGTTTTGTTTCTTTTCACTAAACTAAACATATATGAAATAATAGGAGTGCTACCTGTACACTCTACTATTGATTAATATTTTTTGAAAACTGAAAAAAAATGAGAGATTTATTAAGATGTGTAATCAACAAAAGATTGTGATTAAAAACAGTGTGTTAGAGAGCATGTTCCTATCATTCCTTTTTTAAATAATCATTAGTAATTGAATAACATTCAATATAATAGCTTTGGATATGCGTGTGCACCAACTTCTTAATTTTATAGTTATTCAATAATTAATAGATCCAGTCATTAACAATGATTGTTAAATTTAGGCCAATTGTTTATGTATTCTCATTCTGATCTTGTATTGTTGTATTTTTTGGGTCAAGTTCTGAAGTTGTGGCCAGCGCAGCCTTATTAGATAGCAATAGCACATTTACTTGCATATTCTTGGTTTCTCCTGTTGCAGCGGACCATGATTTAGTAGTGTTTATGCAGAATCAATGATGATGAGCTCCACAGATTTTACGCAGCTTCTAATAATGACTTTTCATGCTTCCTTACCTCAATCAAGAAGACAATACGGTGGCGGGAGAGTTACCGATTTCTTTCAGGAGAAGAGCTGGAAATGTGGTCAAATATGGTGTTCTGGCATGGATTTGATGTTTTGAACAGACCTTGCCTCATTGTAAGGCTTGGGATAGCTTGTCGCTCTTTGGCGTCTGAAGATAGACTTCAGTTTGCTCAGGCAGTTAGTATGTTTCTCTTTTTGAACATGTTGTATTTCTCTTGTTATATTTGCTCTGTTGGTTTCATGCTTTAGGTTTATTTATTTTAAAATCAGTGGCTGTACTTCAGTATCACAGGTAGAATACGGAGTCTTGCACTTGGTAGATGCGGACAACCCTCAAATTGCAGTATTGGTGGACTGTGAAGGGTTATCTCCATTGAGAATTCCCATGAAAGTGATGAGATCTTGTTCCTCCCTTCTGCAAGATTACTTTCCTAATCGACTTGGTTGTTTGTTTGTCATCCGACTGCCAGCAATTGTTCGTGTTATTGCCCAGACTTTTATTCAGGTAAACTTTCCTTTCCATTTATTTTTTAGGCTAAAATAGCAAAGAAAGTAGCAATAGGGAAGGTAGTCATGAAGTTGATGCTCATGTAGTGTATGCAGGCCTCGCTTGTTCGACTAAATGCAATTTCATTTATCCTTAGAGCCTCTCAAATCTAGATATAGATTCTCAATTTCTTGTTTCTTAGGTTTTAAAGCCAGCTACTAAGAAGAAGTTGAAATTAGGGGGAGAGATGTTTCGGAAAGCACTTTTTGACAATTTTCCGACACCACCATCATATCTTGGAGGAAGATGCACTTGCATGAGATGTTCTAAAATTGGCAACTGGGGTATGCTGCAACCTCATTCAACTGGGACAAGCAGAATTGATAGGGAGCAGGAGATCAGTGACAATGGGGGTTTTCCATCACCGCCGTCTAATGAGTTAGATGACCGCCAAGTCAGCAATTCTGACCAGCTGTTGAAAAAGGCTGTCATAAGTTTTCTAGTATTTTGGGTTTTCATAGCTCTTGGTGCTGGAATTTACGATCCTAGTAGTCGTCATTTAGCCCCATAACCCAAGATTGGCCAAATTAGTTTTGTGTCTCTAGTTGAATAAATTTTTAGAGGACACCTCTAGTTTGAAATTTGGAGCTGGCATTTATCCAAAGCTCCGAACAGTAAAGGTGAACTGTTTCAGGTTCTTTAGACAATGCAGTTATGCCTTGAACAACTACATTGTAAAATCCTTTTTTTAGTTTTATAGACTTTGTTTGATCCTCTCAATGCAGTTAGTGATGAATGCAGGTGGGGGATCTTGACAGCAGCACTCACATCAAAATAAATTTAGACACAACTATAAAAGCTTCTGAGAGATTTTTATACTTTTAGTAGAAAAACTTTGAAAAACAATTGTAGCTTGGATATGAATTAGGACTGGCAAATTAGAGAGACATGAAGAAGAGAAATTAATTATGCCTCTCAATGTTTAAAGCTTATCAAATGATAGCAAAAGGTAAAAAAGACATACTTCGAAGAAAAGATTAAGAAGAGCAGTCATTTTTTGCAAGTGCTTTGAAACTCTGTTAAATTTTCTCTACGCCTTCAAGTTTTGTAAAAGCACTGATTGTCTTCATTCCAGAGAGTTTAAAAATTGTATACGTTGAAAGATGTTACTCTTTCAAATAAGCATAATTGGGATTTTTAATCACTTAAACCTTGTTCTTGTTTTAAGTAAATAGTGACTTAATTCAGAATACTTAGTTAAGCTAAAAATGACTTAAGTCGAAAGAATAGTTAACTAAGTTAAGTCATCAGTGAACTTATGAAATAATATTCGGATTAAGTCAAAAATATCTTTGTGAAATAATATCGATGTATACTTTACGGGGATAGTCTTTCTAATATTTTTTTTTAAAAAAAACATTTTTTGTTTGTTCTTTTTGTTTATGTAAATATTAATAGAATATTACAGGATATGAACAATATTTAAATTATTTTAAACAAAATTATTTCTTATTAAAAATATTCATAAAAACGTAATGCTTTAAATGTTGGTATTCTTTTTATTAGAATTAAAAAAAAAATCGTATTAAAAATATTAACATAAAATATTTAGGCTTTAGATTGGTAGATAAAATAAAGAAAAATGAAACAGAAGAAAAAAACGTAATATTTAATTCATTTAAATATAGAAAAATATAATGGGTCCTTAATTTCTATACTATAAATTTCAACCTAGTTATTAGTTTCTTAAAAAAACATATTTTAAATAAAATTAATATAAAAGTAAAA
>Ga0123341_1002137_pt1 | contig 15938 bp, 15 predicted proteins | sample Turbeapinknodule_FD_89959 | JGI IMG/M metagenome (GOLD analysis project Ga0123341, IMG submission 89959) | Root nodule microbial communities of legume samples collected from Mexico - Turtle bean Mexico pink nodule | ecosystem: Host-associated > Plants > Roots > Nodule | place: Mexico: Nepantla... | reverse complement strand
CGATCCGCTCGCCTGGCTCACCCAAACGCTCGAGCGCATGGCCAATGGCTGGCCGAGCAGCGAAATCGACGCACTTATGCCGTGGAACTACGCCGGCTGAACGGCCTCGGCTTGCCGCTTACAGTCAGGCTCTTAGCGGTGTAGGTATTGACCCAATTCATCAGGCTTAAGCTCAATTCGATGTCATGGAACTAGTCAACAACCTCCAGCAACCGAGGACCGCTTTCTTCACCACGGTGCGGCGGTCCATGAGATGCTGCATTGGTCTCTCGATTGCTTCATCTTCGGCAGGAGGCTTCTGGGGGGCATCGTCTGGTTTAGAAAGCACCTCCGACTAAGGCGACTGTTGCCGACCGCCGCTTCTGATTAGATGACATGTTTCCGGAAGAGAACATGCCTCGAAAATTTAAGCGTTTCCCGTTGCCTTTTGGACCTACGCCGATCGAGAAGCTCGACCGTCTCGGTAAGCGCGGGGGTGGAAACATTGAGAACAACGTCAAACGAGATGACTGCAAGTTCGCAACTTGCATTTGGCGGAAATAAGCTCCGCAAACTTTATTGCAGTGTTCCGGACGGTGAGTCGAGGCGGGTCCAGTGAGATTTGCCCAGGGCCGGCGCTTTTAACGCGGCGGCCTCGGCGCAGTCGACGACGTTCCCGCCCATCGGACGAAAACTGGCGGGGCAACTTCGACGTCGAAGGTGGCGCGGATTGTTGCACGAAAGCCCGCCGCGGGGACATCCCAATGCAGGTCGCCGACTATCGGACGCAGACCGGCGTTAGAGCAGGCTTTTGTCAGACATGTACTCAGCGGTTGTCGGCATTGAGACTGAATGGCGGGAGCTTGACACTACGCGCTGCTACGAAATGCCTGCTGAGCCCACGAATTCACCTCGGCACGCAATTTGCTCTGGTCACGGTATGTCGCCAATCGCAGCGCGATGGTCTTCGGGCGGTGCGTCGCTGTTCGCGTCTGGTGAGGTCCCCATGGTTTGCTGTGGCAATGATAGTGGCTCCGTTGTGACCGGGAAAATCTCAGGAGTGTTGGATGCGATCTAGAGTTCTTCATTTGCGAGCCACAACGATCGCCCACGTCGCGGGCGGTACAGCCAAAGCGGCAGACCTTGAGCCAGGAGGGAGGCCGGGGGTGTGGGACTGGTCTGGAAGTTATGTTTGCGGACGGGTCGGTAGGTGGGTGCGGTCGAACCTGCTGCGCCAATTCCTACGGTCGGGCGACCTATGGCGATACCGACATGTTCGATTTCAACCGGCTGCACAACCCGCACCTGCCGCTCGGCTAAGGGCTGTATCTGTGCCTGGGCGCTGCGCTGGCGCGCCCGGAATTGGGAAGTGCCTTCCCCCCGCCGTTCGTGCGGTCGGAGGATCTGGCGCTGGTAATCGCCGCAGAGGACGTCGTCTACGCGCTGTCTTAACTCATGTGCTGCCCGCAGTCTGCCCATCATCTTCCGCCCCTTCCAGGCTCAGAGAGTAAATCGTCACCATGTCCGAACAATCCTTGCCGGCGCTGCCGATGTGGCGGGTCGATCACATCGAGCCCTCGCCCGAGATGTTGGCGCTACGTGCCAAAGGTCCGATCCACCGCGTGCGCCTTCCGTCCGGGCACGAATGCTGGTGGGTGACAGGCTATGACGAGGCCAAGGCGGTGCTGTCTGACGCGGCATTCCGGCCCGCGGGAATGCCTCCGGCGGATTTCACCCCGGATTCGGTCATTCTCGGTTCGCCGGGATGGCTGGTCTCGCACGAAGGGGACGAGCATGCTCGGTTACGCACGATCGTGGCGCCGGCCTTCAGCAACAGCAGGGTGAAGCTGCTTACGCAGCAGGTCGAGGCGATCACCGTGCAGTTGTTCGATACGCTGGCGGTTCAGCCCCAGCCCGCAGACTTGCGACGCCATGTCTCCTTTCCGCTTCCGGCCAAGGTAATCAGCGCGCTGATGGGCGTGCCCTTCGAGGAACACGCCTTTTTCGCAGGACTCTCCGACGAGGTGATGACGCACCAGCATGAAAGCGGCCCGCGCAGGGCGTCGGGCCTGGCCTGGGAAGAGCTCCGCGCCTACATTCACGGCAAAATACGGGGCAAGCGACAGGATCCGGGCGATAACCTGCTGACGGATCTGCTCGCCGCGGTCGACCAGGGCAAAGCGACCGAGGAAGAGGCGATCGGCCTCGCGGCGGGCGTGCTGGTGGCGGGGCACGAGAGCACCGTCGCGCAGATCGAATTCGGCCTGCTGGCCATGTTTCGCCATCCGCAACAGCGCGAACGCCTGGTCCGCGATCCGTCCCTGGTGGACAAGGCGGTGGAGGAAATACTGCGCATGTATTCGCCTGGTGCGGGCTGGGACGGCATCATGCGCTATCCCCGGACCGACGTGACCATCGCAGGCGTGCATATACCCGCGGAGAGCAAAGTACTGGTCGGCCTGCCGGCGACCTCGTTTGATCCGCGCCATTTCAAAGACCCGGAAGTCTTCGACATCGGACGCGACGCAAATCCCCACCTGGCGTTCTCCTACGGGCAGCACAATTGCATCGGGGCGGCGCTGGCCAGGCTGGAACTGAAGGCCGTATTCGGTTCGATCTTCCAGCGCTTTCCCGCGTTGCGCCTGGCCGTGGCGCCCGACGAACTGAAGTTGCGCAAGGAGATCATCACCGGCGGGTTCGAGGAGATGCCGGTGATCTGGTGCGGACGCCGCCCGGTATCGCAATTTTCTCATTTGACGGCGCCTGGCGCGCGCCGGTCAGATCAGCCACCCGACAGGTAACCAAGATGGACGTGCAAGAAACCAAGGCAGCATGCCACGACGCCTTCGCCGAGCTGGCGTCGCCAGCATGCATCCAAGACCCGTACCCGTTCATGCGGTGGTTGCAAGAGCACGATCCGGTGCACCGCGCGGCGTCGGGCATCTTTCTGTTGAGCCGCCACGCCGACATCTACTGGGCGTTCAAGGCCACGGGCGATGCGTTTCGGGGACCGGCGCCATCCGAACTGGCGCGCTATTTCCCGCGTGCGGCGAGCAGCCTGTCGCTCAATCTGCTGGCGTCCACGCTAGCCATGAAGGAACCACCGACGCATACGCGTCTGCGCCGGCTGATTTCGCGCGATTTCACCGTGGGTCATATCGACAACCTGCGGCCGAGCATCGCGCGCATCGTCGCAGCCCGCCTGGATGGCATGGCGCCCGCACTGGAGCGAGGAGAGGCGGTGGACCTGCATCGGGAATTCGCACTGGCCTTGCCCATGCTTGTCTTCGCTGAATTGTTCGGCATGCCCCAAGACGACATTTTCGAGCTCTCAGCGATCGTCAGCGCCATTCTAGAAGGCCTGAGCCCGCACGCCAGCGATCCACAGCTCGCCGCGGCGGACGTGGCCAGCGCCAGGGTGAAGGCCTATTTCGGCGACCTCATATTGCGCAAGCGCGCCGATCCCTGCCGCGACATCGTGTCGACACTGGTCGGCGCACACAGCGACGATGCCGACACGCTTTCGGACGCGGAGTTGATCAGCATGCTGTGGGGCATGTTGCTGGGCGGCTTCGCCACCACTGCTGCGACTATCGACCATGCGGTGCTGGCGATGCTGGCCTACCCCGAGGAGCGGCACTGGCTCCAGGGAGACGCCGCAGGGGTGGAGGCATTCGTGGAAGAAGTACTGCGCTGCGAGGCGCCCGCCATGTTCAGCTCCATTCCGCGTATCGCCCAGCGCGACATCGAATTGCGTGGCGTGGTGATCCCGAAGGACGCGGACGTGCGCGTGCTGATCGCGGCCGGCAATCGCGACCCGGACGCTTTCGCTGATCCCGACCGATTCGATCCGGTGCGGTTCTACGGCACCAGGCCTGGCATGTCGAACGACGGAAAGATTATGCTGAGCTTCGGCCACGGCATCCACTTCTGCCTAGGTGCGCAACTCGCCAGGGTGCAGCTGGCCGAGAGCCTGCCGCAGATCCAGGCGCGCTTTCCCACGTTGGCCTTGGCCGAGCAGCCGACCCGGGAGCCCTCAGCGTTCCTTAGGACGTTCCGCGAGCTGCCGGTGCGGCTGCACGCGCAGGCGGCGGCTGAGGTTCGCGTCGTGGTCGACCAGGACCTGTGCGGAACCACTGGTCAGTGCGTGTTGACGCTGCCGGGCGCCTTTCGTCAGCGCGAACCGGACGGCGTGGCCGAAGTGTGCATGGCGACGGTCCCGCAGGCGCTGCACGCCGCCGTGCGGCTAGCAGAAAGCCAGTGCCCGGTCGCGGCTATTCGGGTGATCGAAAGCGAAGCCGGCGATAACCACTGCACCAACCCCGGCCCTACGCCCTCTCAGGCAGACGCTGAGCGACATGCAGCGAAAGACCTACGCAATCCAGGAGAACATGATGGAACGATTTAAAGGCAAGGTGGCCGTGGTGACCGGCGCCGGCGCCGGGATCGGCAAGGCATGCGCCCTCGCCATCGCACGCGAGGGCGGAAGAGTGGTGGTGGCCGACATTGATGGCCCCGCTGCCATCGCCTGCACCGCACAGATCGCAGCCGAAGCGGGCCAAGCGCTGGCCGTGGCCATGGACATCGCAGATGCGCAGGCGGTGGCAGAGCTTTTCCAAACGGCGAAGCGGCGCTTCGGTGGGGTAGACGTGCTTGTGAACAATGCGAGCGCCATGCATTTGACCCCGCACGACCGCGCGATCCTCGACCTGGACGTGGCGGTCTGGGACAAGACCATGGCGACCAATTTGCGCGGCACGCTCCTCTGCTGCCGGCAGGCCATCCCACAAATGATCACCCGCGGTGGTGGCGCGATCGTGAACATGTCATCGTGCCAAGGGCTCAGCGGCGACACCGCACTGACGTCCTACGCCGCGTCGAAGGCCGCAATGAACATGCTGTCGGCCTCGCTTGCCACCCAGTACGGACACGCGAAGATCCGCTGCAACGCGGTTGCGCCAGGCCTTATCATGACGGAACGCCTCTTCGCCAAGCTGGACGAGTGCATGCAACGGCATCTACACCGGCACCAGCTCCTGCCGCACGTCGGCCGCCCCGAGGACGTAGCCGCGCTGGTCGCATTCCTGCTCTCCGACGAGGCTGCGTTCATCACCGGCCAGGTGTTGTGTATCGACGGCGGCATGTTGTCGCATGTTCCAACCTACGCCGACGGTGGCAACAGCGCGGCTCTGCCGGCCGGTGACGCCGCCGAAGCAGCCGCAACGTCGCACTGGTGATGGACATGCTGCTCAACCCGCTGAACCGCTGGCACCGGCTACGGGACGACATCCCGGTCATGCCTGGCGCTTTCCCCCTGGTCGGGCATCTTCCCGCCATCGTCTGCGATCTGCCGCGCCTGCTGCGGCGCGCCGAAAGGACGCTAGGCAGCCACTTCTGGCTGGATTTCGGCCCGGCCGGACACCTGATGACATGCCTGGATCCGGATGCGCTCGCATTGCTCCGGCACAAGGAAGTGTCCTCGGCACTGATCGAAGAGATGGCGCCCGACATCCTTGGCGGAACGTTGGTCACTTTGGACGGCAGCGCGCACCGGCAGGCGCGCGATGGGATAAAGGCGGCGTTTCTGCCCAGGGGTCTGACTGAGGCCGGCATTGGCGAGCTGTTCGAACCAATTATTCGGGCTCAGGTCAGGGCGTGGCGCGACCGCGGTGAAGTCGCTATCCTGCCAGACACCCGCAACCTGATGCTTAAACTCACCTTCAGTCTCATGGGCATCCCCGCCCAAGACCTGTCGGAGTGGCATCGCAAGTACCGGCAACTGCTACACTTGATGGTCGCGCCCCCGATCGACCTGCCGGGGATGCCATTGCGGCGCGGCCGCGCCGCCCGCGATTGGATCGACGCGCAGTCGCGCCAGTTCATCCGGGACGCGCGCGCGCGCGCCGCGCGCACCGGGTTGATCAACGACATGGTGAGCGCCTTCGATCGCAGCGACGGCGCACTCTCCGATGACGTCCTGGTCGCCAATATCCGCTTGCTGCTGCTTGCCGGCCACGAGACCTCCGCCTCAACGATGGCCTGGATGGTGATCGAGCTGGCGCAGCAGCCAGAGCTGTGGGACGCCCTGGTCGAAGAGGCGCAACGCGTGGGCGCGGTGCCGACCGGGCACGAGGACCTGGCGCAATGTCCGGTCGCAGAGGCACTGTTTCGGGAGACGCTACGAATGCATCCGGCTTCCTCGCTCGTACCGCGTCGCGCGATGCAGGAATTACAACTCGCCAGCGGCGCATTCCTGCGGGCACTCATTTGTGCATCCCACTGCTGCATTTCTCGACCTCGGCGCTGCTGCACGAAGCGCCTGATCAGTTCCGTCTGGGACGGTGGCTGCAACGCACGGAGCCGATCCGGCCGGTGGACATGCTGCAGTTCGGTGCCGGCCCACACGTCTGCATGGGCTATCATCTAGTATGGCTGGAGCTGGTGCAGTTCAGCATCGCCTTGGCATTGACCATGCAGGAGGCCGGGGTGCGGCCGCGGTTGATGAGCGGCGTCGATAATGGCCGGCGCTATTACCCGACCGCACATCCGTCCATGACAATCCGCATCGGATTCTCATGAGCTGGGATCGTCTGCCCCGTGTCAGGAGGCAGCGGCGCCGGCGATGGGCGGCATTGCTGCACTCGGCGCGCGCGCCCGGTGCGACGCCGGCAACACCGCGGCTCGCCGCTCGCCGCGGCATTCTCTGTCACGTACGAGGAGATGAACAACATGCAGACGGGTTCCATGCTAAACGACGACCGAACTGGCGTTTCCCCGTTCGGCGGATTGGGCGCGCAGGCGTGCGGCGGAGTGCCGGTGCGCGCGTCCGTACGCATGGTCGCGCTATGCGCCGTCGCGGAGGATGCCGCGCGTTACGCTGTTCCGCGCGCTGGATCGCTATCGCGCCTGTTTCGGATCGTAGGTGGTCGAGGATGACACGCCAGCGGATGACACGACGCTGGGCAAGCCCCCGGCAAGCATGTGGCGGAGAAGAATGCAACCGGCGTGCCGATCACGGAGCTGCATGCAGCGCGCCAGTCAGTGCCGGGCCTATGGCCCGAGGCCGAGGAAGCCATCACCCCACTGCGGCCGCGTGCGGAGCGGTTGGCGCAGGCCGTGCAGCGGGCCAAAAGGGTATCCGTTCAAGCACGCGCCGTGCGCAAGGGCGCCGGTCGGCACGGAGGCGCCGCCGTAACGCTGCGATCCGCCGGCGGCAGCGCTAGATGCTACATTGTGTCCGATTCCGCGGCGCAGATCGCAGCGGTTGCCCACCGCGGTCCGCCGCGCTGTCCGGCGGACCGCCGCCAGCATGGGTGCGCTTCGCCGCGACGGGCCCGCGGCGGTGCCCGACGTCCGCCCCATCCTGCTTCTCGTCAACTGCCTGCAGAGGGAACATCCCGCATGAATGCGCTGTCCGAACAGATCCTTTCTGAATTGCGCCACCTGCTGAACGAGACGCGCGATGGCGGCAGCGTCAGTCCCTCCGTTTACGACACGGCGCGCGTTTTGCACTTCCGCGGCAACGTCACCGGTCGGCAGAACGCATACGCGTGGCTCATGGCGCAGCAACAGGCTGATGGCGGGTGGGGAAGTGCTGACTTCCCACTGTTCCGCCATGCACCCACGTGGGCGGCGTTGCTTGCATTGCAGCGTGCCGATCCTCTTCCCGGCGCTGCGGACGCAGTTCAGGCTGCAACGCGGTTCCTCGAGCGCCAGCCGGATCCCTACGCAGATGCGGTGCCGGAAGACGCGCCGGTAGGCGCGGAGCTGATCCTGCCGCAGATCTCCGGCGAGGCCGCATCCTTGGTGGACGACGTGGTGTTTCCGCGCTACCCGGCGCTGTTGCCGTTGCGGCAGGCGTGCCTGGCCAAGTTGGGGACGGTGGGACCGCTGCCGAGCGGCCATCCGTTGTTGCACTCCTGGGAAGCCTGGGGCACGTCGCCGACCACGGCATGCCTGGACGACGACGGCAGCATCGGCATCAGCCCGGCGGCAACCGCCGCGTGGCGTGCGCACGCCCTCACACAGGCGAGCGCGCCACAGGTCGGGCGTGCCGACAGGTATCTTCAGGCCGCATCGCGCGCGGCGCGTAGCGGCATTGAAGGTGTCGTTCCTAGCGTCTGGCCGATCAACGTATTCGAGCCATGCTGGTCGCTGTACACCCTGCACCTGGCCGGGTTGTTTTCGCATCCCGCGCTCGCCGAGGCGGTAGGCGTGATCGTCGCGCAGCTCGATGCCTGTCTGGGCGTGCGCGGTCTGGGTCCGGCCTTGCACTTCGCGGCCGATGCGGACGACACCGCCGTTGCGTTGTGCATCCTGCGCCTAGCAGGACGCAACCCGGCTGCCGACGCGTTGCGCCATTTCGAAATCGGCGGGCTGTTCGTTACCTTCCCCGGCGAGCGCAATGCCTCGGTGTCGACCAACATCCACGCCCTGCATGCGTTCAGACTGTTGGGAAAGCCCACCGCCGGCACCAGCCCTTACCTTGAGGCCAATCGCAACCCGGACGGTCTATGGGACAATGAAAAATGGCACGTTTCGTGGCTGTATCCCACCGCGCATGCAATTGCTGCGCTCGCGCAAGGCGTGCCCCAGTGGCGCGACGAGCGCGCGCTGGCGGCGCTGTTGCAGGCGCAGTGCGACGACGGCGGCTGGGGCGCCGGTCGCGCGTCAACATTTGAAGAAACCGCCTATGCGCTGTTCGCCTTGCACGTGATGGATGGGCGCGAAGAGCCGACAGGGCGCGCCCGCATCGCGCTGGCGGTCGCGCACGCGTTGGAGTGGATGCTCGCTCGCCATGAGGCGCATGAATTGCCGCAGACGCCGCTGTGGATCGGCAAGGAATTGTATTGCCCGACCCGGGTCGTGCGCGTGATCGAACTCGCCGGCTTGTGGCTGGCTCTTCGTTGGGGGCGGCGCATCCCGGCCGAGGGAGCAGGAGGAATAGCGCAATGATCCCGACCGAAAGCGCGCTGCAGCAAGTACTGGAGTGGGGGCGTTCTCTAACCGGATTCGCCGACGAGCATGCCGTGGAAGCAGTTAGGGGCGGACAGTACATCCTGCAGCGTATCCAACCGAGCCTGCACGATACCAGCGCCCGCACCGGCCGGGATCCGCAGGACGAAAAGCTGATCGTGGCGTTTTATCGCGAGTTGGCGCTACTGTTTTGGCTCGACGATTGCAACGACCTTGGCCTGATCGCGCCAGAGCAGCTGGCCGCGGTGGAGCAGGCGCTGGGGCAGGGCGGCCCATGCGCGATCCCCGGGTTCGAGGGCTGCGCTGTGCTGCGCGCTTCCCTGGCCGCGCTCGCCTACGATAGGCGCGACTATACTCAGCTTCTTAACGATACCCAGTGCTACTGCGCGGCGCTTCGCGCCGAACACGCGCAGGCGGCGGGGGCGCAACGCTGGTCTTACGCCGAATACTTGCACAATTCCATCGATTCGATCGCCTACGCGAACGTGTTCTGTTGCCTGTCGTTGCTTTGGGGGCTGGACATGGCGACCCTGCGCGCGCGTCCGGCGTTTCGCCAGGTACTGCGGCTCATCTCCACGATAGGGCGCCTGCAGAACGATCTGCATGGACGCGCCAAGGATAGGTCGGCGGGAGAGGCCGACAACGCTGCCATCCTGCTCCTGCAGCGTTATCCCGCTATGCCTGTGGAGGATTTCCTCAACGACGAGCTGGCCGGCCATGAGCGCATGCTGCACCGAGTGATGGTGGAGGAACGCTTTCCTGCGCCATGGGGACCGTTAATCGAGGCCATGGCGGCGATTCGCGCGAAGTACTACGAGACCTCGATCAGCCGCTACGGCAACCATGCTGCGGGGGGAGGCCAGCGTGCGCCGGCGTGAACGCGCGGGAGGCGGCGGCGTGCGCGTAGCGCCCTCGGTCCGATCCGACGCAACGCCAACGCCCAATACGGCGGATAGAGCGAGCATGTGCGACGACGCCCTGACCCGGCGCAAGGACGACCATCTGGACCTCGTGCTTAATCGGCGAACGGCGCCAGCCACGGTCGCCGCCGGCTGGGAGCAAATCCGGTTCGAACACTGCGCACTACCCGAGCTGGACCTGACGCAGATCGGACTGCGCACCTCGCTGTTAGGCAAGCCCATGCGTGCGCCGCTGCTGATCAGTTCCATGACCGGCGGAATGCCACGCGCCGAGGCCATCAATCGGCATCTGAGCGAGGCGGCGCAAGCCTTGGGGATCGCCATGTGCGTCGATTCGCAGCGCGTGAGCCTGCAATCGCGCAATTCCCAGGGACTGACGCGCGCGCTTCGCCGCCTGGCGCCTGACATTCCCTTGCTGGCCAATATCGGCGCCGCGCAACTGCGTGAGGCCGACGGCCTTGATCTGGCGCGCCGGGCTGTCGATGCGCTGGAGGCTGATGGGCTGATCGTCCATCTCAATCCGCTGCAGGAAGCGCTACAGCCGGATGGCGACCGCGACTGGCGCGGCGTCCTGGCGCAGATGGCTCGCGCCGCGCGTAGCGTGGGCGTGCCGATCGTGGCCAAAGAAGTGGGGTCGGGCCTGTCCGCCTCGGTGGCCTGCGCGCTCGTCGAGGCGGGTGTTGCGGTGATTGATGTCGCCGGAGCGGGCGGCACCAGTTGGGCCGCGGTGGAGGGCGAGCGCGCCCGCGATGCCGCCGGCCGTGCAGTGGCGATGGCGTTCGCCGATTGGGGGATCCCGACACCGGCCAGTTTGCAGGCGGTACGTCGGGCGCTGCCAACGGTGAAGCTTATCGCGTCCGGCGGGATCCGCGATGGCGTCGACGTGGCCAAGGCCATTCGCCTGGGCGCGGACATCGCCGGGCAGGCAGCCGGCGTGCTGCCAGCGGCTACGGTATCGACCGAAGCGGTCGTCGCGCATTTCGAGGTCGTCATCCGCCAGTTGGCCGTCGCCTGCTTTTGCACCGGCTCACCTGATCTGGCGACGTTGCGCCAGGCGCGCTTGTTGCCCTCCGCGCATCCGCCAGCTGGATGATGCCGGCGTCGCTCGCTCGTGTCGGCCGGCGCCTAGCTGGTTGCAAAAACCGTTAACGCTAAAGCTAGACCTCTAATCCACCTGGCCCACGGGTTCGATACAGGGAACGAAGTGTTCATGAGGCAGCTGTTGACGATGAAGCGGTAATGATGCCGCCGGTTAGCTAGGTTATGCGTAACGGAATTCGGAGCTCATAAAGGTGCGCAATCCAGCGCCGCTTGTTGAATTAGCCCGGCTTTTCCCGGTCCCGCCACGCCTTTGCAAAGTGCATGATTCAGCCAGTTAACGAAGGACCGTTTGTGAGGGCTGGCAGGAACGGTGTCACCTATCTGTTCGAGATACGCGTAAAATCTGGCGGCTGCGCTATCCAATCCTTCGCCGCGAACGATACTGGGCCGCTTCAGCTGCGTGTCCACGGCAGGCAATTTGCCAAGCACTTCGGCGCGACCGACTGTATCTGCGATGTCGTCGGCGATCTGATACGCATGCCCGAGCAATTCCCCCACCTTAGACCATGGGGCCGGATCAACATCACTTGCCAGGGCACCGCACGTGGCCGCTGCGACAAAGAGGGAGCCGGTCTTGTAATGGTGATAGCGGTCGATTGGGACGTGCGTCATTGCCTCCATCGACTGTCCGGCGATCAGTCCGTGACTGGGGCCGACCGCCTCCGCAACCACCTCGATCATGCGCGCGCCCAACTCAGGTGTTAGCGCAGCCTGCAAGCTGAGGTATTTGAAAGCCATCACAATCAAGGCATCGCCAGCCAAAACGGCGATAGGCTCTCCGAAAAGCCGGTGCACTGTCGGTCTGCCGCGGCGTAGCGCGGCGTTATCGAAGCAAGGCAAGTCGTCATGCACCAACGAGGCACAGTGTAGCAATTCAATTGCTGCCGCGGCTCTTGTCGCCAGCTCAGGATGTCTTTCGCCGCACACATAGGAGACTTTCAAGCAGAGCTTGGGGCGCATTCGGGAGCCACCTGGAAACACTGCCGCGTCTAGCGCTCCACGCAGGTGAGCCGGCGCAGCCGGACTTAGAGCAGTATCCATGGCAGCTCGCAGCGCATGCTCGATGAGCTTGTCGCTATCGCCAACGACGTCGGCTTGGTGATTCGAAATCATATCGCGTCTCCACTTTTGAGACGAAAACGAACATCGGGCCTAGTCCAACCGGTGCCAAACAAAAGGCCAATTTCGCTGTGTCTCTTCAGGTTCCAGGGCGCCGTTAAGTTTAGCGGGTTGCGGCGGCCAACATGCGGCACCGGCGTCACCAATGAACCCGCGTGCCAGTGGGAGCCCTAACTCGGCAAGGCGATCTCCCGCTGGAATCCCTCGAAGCAGTCCCATTCGCGGCGACATGACATCTCGACGAATTCGGTTATTTCGATCGCGTGCGAAAAACATTGGCTCTGGCGGCGCTGTCGGCCAGAATGGCATTGCTCTAGACGTCTTGATCCAAAGCCGAAGAGGCTCCCGCGCTGAGCAGTGGCTCGTGACAAAGCTCTTTGGATCGGCTGCACGCCGCCGCGCGTGATGATCGCTGACGATCTCCGTTCGTAGGGTACGACATGGGCGAAGATGGGCCTTACATCTAAAAGTGTTGGTCATCGTCGATAGTAACCACTGGAGCTTGGACCGGAACCATTGCCGGCAGAGATCTGGGCTCTTACAAGCAATTGGTGTGCCACCAGAGCATTGTTAGTGAATGTTTCAATGGCGACAGAAGGCGCCTTCCGGTGCTCACCGTGTGTCGGGAGTCGTAGATTGTGCCACTCCGCCTAGTATGTGAACGCCGTCAACCTTGCGAGCGATCCGTCCGAAGGCCGACCCAGCATTGGGAGTGAATTGGGTCGAGCTCACAATGCACGTCGGCACTTGCATCATGCCAACCTGTCAATGTGCGCGATCGCACGCGACTGTTATCTTTGCGTCAATTGCGATCGAACCAATGCTTTTGACGCTTCACGAGGTTACGCTGCCGATAGACCCAGCGTGAGAAGAGGACTGAGCCCTTCCTGTTGCTCTTCGGCGCGATGTTGCCGAAGCCTTAGACTCGACCGGCTTGGCGAGGATTTCGGCGCTGCCGTAGCCCTAGTCGGCCGGCAGGAAACCGCTTCGAGAAGTCGGTCCCCGACCGCCTTTTGCTAGCGGACTAAAAGGTCGGAGCAGGTGGATCTATGCAGCGCTCTCTTTCGATAGCTTGGTTGAAGGAGGCGGAATTTCGAACCTACACGCTTGCGGGAGAGGTAACCGATATGGGTTCTTGGCTGGGTGATCTCCAGCACGGCGGAGCTTTCCCAGCTAGCCAAATGGGATATCGTGGGACGGGGAAATGGATCGGTTTTCGAGGTTTACTTTTCTCGTCCTCACCGATGACGGCTTAGAAGATGTTGAGCATTGAATGTGAATTTGCGCTCAAATTCAACGCTAACCTAGATGATTCAGTGGCGAGGTGCGGCCATAGCCGACAGATCTTTCACGGAACTGGGCGACCGGTCTCAGCGGCTGTTTTGCATGCAATCCTGAAGCAATTTGGCTAAACCCTCAAATATTTGCTATAACGCAAAAAATGCCCAAAATGGGTATTTAAACGGTTGTAGTGTGGCGATGATAAGTGGTTCAAATCCGTTCAGTTGGGGCACGCCTACAACGAGTGGCAGGAAAACAGGGACGTGCGGTGACGGAAGATCTAGCAAGCTACAGAAGTTCGAGAGGCCTCGTCAGCACCGCCGATCCGGAGGTTGACAAGCCGATCTATCGAAAGCCAGGTTTCGACGGCAAAATTACATCCCTGGGACACATGGAGGAATTGATCAGCGCGTTCCTGAAAAAGACACGCGAAGCGCAAGGCCTGTCTCGTGCGGACGTTGCTCCAATGCTTGGTCTGTCCATCCCTGTATACGGACGCTACGAGCGGGCATTTTCCAAAATGACTGTTACCCGGATGATCCATCTGTGTGAGATTCTTGGCTTTATGCCTATCGATATGATCTTTGAAGCTGCGCCACATCTTTGGGGCCGCACATCGGAGGAGGCCGAGGATTGTCTCACACTGGCTCGGGTTCTCAGGAGACTTCCGAACGGCACGACGCGCGATCTTATTCGGCTCCTGCAGCGAATGATCCCCGATGACGACGATAGCGACAGGGGTATCAGTGATGTAGCGGAGACCGTGAAGTGAGCCGGGTTTGTCTGTGACGCCCCTGACCAGTAGCAGTATCGGTGATAGCCGGGTGTCGCAGCCGACGCGCTGTCGTCGGTGTGTAGACACCCGCAATCTCACAACTTAGTTTTTCACATTTCCGTCTGAACACAATACGTGCCGATTGCGCAATATTCGATCGTTGGTTGGCGTCGATCTTGCTCGATGCTCAAGCGATTCGTCGACGAGCGACGCCAAGTCTATTTGCATGCGCTTTGCTTCGACAGTAGGGTCTGTGATTAACTCCCACATTGGGTTCTCCTGCTCAATGCCATGTGGGTATTCGAGCTGCCGGCGCGCATGCTTTTTTAATTACTAAATCGAAGCCTGTCCTCTCCGCGCCTCTGTTCCATCGCGCCGATCCCTTTGTGCCATTCGGCTCGGAAATAGCCTTTCGACATCACGGATCAGGTTCCGCGAAAAGGGGTCGAGTCGCGGAGACGGGAAACGCAGCTAGACAAACCTCGCTGTTCATGGCTGCCGCCCTTCAGAGGTACTATGAGGGCATCGCCTAGGGCAGCCAACACGCGCAGCCGTGATTGGTTGGCCGTGAGCCGAGAGTCTCCACGTGCAGGACAAAAGACCACCATGCCCGCACACGACGTCCCGGAAGGTGTTCATAGCCAATTTGGCGCAATTGGATAATCCTTGCGTGAAGCGATTTCGGTGTTGGCTAGATCTATGTACTTGCGCTCACTGATATATTTGAGTGAACGATAGCTATCGGGTGAGGTTCGCGTGGACAAAAATGCGCCAAATGAGACCGAAATCGAAACATTGGTGGTTCCAAGCACATCACTTTCCGGGTAAAGAGCTCTGGCGCATTTACCTCAGTCGGAGCAATGTCAGGACCATCATTGAAGCAATGGATTAATGAACTCGGTTTGCAACAAGTCGATGATCCAGGCATAGACAAGCCGGTCTATCGAAAACCTTTTGACGGACGGATTGCACTTAGCGCCGAACTCGAAAACTTGATCAGCATCAGCCTTCGCGAAGCCCGCGATAAGCGAAAACTCCCGCGCTCGAAACTGGCGCCCTTGCTTGGCATCACTAAGCAGGTCTACGGCCGGTACGAAAATGGAGTATCCCGCTTGACCGTGAGCCGACTGATTCATCTGTGTGAGGTTTTGGATGCAACTCCGGAAGAGATTATCGCCCCGGCGGCACCTTATCTTTGGGGCGAAACTGAAACCAAAGCGGTTCTGCTGTTGGCTACTATCGTGAAGTTGCGGACTTTCGATGAAGAGATTTTGCAAGATATTTACAGCTTACTAAGCCGCATAGACGAGACCGGTAGCGACAGCGGCGATGGTGCTGTGAAAGTCGCGTCTACCAGCGCCACTGCAGACGATCGCGAATAGGACGTAGATCGCTCGCGTCAAGAAACAGAACGTGCGTCCGTCCCTGATGAAGTTCTATCAGAAGCCGCGACCAAACGCTCGCGCCGTTGCTGGTTGCCGAAGCGAGCTTTGCGCAGGCGGTTAGGACTAGCTGCCGACCATTCATCGCCACAGCTCTGCGGGGCATAGGTGGGTAACGGGGAGGCGCATGTTGGGTCAACTGGTCCAACTCATCCCTGCTCTCGGCCGCTGAAGGGGTTGCGCGGTCGTCTTACGCGGCAAGCAGGAAGGTCACGTCAAAGCCTAAGAGCCCGATTCAAAAGTTCATTCGTATATCCAATATCTTGCGATGCGCCTTGTGAGCATTCGGATTGAAGCGATTTGCGCCCACGCGGTTGCGCTTTCGATCGATTTCTCCCAATCCTT
>Ga0123341_1002134_pt1 | contig 15939 bp, 14 predicted proteins | sample Turbeapinknodule_FD_89959 | JGI IMG/M metagenome (GOLD analysis project Ga0123341, IMG submission 89959) | Root nodule microbial communities of legume samples collected from Mexico - Turtle bean Mexico pink nodule | ecosystem: Host-associated > Plants > Roots > Nodule | place: Mexico: Nepantla... | reverse complement strand
CACATTATCCCAGCTTACCCAGGATATCGACTTAGTCTGCTTCCCCCACGCCCATAGGAACTTCCGCTGGATGCTACTGATTTTATTGTACACTGCTACAGGGGCTTTGAAAATGGAGAGATATAACAGAGGAATGGCTGTGAACACTGATTTCAACAAACAAATTCGTCCTGCCATTGAGAGAAATCTCCCCTTCCAAGAACTAAGTTTGGCTTCGACCTTTTTAACTACCGGATCCCAGAATTGTATCTTCCTCGGGTTACCCCCCACCTCAACCCCCAGATATTGGAACGGAAGTTTCATCGTATTACAATTCAGAGTTTTAACAGGACATTATTACTATCTTTTGTTAAATTAATCATTAAATTCTTTAATAATTGTAAAATTAGAAGAAGAAAATGTGTAGATTGTTTATAAATGGATACTTTAGTCATGGAACTGTTTATATGTTTATATTGACATTTTAATACATTATAATAGAATTATGCTGAAAAGATTAATAATAATGTGTAAGAGTTAAGTGTGTTTATGAATAGAATACATACTATTTCAGGCTAAACAAACTTGGATCAATAACATGACATAAATCAAATCAATCAAACCTAATCAAGAATTCAAACTCATTCTTAAAACAGTCTTGGTGCACATAATCCTGTTCTGAATATGTGAACACTCAAATGGTTTTCATCTTCAAGTTCAAATATGCAGGTGTCACCCCTCATAAGTCTGTTATCACGAACGAATCTTCCCCATCCTGTTGTAAATCGAGTATACCTCTTATTCTGACATCCAAACCAAGTCACTACCACTTCCCAAAATTTTCCTTCTGTGTTCCAAAGAATGATCTGTTTCACTGCTTCAGGAATATGCTTCCTGGCAAACTCCGTGGCAATTGGCTGCATGCAAGATAACCACAATTTATACCATATTAATATGTGTTCTAAACAAAACTTCAACTGACATTTGAATAAATAAAAAACTGATTTGTTTTAGCATGTGGAATAATAATTTCACTCAATTCTAGTGACTACTACAGAAAATAAATTCATATTTACCAATGTGCAGTGATCTTCTACATTGCATTTTGTCATGAGATGCTTCCAATGAGGATTGCGAGAGGTAAAAGAGTCTGCCAAGTTGCAGGCTTCTGTGGTTTCAATCTTAATTGAGCTCTTGAGCTTTTGGAAGTCCTTAGAAAATGAGATTTTGTTGCTGAAAGACAGACCTATTACATATAGAAAACAAAATTTGAAGACATGAGATAATTTTGGGGGTTAGGGAGGAAAATAAAGGCCAAATCTACAATGTTGTTTGCATGCTCTTCCTTTCAAAACATTTGGCCAATTGAACTCGTCACTTTTGAGTTTGTAATTACCACATATCTGCCAGAAAGCATAATAGCTACCTTTTTTACAAGACTTGGCTTGGTGGAGGAATGAACTGGCAAAAGTTCTTCTCTGTGTGCTCTTCTTTGTCCTCACCAAACTTGGAATCAGAACTTGATCTTGTCTTGTTTGTTTGAAACACAGCCTCTCCAATCCATTCTTACCAAAGATTTGAACATGGAAGCAGTTTCCTCCATGATATGTAAAGAGCAAGAAATCATCAAGCATCACTGAGTTGTCTGTCAGAAATTGTGGCCAACCATTTTGCATATACATGTTATTTCCTTTCTTCAAAATAGTTATTTGCCAGTTATCACCAGTAGGACTAACAAGAACTGCATTTGGCAAGTCTTCATTCAAATGCTTCAGAAACCCCTCTGGAACTTTCTGCAAGTTATGACAAAGAACACTACTCTTGAAACTATACCACATTCTACATATATAGCAAGCCAGATCTTAAAGAGGTGGTGTGAGGACTGAACTCAATATACCAATACACCATTGAATACTTTTCTTACCCCTCATTCATTCATTTACGTTTTTGCTGATAAATCTATGTATTTTTCTATGAATAAGAGAAAACAATTTCATTCTCTAGCATATTTTATATCAATTTTAAGAGAAGCCCTTTTGTAAAAGCCACCTCCTTTGTGTGTGATTGTGGTAGGAGGAATCGTTTTAAACTCAATGGTTCAAATTCATCATCAACAAGATTAATGTTCTATAGCTCTAGTAGGATATGGAATGAAGGCAAAGTAGTTTCAGCAGAAATCATGTTAAAAAACAGAACATGTGTATAACAAGAATGTTTAATGTAAAAAATGTTTCTTTTCTTATCTAGTTTCTGAGCATCCAAAAATAATGCAAAACCTGTAACATAAGAACAACATAAAGTAGACAATCACATCACCTGTAACTTGGTGTTGTTGACAATGATGAAGAAGACTGGATTGCCTTGATAATAATCCATCTGCCAAGTCTCCCTGCCATTTCCTTGTATGATTAAAGCTTTTTGATAAAATGAAAAGTCTCTCATTGTCATGGGAACCACAGTTTGATAGAAGAATATAGATCAAAATAGAAATATGAAATAGTAGAGGAATATATATAATCCACCCACAAATCTGATAACAGTAACAAGTAGTTCATGTTTAGAAAAATAAGAAAAACATGTACATTTCATGATAGAAGCCATACATTGAGAGAAAGGAATAGAAAATCATAAATGTATTTGGCATGTTTCTATATATGCATTGAGTGAGACAGAGACACAGAAGACAGAAATATAAAGAAGAAATTATTGTGGTATGGTATCATGTGACTAGAAAGGACAGATGAAAAATAATAATGGATATAAAATAATAATAAACACAATACAAGTATAATTATTGGTAGAAGTAAAACTCACTAAGAAGAAGCTTTAACAATCACATAAAAAAATAAAATGTAAAAGTATTTAATATAATATATATTGTTAAAAAATGATGAGTAAATAATACGTGTACTTATAATAATAGAACTTGTTAAAAATACTCAGTAACAATATTAGTTATTAAATATTATTTAGAAATGTTTTTAAAATCATAATAAACATAGTGCAGTGATGTTAACTATAAATTTTTTTATGTACTATATTTATATTGAAATTTTCTTAATGATAATAATACTTTAATATAACCAGGTGAAAATATTTTAAGAGCAAGTATAACACTATATAATGTTAAATATCAACTCTCAAATATAAAATTTTAATTACAAAAATACATATATAATATTTACAGTAAAATAAAATTATGTTCTGGTTCAGTCTGTAACAATGTTTTGCAAGGATGGGTTATAAACACTGCAAATAGTAGGAAAAATCACCTGTAATTCCCTTCATTTAAAAAAATTTATCACAATGTTTCCCAAATTATGCCAGCACAAATTGCTGATTTAATTACATAAATTATAAATTTTAGTTATATAGAGAATTAACATATATTTAAGATTTTTGTACACATTAAAAAATAATAATCACGTCAAGATAATAGCTTTTATTAAAAACTAATTTTATTAATATATCCCTACTTTTTTCTTACTACTTTTAAAAATATCATTAAGTATTTCAAAAATAATATTTATGAGGAGGAAAATTTTAAGAAAACTTTAATAATTTATTAACACTTTCAAAGGTGAATCAATATAAACTTTTTTTTTTTGCTAAAAGATCATCCATATGAATGGAGATAGTATTTTCCTAAGTCTGAGCAAGAATAAAAGAAGAAAAATACACACTTTTATATATATATATATATATTTGTACTTTTTTTAAAACATTTTTTGTTTTTTCAATTAAATATTTTGTATTGTTATATGTAGTTCTTCTCTTGCAAATATAGCATAAAGAACAAATTTACAAGGCCTAATACATTTGTAGGTCAATCTGGAAAAACTAACAGACAACTTCACATTATCTAAATTTATGGGAAGACAATATTTGTTTGCTCTGGTTTCTCCCGAGAATTTGGCTTTTCCCTGTGTCAAACAGATAGTTTTAACTACCAAATCTATTATCTGGTAAAAGCCAACCTCCATAACCGCTTCTGAAACAAGTTTGTGAGCAATTCAACATTTTCTCGCTGGATTATTTAACCTTTTTCCATGTCTTGGAAATACAGACACAACAACCCTCATCTTCAATCTCTATAACATTCTTTAGAATAAAAAACTCGTATATCTTCATTTTGGAGGTATGCAGATTAGTTTATTGCTTTGTAAGTAATTGTAATAATTATCTTTGTTTTTTATTTAACACATTTTCAGTTCTTATTTAATTTCTATCATATTATATTCTGGACTAATACAAACAAATCCTTAAATCATTTCCATTCTTATAAATTAAGATGCAAATGTTGGCACCACTTTGTTTCTATCACCACAAAATTTGGTCTTTAACTTTCTGTCCTCGTGCATTGACCAGGAAAAATAAACCTTTTCTTTTTGCTAAGAAAATGATCATGCTTTTGAAGATGGGGATGGGTGAAGTTTTTTCCATGTCCAAGATAAGGAGAGAAGATTTGGTGAAACGGGTGGTGGTGATGGCTGTGATGGCTATGTTTGTTGTTGATGCAGCTGATACAAATGAAGTTTATAGTCCATGCTTTGATGCTAAAGTTCAGAAAGGAGATGGTTTTACATTTGGTGTTGCATTTTCGGATAAGCAAATTTTCTCCCCGGATAATGGTCCACAGCTTTCACCTTGTGACAAACGCCTACAGCTCGCAAACAAAGGAGCACAGCTTGCTGTTTTTAGGCCTAAGGTTGATGAGATCTCCCTACTTACCATTAACAGAAGCACATCAGACCCGGTATGCAATTTTATGTTATCATGATTCACAATTGAATGTTTTGTGTATGCTGCATATGGATAAGACTTAGGAGATGTTATCAGCCAGACTTGTTAGAATGATATGTTTGGTGTTTGAATTGGTTTATAAAATGCTTTAAACTTTTTTCTTCTCTAGTTCCTTTCCTTATCATGTCTCTAGTAGTTGCATCGGTTCAGTCATGGGGCATTGCACTTTACCATTGAGACTAACGATTTTAGGGAGCTTTCAACTGGTATACAATATTCCCTGGCACAAATTAGAAGAATTCTTTGAAGTTTTGATGATATGTATGGTTTTTGTTTGAAGAAATATTTCTGCTTTGTTATGATCTCAAAGCTGAATGGTCTTGTAGCCCGTATTCTCTAGCAAAATTTTGGTTGGTAATTCTCAATTAATTGTGAGTTTATCAGGGAGCAAATGGATATATGGTTGCTTTTGCTGGGAAGAAATATGCAGCAAGGTCCCTACCTATAATGTTTGTTGACAACACCCACACAATTACTAGTTTGTCTTTGGTAAATTCAATTGACTTACTCAACCTTTGGCTTCTCTAGGAACTTGATTTCCTTTAGGACAAGTTCTAGGAACGTCGTTTTGAATCTGAAAATGTTGATTGATTAACAGGTTCTTGAATTTCAAGAGGGGATCCTTCAAAACTTGTTTTGGAAGAGTTTCGGTTGTGATGCATGTCCTAGTGGAAGCAGTTGCCTGAATCAACAAGACTGTGCAGTGCCTAACACCGAGTGTCAAAAAAATGGAGGGGATATCTGCAACGTAGGCATACAGTTGACATTCTCAGGGACTGACAAGAATCTCGATGCTTTAAATTCTTGGTATGAAGTGAAAAATCTACGGCAGTACTCCCTCTATGGTCTATTCTCCGATCTTCGTGACTCCATCATTGGGCCATATGAAAAGTTCTTTTAAGTTTACATACTTTCAGCTTACATGTAAAGGAGGATATACCCATTTAACTGTTCTTTGTGAGTTTCAATATTGCTGTGTCTTTACTCTTCACATTCATAATCAATCCCCACAACTTGTCTATTTCTATTTAGTCCCAAGTTATTGACTGAGGATTTTCCACTTAACATGTAATTATGTTGATCCTAATCTCAAGAAATCAGGTTATGCAAGATCAAATAGGTACGTTAAATTGAGCAAATCGCAAACTCGTGTAGACATAAGAAAATGAAGCTCATCATTTGAGAAGGCCTACTAAAAGGGTTGTGTAAGAGATTCGAAGTTTGTAACATATCACACTAGAAGGCAGTAATATACGACTCGAGTCACTTTGGTATCCCTTTAAAATCAGGATGAAAAGTCTAAAAATGAGTTTCTTATACATTTTTTCTTGCAAGGCTCATAAGAATATTGAAGCTCTTTTTTTATGTGTACACCAAACTGATCACTAAAACAACTCTTTAATCTGTATATCATTGAGAGAAAAGAAATCACGTTGCCCCCATTGCCGGTCAATCTGGTTATGCTCAACAACTAGATCTCCATAAGAAGTTGATTAGAATCTTACTGACTTTCAGGCTCAATTATAACGTTGAAGCCAAAGTCATTTCCTGGAGTGAATGACTTCTTGAGTTGTTCTGCCGTTTGGGTAGTGCTTATCTTCCACTCCTTTTCATCCATGTTTTCCTGGTATTGGGTCATCAAATGTGGAAATAAGTTTACATTCATGACACCCACATATGAAGTGGTAAAATCACTTGCCTTTTTTACATAATCAGCCATGGTAGAGTTGAGTATTTCTTGTATTGCAAATTTGATAACCCGTTCTTCCCCTAGTATCTGAACAAGGAAGTCCTTTGGGATCTGCATGCATTTCCTAACGAGGTTATCTTTGAGGAAGAAACAAACATGATAATGATCTATGGATGTTCTGTTGTATTCAGTGACAGAGGCCTTTCCATTTTTTTCTTTTTGAGGGCTAACTAATTGTTGGGTAAGATATTTGATAGAAAAATCTAATCGTCTAAGTGATCAATGCTAACACTTTAATTATATTGATGTTATTCAGCATTGCAGTTGAAAGATAAAATAATTTATGAAAAGATAATAAACAATACATCAGATATATATAAAAAAACTTGATTGGAAATCACGCACCTTTGATGATTTTCCTGGAGCAGTTCGGACATCACATGCACAATTTAAAAGTAAAGTAAAAACTCATGAACTGCAAATTCTTATGCTGTTAAAATACTGAACTATGATGAACAGGAAAATGAATCACATGTAAAATCATATCAACAGCAAGAAATAAGTATTGGATTTGAAAAGCAAGCGCCTCTCAATATAATTGTGAAGAGTAAAATGACAATCCATTTCCTTTCTTTTCCCACTATTCTCATCATTGGTATGCATATTTAGTATCAGTCTATTAGAGACAACTGAACTGACTACTATAGAAGAGAGGGTCAACCAGTGAAGCCCCACACGGTTGATTTTCTCACTAACAGTATGGAAGTCTGAAAATGTCCAACCAATTGGTAAAGCTTTCACGTAAAAACCAAGATCACCAATGTGAAGGATGTGAATGTGATGGTCATTGGACAAGTCTTAGTTGAGCAAGAAAATACGAATGAAAATAAAACGGTCCAAGACTTAAAAGAGAAAGACCATGATATAATAAGAGCATAAGCAGCTGCAAAATGATATTTCTTAGAAAAGATGGTTATCAGTTTTTTAGACAAATGCTAATGTCTTGTGTTGTAGCAACTCTTGAGGATAAGGGATTTTGAATGAGGGATAAATCTTATAGCAAATGTCAAATGTTAAGCTCATGTGGGTGGTGGGTTCTTGGCACGTATTGCAATGTAATAACCAATTGAATTGTTCAGGGTATGAAAGGGTACTGTGTCAATCTTTATCAATAATGCAGCTTCTTGATTCTTACCTCCTTTTTGCATGCGAAATCCCGGTACCGGTGGGGCAGTACGACCTAAGTTTATTACGATCCTATCGAATACTTTTTGTGTTTGATCACCAGTCAAGTCCACTCTCAGCTGCCATTTATTCCATGAGATAGTTATCGCAGCATCAAACCAAAAAGCAATAGGAAAACATGAAATTAACATGATCCAAGAATTTATACAAATTCACACTCCAGTAATAAAAAATAATAGATGATAGAAGGGAGAAACTAAAGGGTAAAGGAAAAGGTTTGATTTGATATAGTGATATATCTAGCCATATTTTATGCAAATCTGAAGCTGCAGATTGCATTGTATGCTAGTGGCAATGTCTGCAACAACCAAAAAATATGCTTATAGTAATATTAGCTTCAATTTTGACCTGCTTGTATAAATAAGTACCATGATGAAGTACATTATCACGACAGAAACAAATTAAAATACCGCAGGGAAGACTTTGCCCGATTGAGCATGACGACTACCTAGGGATTTAGTAGTGGTTAGTTAGTCTTCAAGGTTATCAAATTAATGAACTTGATTGGAAAAACCAATTATCTTTAGTAGTACCAAAAGTTGTGCATCAGTATATCAAATATTATATCAGAAATCTCAAGAATGTCAGTGGGCAAATGAATCCAGAGATAAACATTTCCCTCTCTTGGAAAATGTACAACATTTTTTTTTAATTTTAATAAGTCACATCTTTTCATCGTTGTACTCTATAGGATTAAAGCAATGGCAGAATAGAGACAGAAGAAAATATCAAGAGAAACAGAGAACAGAAGCTATGGAGATAGAATTTGGGACCATAGGATGAGAACATAAAGAAACATGAGAAAATTTCCTGAAAGAAGCAGAAAGCAATTCTACATGCTCACTTGTTTCTTATTTTCCTCTTCGGAATCTAGTACTATTTTGGCATTTGTTAACATGGCTGAAATTTCGTTGGAATCTGTAATTGATGCTTCTAAACCTACAAGAGAAGAAGAACATGATATATTGATATCAGTACAGAACAAACTAAAATCCACAGCAAAAGAGTTTAGGGGAGAAATTTTAGATGCAGAACACATGCAGGTTGGTAATTGGTATTTTCCCATTTTGTGCGCTTAACACTCTCTAGAACATCCATTCATATATTTGAAATCCAACAGAGGAATGGGTCCAAAAGTCACCTGAATTAAGGGCTGAAATTGGTGCATTGAGATGTCCGAGAGTTGTTTCAATGGGAGTAAAAAATCCACCCAAGCTGCATGGAAGAACATAAAAGCAAAACATATAAGCCAATAAGGTTGTTAAGTATCATCCACAAAAAAGTAGTGGAGATTGAAGTAATCGAGTACCCCCTCCTCTTGAACAGACTGAGACTGAGAGAAACAGAGTCTCTAGATTTTGCATTTGGAATGGCAGGAACGTGAATGCCGCAGGTTCTAGTTCCAGTCGTAGAGAATGGGCATGTTGTGAAAGAAGGAACTCCAAATGTTGTGGAACTCGACTTCGAAACCATGTCCATGTTCATGTCGTGTCTCTCTCCCACGTATGAGTGGTGAATGATGATGTCTTATCCCTTACTCAGTTACTCTTTTTGAGGTTTTGTCGGAACAAGGTTGGGCGTTTTCTTACTGCACCTCCTACCTTTTTCTTTCACTTCATACTTTTTTTTCCTTTTTTTGTGAAAAGTCTAATTTATCCTTTTTTTTAATTGTAAAATTCGATAATGTATTTTATGATTTCTAAATACCTTCCCAACTCTATAATTAATGCAGAAAGAACTTATAAAACAAATGGAAGAAAAAAAAAAGGGATTGAAAGTGAAAGTTATTTTATTTTATATCTGAGATTTGGTGTGGAAATGTGTGATAGTATGTTTTTTTTGTTGCCTTAAAATAAAGAGTTAAAGGAAAAATGATGAGTCATATAAAATTGGTACAATAATATTAATTTAAAAAATTAAAAATAAATTTATTTTTTAAGTAATTCATATGAAATGACAAAATACTTCATTGTATTAATAAAATGAGATATATTAAATAAGGGTAGAATCGAAAAAAAATTATTTACATAAAAAATGGTTATAATAGGGGAATCCAATTTATATATCTACAAGTTACACAAATATTTTCTTAATAAAAATTTGAATTTACATAATTATTTTGATGTCTTTCTTTTTATAACAAGCATAACGTCTTTCTCAACTTATTATAACTCAAATTATTAACATAAATATATATGTTATGACTTGTTTTTGAATATCATAAATATTTTTTGTTAAAAATAAAATAAAAAATTCTTTTTTTAGTACAAAGAATAATTCATTTTAAATTAAAACAAAAAAAGCTGCTTAGTTCTAAACTAAATCAACGGACAAATTGGTTAAAGAATCAATGTATTTCAAATTTAAAATTTAGAAGATATTTTCTAAACTCATAGAAAATATAAAACTATATTTTGAATTATAATATTTAAATATTTTCTAGATTGAAAATATCTTCGAAACTTTACAATTTGAAATACATTTTTATTTTGAAATACAAAGTTCAAAATAATTTGTAGATTTGAAAATAGTAAAATTTAGAATATAATTTTATCTGAATTATAGAATTTGAAAATTATTTTCTGAATTTGAAAATATCTTTCGAACTCTACAAACTCCCCTTGGATGGACGATCCAACTCCAATTTCCAAGTTTTCACTTATTTTCGTTTGTTAGAGACACATATTTATTTTCCTTCCAACTGTTCCCATCAAAGAATACTTGCACCAACTTAAGACGATTAAATTGAATGCAGAACAATCTTCAGTTAAAAGTTAACAATTACTTGAAATAATCATCTTAATCAATACTATCCTTCTCAGAAGAATCTCAAATTTAAAGACGAGCATTGTACTGTTACACAAAGACCAAGTTTTAGCTTAAGAATGCTCCTTCCCAGCTCATAATTTACCACAAACCAATATTGAAGAAAGGGAGGAGTCAGATGCTCCATTAATTTGAGCACCTTTACTCCTAACATGAAGAAGATAATCAACAACTTTTTCAGTTATAACCTCACCAGGGATCAATACTGGTATACCTGGAGGGTATGGAGATATAAGCTCCCCTGCAACCTCCCCAATGCTCTCCCTTATTCCCACTTTTCTTTTACTTGCAAAAAAGGCATCTCTGGGGATCAAACTCATGCTTATATCATCAAAGGTTGCATCAACATTCACCACTTTCTTCTCAGCTTCTTCATTGGAACCATATGTTTCAGCTAGACGCTTTATCCCCAACAAAAGCCTCTCAACATGCTCCCTACTAGTCCCAAGATTAAGTACATAAGTAATACATGTACTCTCAACAAGTTCACCAATCACTTCATCATCCTTGTACAAGATTCCATCTGCTTCGTAACCTGATAAACCAAGATTCCAAAACCCTACAGTGAGACGCAATGGATCAACTGCAGGAGATGCTGGAAAGCTGGTATTCTCAAGTAGTGAGATACCAGGGATTTGTTTTAGCTCACACTTTGCCTCATCGGCTAATGCAATTGCTTGGTTAAATGCAATGTCAAGGTTCTCACTGAGTTGAGCTCTAGCAGCATCTAGGGATGCCAAAAGCAGAAAACTAGGGCTTGTGGTTTGGAGAGTTCGGAGACATCTACAAACTCTTTCCTTATCTACAATGTTGCCTGACATGTGCAGCATAGATGACTGAGTAAGAGAGCATAAAACCTTGTGAGTGGACTGCACAACTAGGTCAGCTCCTTGCTGGAGAGCTGACTTGGGAAGTTTGGAATGAAATCCAAAGTGTGCGCCATGAGCTTCATCAACTATCAAAGGAATTTTTCGAGAATGACACAGCTCCGAAATCCTGCTCAAGTTGCTGCAAATACCATGATAAGTAGGTGAAGTGATGAACACTGCTGCTGCTTTTTTCCCTTCCATTTCTAGTTCCTCCATGGCTTTCAATACCTACAACAATCCGCCACAATAATAATTCCTAGTGATTACTAATTAAAAACAACAAAGTTACATGAAATATTATCATCATAAATGACTTTCTATTGTTTGCAAATAAAAGTGTACTCTCCATTTCATTTCTTTCTTAAAATAAAGAAGACCATGTTACTATATATTAAACTAAATTAGAAGAAATCATTCATAAAGAAGATTACTTACTATTAAATACCATTTTATAGACTTAAAAAAATAGTTTTTATTATTAATATAAATTTATAATGTCGTTTTTAAATTGATATCTAACCGTTAACTAACAAAGTTTTAATTACTAATATTTTAAATTCTAAATTAGTCTCTAAAAATCTAATTGAGACAAATTTATAATCTAAAGTATTAGTACCTGAAATCTTGTTAGCTAATTTAGATACCAATTTAGAATTCATTTTATAAATTTTTATTAATAATAAAAATCACAGCTAATCTAGATACCAATTTAGAATTCATTTTATAAATTTTTATTAATAATAAAAATCACTTTAAATATAAATAATTTTTTAATCTCTAAAATAGTATTTAATTTAGTTAATATAGTGATTATATTTTTTGTTGTTATTTAATTAATTTCCTGTAGCGATCCTCGATGTAGATGTTACATAATTGTTTCTTATCCTTCAGAGACTACAGGTATAATAGGAGCATTTGTCAACAAAAATATCACCCTAAGATGATAATCTTGTGGCTATTAAGAATGAAAGATGGTTTTATTTCTTATTCTTAATGTTTTTTGATCTCGGTTCATAGAGATTGAGAAAAATAGATCTTTTACAACTAGTTTTAGATTCTAAAGTTAATAGTTAAAACTTAATAACTAATTAAATATCAGTTTAAAAGTTATTTATCAATAATAAAAATTGTACCAGTAGGGTCTGCACGACCGAACATAAGACTCGGCACTTGGTCCAGACCGACCGACATGATCAACATGAAGCTGATTAATGACCAAACATTTGTTAATATGCTTTTATTAGGCTCATTAACGACAAATGATCCACAATAATTATATAAATAAGCACAAATCTCAATGGATCAGTTACGCAATCATCTAATACTAAAAACTGAGTGTCGAGTGCCGAAATTGACTTGAGCATAAAAGTGTCTTTTGTAGGTACCATCCGAGGCCAGAGCTAGCGAGAAGGAAGAGTAGGAGAGCGAGAGTAAAGGAGTCCAACCTAGAGGAAGGACTGAGGAGCAGACCTAAGAGTGATTTAAATCGTTCTTTTGGTTTCAATCCCGTTTGAGAACACAAATCAATTTAAATATTACTAATTTTTTTAGTTTTTAAAATAATATCTAATTTAGTCAATATAAAACAATTAATTATTTTTTATTTCTAAAATTAATTTTTATTTAATAATTTCAGTAAATTTTTTTCATCTTATCTATTATATAGTTTCTTCAACCAATATGACGATGCTTTTCGAGTCAAGTGCAATGTTAAGCAAAACATGGTAGTTATATTGTATAACGTGTACGTGAATGACTCAAAGGAGGTATTCGAAACCAAACTAATCCAAAAAGAATGGAAAAGAATGATGTAGTTACCTGAGCTGGAGTGACTGCAGAAGCAATGTGCCAATGATTGACAGAGCTCGGAGTGATGTACTTCGGCACTGCACCAGATAATACCAATGCAGATATAGCTGATATATGAGAATTCCTGGGAAGAATGAGAAACTCCCCTGGAGAACAAGTGGCCATTATTGCTGCATGTATGCCAGAAGTAGTCCCTCCAACAAGAAACCATGTCTGTGAAGATCCAAACAGTTTGGCTGCTTCAACCTGTGCTTCTAATATGGGACCATGAGAACAAAAGAGATTGCCAAGCTCTGGAAGCATAGGCAAGTCATGAGCAAAGGCTGTTCTTCCAATGACCTCACTCAAGGAAGCAGGTGCAGCATGCCCTCTGTTGTGTCCGGGAAACTGAAAACTTGCAGCATTTTTTAGGGCTGAAGATTTTAGTGCAGTCACTAGAGGAGGAACCCCATTTTGCTGAGACATCTCAAAACCTCAAACTATAGATTTCGTGAAAAACTCCTGCTAAATACAAACCAAGAGTAAGGTTATATTAGATGATATGCACACTCTCAATTATTGTGGAATGAGTAAAATATTAATTCATTATGGAGTGAACAGTATGAAAACCTCAATTATTGGATGATGCTGAATACAGTGTCGTGATCAAGTGCTGCAAAAATTCAGACATAGCAATTAAGGACATAGAAATATACATTGTTGGATGACGCCCACACTCACTCTCGATTATTGTATAGAAATACAGTATATTATTGGATGATGCCCCCACTCACTCTAGATTATTGTCTACTACTAGTATCTTTTCTTTTCACACGTGATATTATAAAATATAATATTTTTATTATATAATTGAATCTGGATGGTTTGCTCCTGTAGCTTTCGAGGAACGAGGAAACTCCATGTACAGAAAATATACCGACGCTCAAGCTTCAAATTCTATATAATGAATATATATAGTGTTAAAATTCAAGTTGAAATACTTACTGTGAGTGTTTTTTTAGGTTTTGATCGGACTGCTCGGGTCTGAATGGATACAATCAGATTCAAAATTCTAAGTTATTTTTTATTGAACTACTCAGATCCGAAATAATGATAACCAAATTCAATACTGAGTTATTGTTGATCGCAGACTTTCTCGTGCCCGAATGGAAGTTATCATAAAATATAATATTTTTATTATATAACTGTTCTGACTGAAATGAAGTAGGTCCAAATCTGGTGGTCTCCCCTTCAACCTTCAAACTTCAAAATTCAAATTTCAAATTCCAGTAATTCAGCTTTCAGAAAATGAGGTGGCTCCAATGCGAAAAGTTAAAACTTGCAGCATCTTTTTGGGCCGAAGATTTGAGTGCAGTGACTAGAGGGGAAATCCCATTTTTCTGAGACATCATGGAAGCCTCAATAGATTTCGTGATAAAGTCCTGTCAAATACAAACAAAGTAGTTTTCTGATCAAGTCCTGCTAAATATATAAAAAACTAAGTAAGGCCTATACTGAAGATGTTAACTTATGTTATTTTCACTGTCTGAGATGTTAACTTTAAGCTGTTCAAATTATATGAAACAGTACAATAATCATGTATTTTTCATATATGCATGTTGTTTTTATTTCTATCTACTCTTTGATCTACCCCAAAATGAGTTGCATTATGGAGTGAAGAGGTGAAGTTTGAAAAAAAGAGAAGGGTATATGCTGACATGTGATGAGGCATAAACTGTTCCATAAATTGATTTGGTTGTTGTCTCTGTTCGACAGACACTCGTTATTACATCCATCACTAGTTTGGTCTAATTTGAGTGCTAAAACTCAACTGAAAAGAGTGTCTGATTTGGTAGGCTAAGGCATTGACTTTACCTAAATCTTCATTGAATCGACTTGAGGCCTTTCATTATTAGAGAGGTGTCTTGATTACAAGTAGATGTAAAAATGATAATAGAAAAAAAAAAATATACTTAGAAATTAAAGTGGAAAAACATAACATAAACAAACAGACAATAACACGTCAAATATTAGGGTAGACTTTTTGTGTTAGCTCATTAAATTTTGAAATAAGGTTGGAAATATTTTCTAAATTTTACAATTTGAAATAAATTTTGTTGTTCAACTCTAGAGTTTGAGAAGTATTTTTTGGAATGGAAAATATGTTAGTTAACTTTTTGGTTGGTGGATTGTTGTTGTCGGGGTGGATTCTATTCGGTCATATGGTTGTTCTTTGAATGGTGTTTCTCTAATGTGTTGTGAGGAGACTTGTTTTCATTTGGTGTTTGTTTTGGACTTTCTGTATTGAAGACTTTCTTTGGACTCTGGGTCTCATGTTAGGTGTTTATGTAGTTATGGTTGAGTTTTTTGGACGAGTTATGTTTGTATTTTGAGGTATGTATAAGGATTGGACCACCTATTTATTTATTTTTTCTTGCCGATAAAAAAATAAATATTAAATTTTGAAATAAGGTAGAAATATTTTCAAAATTTTACAATTCGGAATAAATTTTGTTGTTCAAACTCTAGAGTTTGAGAAGTATTTTTTGGAATGGAAAATAAACTCTACAATTCAAAATATAAAATTGTATTCCAAATCAAAGAGTTTAAATAGTATTTTCTCCATTCAAAAATACCTTCCAAACTTTATAATTCAGAATACATTTGTATTTCAAATTTTAAAGTTAGAAAGATATTTTTTGGATTCAGAAATATTTTTCAAACGGTATAATTCAGAAT
>Ga0123341_1002132_pt1 | contig 15941 bp, 6 predicted proteins | sample Turbeapinknodule_FD_89959 | JGI IMG/M metagenome (GOLD analysis project Ga0123341, IMG submission 89959) | Root nodule microbial communities of legume samples collected from Mexico - Turtle bean Mexico pink nodule | ecosystem: Host-associated > Plants > Roots > Nodule | place: Mexico: Nepantla... | reverse complement strand
TATATATATATATATATATTATTTTGTTTTTTAAGATTTTAATTATTATTAGTAACTCATGTGCCACCTTTGTGACAATAATTTTTCAACTGAAAAGGGATCCCAAAATGTTTTGAGTGACATTGAAATTCCAACTTCAAACTTGGTTGTCTTGAATTGCCATAATTTCTGTGTTTCCAAAATACATGACAATAACCAAGTTTGTCATCTGGTGCATGATGGTACAGTGACCTGTTTTGTTCTCTGTGGATTCTATAATGATGAAAGTAAAATTAAATATTATGTACCTCACTGCTAAGTTTGGATACCCCACTGTTGATGGGGGCCAAAATAAACTTTCTAGATATAAATTACATGCTTTAATAGAGCTTAATAGACCATAGTTAACCTATGGTAGTAAAATTGAGATACAAGTAGTAGTGTATCATATGAATCGTTAATTGTTTCGTATCGTGAATGATAATATTCATAAACATTAAAAATTTAATATATACTTAAATATATAAAATATGTATACATGCAAGATACAATAAATTATATATATATGTGCATATATATATACCACACAATTTCACTAAAACAACCTCTAAAAAAATAATCCTCTAAAAAAATAATGTGGTGCATACATGTTATTAAACAAATTTTGTCTATCTTTTTTTATTTACTCATTTTTTAAAATCTACACTGATTCATACAATACGGAATCGTTTTCGTTCCACGATTCAGCGATTCTTCGTGCGAATCGCACGATACAGCTAAGATTCAGGGACAAAATAGATTCTTCAAACGATTCGTATCGTGGGAAGGTGAAACCGTATCGTTTCGTACTATACGTATCGTGAATCGTAAGATACTAACTACTGTGGTCCTAACACTGATATTAGTATAATGACTAATGTTAATATTTATTCACGTCGAATAAATACATGTTCATTATGATCCTATAAATATCACAATCAAAATAAATATAGGTTTTGAAAAGTACTTATTATCATCAATTACTATATCTCTAATAGTAACGCATAGAAGTACCTTTACAGGTACACCACTCTCCACTTGTTAGATATAATATTGTTAGTGCAATTACATAGTTAATATTTTCTGTTTTAGTAGCTTCATTACATAGGTATTTTCCTTTTAATAAATATATGTTCTAACCCTATGTAACATACTGAATAAAGAATAATATTTCTTTACCATTTCTCTCTCACTCTTCTTGATACACTTACACCTCTCGAGACTTAAAACCAAGAACACTGATATCACGACAAAAACAACTAGAAGAACAAGATATTCATGGTATACAAGAACATTAGTGTCCAATGTGAGATTGAAAAGGATTGCAAAGAACTTTATGACAACTACGAAAAGTCGAGCTAACCAACTGAGAAACAATGAAAATGGGCATGTGGCGCTACTCATGACCCTCCAGGGCAAGATGATCAAGATGAACGAAAGAATGAGGAGAAAATTTGAACCCTCCGTCCGAGATTGAGAACTAAGAACAGTGTGACCATCACAGAGATAATCAGAAAAATTAGACCTTCTTGAACCAAATTAAGATATATTTTTGAGATGTGAAAATAAACACCTTAATTTAAAAAGAAAATTGAATTATCTAATCAATCAATAAAAACACATATATGCTGCATAGAAGAGGAATTGCATAGTTTAATCATTTGTGTAATAATTTTTGCTTTTCATAAATTATTGTGAGTGAGGTCTATTTAGTTTGGGAAGTGCACAACACAAAGTCATACTCTTATGTTCCTTCTTATTCGTCTAATGTTTTTGGTGAGAGTAAAAGCATAGCCATAAAAGTGCATTCCTTTTGACAAAGGCAAAGTAGAATATATGGAGAGAAATAACCACAATGACCCATGTGTGTACCTCTCATGGTGATTGATAGGAGGGAATGCTTTAAAAGTTTCAAAGGGTCCACAATCTCTAACTTACATGGATTAAATTATTTTAAAGATATCAAAGTATGATTTTTTTCATAATATTATAATCTCTTCCTCTCTTTTAATGACACCTTGAATTAGCCTTAAAAACATTTTTAATTGTCATGTTTTTCCAATCAATGTTTAATTTTCAATTTAATGCAACATAACAATAACTAAAAAAAGTCTTAAAGAACTCAAAATAAAAATGGTGGAGTGTCTATTATTGTTACTCCATTTAAGAATTTTGTATGATTTAATAAGGCTATTTACTTATGCTAATCACATAAAAAATGTATAAATAGTTATTCTAAAAAAGACATTTTTGTGTGTGAATATACTCAAAAGTACTTTTGCATGTAAGAAAACTTCTCGATGATAATTTCAGATTATATAATATTTTAAGAAATCTAAACAAAAACATTAGTTCTTTTTTTAAAAATAAATAGTAATTTTGTGTTTCTGAAATTTGGACACGAAAAATTAAAGCATACACATGCATCATTCATGGTAAGTGTCTGTTTCATAAGTTCAACAAATTTTACAGTTTTACATAATAATAAATTTATTTACTTTCACATCATTACAGCATTTAATGATAACTAAACTCCCCAAAAAAATCCTTGATATTTTATTTCTCTTTAACAAAATAATCTTTATTTTAATATAATTTGTCCATTATTTTCAATTCAATATGTTGTAGTTTTTATATTCTTTTAACTTTTATCTTCGATTTAAATATTCTTTTACTATTTTAATTTTCTAATATGAAAAAATATAATTCTAGTTTAATTATAATATATATATATATATATATTAATGAGTTGATTGAATCTAAACTTACATATTCATTTAAAGTATTATTAAAAAAACATTTTGATTAGTTAAAATATAAAAAAATGTTTCCGAATTAAACTGAAATGAAATAAAAAACACTATCATAAAATTAAATATTATTAAATACATACAAGTATATATATATATATATATATATAATATTAAAAATGAAAGAACCCTATTTTGGTGGCTAAGTTCTGAATCAGATGTAGAGTTTTGAAGTTTGAAAGCTTTCAACTGAGATTCAACCAACGAGTGCCTTGACAGTTTTTTGAGTTTGTCATATATATATATATAGATATATATATACACATATATGTAAATATATGTTTACACGGTCAATTCCATTTCGTTTCCAATCTCAAATTGTTCTTCACCAACCCCATCTCAGGTTCTCTCTTCTTCTTGTCTTGGATTATGCATATATTTCCTATTTTGCCCCTCTTTCTCACTGTACTTATTCTGCTTCTACGATTCTCTTTTGCATTCTCGCTGATTCCATTCCAACCCTTTTGTACTTCTCAACTTTTTTACACTGTACTTACTACCATTCGCCACAAAAAAAATTTCATGGGTTTGAGCCAAATTTTGTTTTTTCTTGCTATTTCTTGCTTCTTGTTCTGTTTCTCTGTTTAGTTTGTAATTCCCGTTCCTTCGCTGGTTTCCTCACTCTGTTGTGTTTAATTCTGCGGAAAGAAATCTGGGGCAGGAAAAAGTTTGAATTTTTCAGTTGCTTAGTTTTTTTTTCTTTGAGGATCTTATCTTGGTTGGGTGAAGGGCAAAGTAGTAGAAGAGGGTGGGGGAGGGGAGAATCGTGATTTGAAATGTAGGATATCAATTGTGATTTGTGAAATAAGGGGAGAAAAAATAGTGATTTGTGAGGAAAAAAAAAGGGGGGAAAGTTTGAATTTTTCAAAAAAGTTATTTTTTTGTTATGTGAGGAATTTTCTTGTCTTTGAGTTAAGGGAATAGCATAAGAGGGAACGGGGGTAGGATAATTGCTACTTGTGAACGTAGGATTTCACTGTTGTTACTCCATTCTAAATTTTCAGAACTTTGTTTCCTCTCTTTTTTCTTTGCCTTCCATACAAATGAAAAGTAGTAAGAAGGGCTACAAAAGGAGACAGATATTCGTTAATTTTTTAATGTTTGTGGGAAAAAAATGTGCTTATATGAGCAATTGGCTGTATTAGGAGTAGTACTTGTCAAGTGCAAGATAATGAAATAGTTGAAAGATTAGGTAATGGGGGAGATTTTGAAAGGAATAAAAATTTCAAATGTCAACAGATTGCAAGTTGGGGAGAAGAAGGGTGGGGGCGGGGGGATAGGTGTATTCCCCCAAATATGGGTCATGGGTTTAGTGGAATTAATGAAAGGCAGATACTTGCACTTTAGGGGATTTCTTCTGAATGGGAATTAGGAAATTAAATTGATCCTTGCTGGTGTGTATAAACCAAACCCTGTGTATGTGTGCCAAGGTCCTTTTAATTTTTCAATTTAATATTAATTTAAATTTCTTTTAAGTTCTCCAATACTGGCACTTATTTCTGCATTCAAAATTCAAAATTGTGGAATTGGTTAACAGATAAAGTGCAGATCATTAGTGGTTAAAAAATAAAGACTTTGAGGTTTTCTGTTCATTTTAAATTATTTAGTGCAACACCCGGAGGAGTTCCCTTTACAGATTAAGATGGCATGGTAGTAATAATTCATTATGAATCTCAATTAAAAAAAGTTGGTGTTAGCAGATAAATTTGTTTTATATTTTTTAAAAATTTCATTTTGCAATTTTTTTCATTAAGTATTCTTTTGTGCTTCAATTCCCAACTTTACTTGTCAAGGAATATGTAGTGAACCATCTTTCTGCTGCTTATCCTGTCTAGTTTCTGTTTGCCATGGCCATGACTAATATATGCGTGAAAAATTGATTTATTTATTTTATGTGTGTGTGATTGAGGATGCTAATTTTGATTTATTGATTTTGAGACTTCAACATAGGGATAAATTTTGGTGTTTTACTTTGCTTAAAGCTGATACATTTTTTCTTCATTGTAGGCAAAAAGTATGCCTTTGAAGGAATCAAGTAAGTCTTTTTGGTGGATTTTGTGGTATTGATTTTCAGTATCTGATTTATGGTTTGAGCTTCTATTGAGAAACTGAGATACAGGTTGATCACATAGGAATATCAAGTACTCTATCAGATTTCATGCCTGCCATGAAAAAGGTTGTTTGGTGTTGTTGTAATACCTTTGACTTGACTAATCCTTCTCTTATGTTCTTTTAAATATTATGTGATGATGCTGGGGGATTGCACATGTAAATAGAAATTAGTAACAAGAATTTGCTATTAATTGTGTCATCTCTCTCGCTCTCTCAGTCAATTATTGGTCAAAGATAATAATTTTTACCTTTCAATTTTGAATGAGTATCCCCTTTAAACTTTTTATTTTGAGAATGATAGCATTGTTCTCTTGTGGAAATAAGTTTTAACTGAAGTTTTATAAAGCTTTTATTTGCCTCTTTCTTGCTGTTTATATATCTTTAGTTGGTCCTTTTAAGTTAAGATGACCTTTTTAATCAAACAATTTATTTTGATTTTGATGGGTTTTTCTTATCAAATTTTACTTTTTTTATAGAATATGTTGTTGGTAGTCCATTGCTATTGTGTTAGTCAAGTCAATAAGAATTTTGACTTTTGAATGAATTGTTGCATTTGTTCTGTAGTTGAGTTCCTTTTCTTTCCTGTTTAACAGAATTCTGAGCAGACTCCTTTTGGATCTGTATTCAACAAGTTGGTGAAGGAGCTTGGAGAACCTGTTGACTTTGAACTTCCAGATTGGTTTAATAAATCGAAGCCAATGCAGTACACCTATATAAAACGCAGTATCCTTCGTATTTGTTCTGAAATGTTCACAGTAACTGTATATCTTTCATGTAGAGCAGTATGGTTTATAAGTGAATTTGCATGTGTTGTTAACCCTGCTTGAATGCTAAGTTGTTTTTAATTTCCTCATTGCCTCTGAATTATGTAATCCTGTTTTACTTAGTTGTCTGTTTAGATGGTAGCTGGAGTTTTAGATAATCTTCTATATTGTTTGTTTTACAAATTTAAGATATATATCTCACTAAGAAGGTCAAGAGATCCCGGTTTGATGACGATGGAATATTCTGTTCCTGTGCTCCTTCAGCTGGATCTACTAGTGTATGTGGTAGAGATTGCCACTGTGGGTAAGTATTCCATTTGTATGTGCTTTAGGGCAATTTTTATGTGTTTATTCTCATTTTAGTACATTCAGACTCCATCTTAAGTAATGTTCCTGAATCTACCTTAATTTCTATTATTTATTTGTATTTATAAAGTTTAGTGTCCAGTCAACCATCCAAAATCATCGTTGTTTTTTTTTCAGAATTTTTTTTTTGGTGTCTGTCTGTGTACTTGTGTTTCAATAAGCTGTATAGTGTAGTTAACTAAGTCTGCATAAGCAAGTTTAGTTCATCAAATATGGTCACTATTGGTATTTCTGTATATTCTCATTGTTGCTTGATCTGAGCCTTTATAATGGTTGTTTCCCAAGGTAGCATGCTGCATTCCTCGAACCCCACAAAACCAATAAGGAATGGGATGGTGTACCTTTAGATTCCATTAGTTTAAGAGAATAGCATGTACTTTGACTAATCAGGCCAGTTTTTAGCCTTCTGAAGTGGTGTTATGTTTAAAATGGCTGGAAGTGTTATTGTTTCTAGATTTTGTGGGTGCACCTAGTTCTTTGTTTTATTATTTAATACAAAGTCTCTACTTGTTTATTATATCATATAATATTACAGATGCAAGTATATCAGCATAATTTTAAGTCATAATTCATTCATTATGTTGACTGTTTCGGTAGGATGCTTCTGTCTAGCTGTTCATCAGGCTGTAAATGTGGGAGCTCTTGTCTTAACAAACCATTCCAGAATCGCCCTGCGAAAAAGATGAAATTGGTTAAGGTATAAATTTCTGGCTCAGGATTTTTTTGTTAAAATATAGTTCTCAAAAGTTATTCCTGTATTTTTCTTTTCATTGCAAAATCATGATTCTGTTTAGAGGTCGTTGAACCTTGTTTAGGTAATGTTTGCATGTGTACTGCACTGACATGTTTATGTAATTTTGCTTCTCTTCTTGTTTTTCATTTTATTTTGTGTATATATTGCAGTGTGTTTCTTTACATTTTTTTGTCTTGAAAGTTCTTTAGACTTATTCTAGTCAGTTTTGCTAAAGAAACATATAAAACATTTACAGTCATAAAAGTAACTTTGAAATTTTGAAAAATAATAACTATATTCCTTTCTTAATGTCCTTATTCTCCCTGCTCTTTCTCCACCACTTTTCTATCATCACAACACAATACTTTATTTTTGTTCTCATGGATAGATGAGTTTATTCTAGTTAGATTATTTGAATTTGTATAATCACTTGCATTTCTCTTCTAATATCTACACTTAACATGATGAGGTTTAACGGTTCTGTAGACTGAGAAATGTGGTTCTGGAATTGTGGCGGATGAAGATATCAAGCTTGGGGAGTTTGTTATAGAATATGTTGGAGAAGGTGATTGTTTTCCTATGATATTTATAAAATGAGTTTTTACTTAACTATTTTGAAAGCTACTTATGAGTGTTGCCTTTCTCAACAGTTATTGATGACAAAACATGTGAGGAAAGGCTTTGGAACATGAAACATCGTGGGGAAACAAACTTCTACTTATGTGAAATTAATCGAGATATGGTGATAGATGCAACATATAAGGGAAACAAATCAAGATACATCAACCATAGTTGCTGCCCCAATACTGAGATGCAGAAATGGTTTATTACTAATTTTTTTATTTGTATGATGATGTTGCAGCAGGATTTAGACATTTCCTGTAATACGTGCATTTTTCCCCATTTTTTAAGGATAATTGATGGTGAAACAAGAATTGGCATATTTGCTACTCGGGACATACAAAAGGGCGAACATCTGACTTACGATTACCAGTATGAGCACTTTCCCGTTTCTTTGCTTTACACACCCTTTAAGTTTTGGTGTTGTTGGTTTCTCCTGAGTTATGCTAGCATGACTCTGGCTGGCTGGTAGTTTCTAACTACTTTGCAGGTTTGTTCAATTTGGTGCAGATCAAGATTGCCACTGTGGTGCTGCTTCGTGTAGGCGCAAATTGGGTGTCCGACCTACCAAGCCTAAAATGTCTTCAGATGCTGCATTAAAATTAGTTACATACCAGGTGGCTTCATCTTCTCGTGAAAAAGTAGCCATTCTATTTATGCTTCTCTCTCTAATCTCCATGACACTTTAATTATAACTAAGTACTATAAGTTAGATTATTTCAGTGACTTGTCCTAATAATCAGATGTACTAGCTAAGATTTTATTTGTGAAAGGTGGTTAGTCCTGTATCACAATTTTCCTAATCATAAGTTCAAGAAACAATGATGTAACATTTTTTATGCTTTGGGTTTATGTTGGGAATTTATTATTTGTTTCGTAAGTTATATATCATTTCAGTGCTGCATTTTTACATTAAAAAAAATAATAAAAGAACAAACTCCATTATTTTGTAAAAGAATTGAGGGTAAATGACTAACAGGAGGATTAAATAATGCTGAGTTTGATCACTACTCAAGCCCATAGGTGTAACTGAATGAATTGTTAGGGCATGACTTTTTTGGTATGATGATACAATTGGACATTGCAATATATATATCGGCTGGGCTGATTAACAGTCTTTTACAGGGAAACAAATCTGTACATAGATTAGGGAGATAAAAGGAAACAATGGGGACAAATTTTGAGTTAAATCTACCCTCTCTTAGGTCGGTGAATGCCAAAATTATGTCAAAACTGTTCTTTAGGAAATCCTTTGGTTTGAAACACTAAAGGAACATTTTTATGATATTGAACTGGGTTGTGTGCAATACCTGTCGCAAAATGGCTTCATACTGCCTGAAAGTCTGCATTGACACATGTCCTCACAACATTTTGTTTTTTTCTTCTGTCTGTCACTGAATTATACTCCTAAAAGCATACAGTAAACTGTGAGGTGGATCTCCTGAGTAATTGGTTACATTTTTAAAGCCATCCAGTGGTGCTGACACTATACAGGGATAGTGCATAGTGGAATGTTACTATTCTAAACTTCTTTATAATTATAGCTATTTACATATAAATTCTCAAAAACTATGATATTCATAATTAACAGTAAAAAGCCATTTAGGTGTCTTGAACAGAACATATAGATGCCAACCAAAGTCTAAAAGTCCTTTTTTTGGAACCAACGCATAGCACTGCCATTGTGGCTGCTACCATTGTTGTTCAGCCCGCTATTTCATTAGTTATAAGAGCTACAGAAATTTGCTCCGCTATAGAAGCCCTTGTTGTGGCACTTGGCCACTCTGCTCCGCATCTATTGCGCACTGTTTGAAACCCTATTGAGCATCCGTAAATTATCTTAATAACAAATAGAGAAAATTTATTGCTCAATAGAGAATCAGAGAAGAGAATTGGAGTTCATTGATATTCATTTCCATAAGCTCCTTCTAGGAGAGAAAAATAGGAAGAAAATTTGAAATAAATCTCTTCCTGAGCTTAATCTGTAGTTTTCTAGTATAGTTTTTCTATTTTTTTTCTATATTTTTAACTAGTGCATAAGCTAATTTTAGTTTACGAAAGAGTTAAATTTATCTTTTTCTTCATATTTTTCTTCTCTAAAAGAGCTTATGGAGAAGCTCATCCAAACAAACCCTAACAATCTAACAACTTAAAGGCATTTTAGATACTGATAAGAACTTTAGGAAAATTGACAAGAACTTTACTGCTGTGTTAATTAAGGAGGGAGAGCCCAAAGTCCTATCATAGTACTCTCTCTGAGAGACAGTGACTCACTCTATGACACTTCACTCTACTTCTTTGTTGGTAACCTTTTTGAGATATCAACAACTGACTCTAATACCAATTAATTAGAGACTTGGTGAACTACACCAAAAAAGCTTGCCTTAAGGGGGGAGAATAAGCACTTAAACTACTGAGCACATTCCATACTACTAATTAGCATAATCACTTCTATTGAATTTAGTATATACATGTATATTAAGTTATAAAATCTGTTTTGCTGACTAATTGTGTACTTTTGTCTGGACAGGTTTATCAGAATGGACGTTTGCAAATTGGTAGGTTTACTTGCTAGTCATTTCCTATTTTTTTTCTTCTAGAAGTAAATATGCATAAAATCTTGATTAGTTTCTTTTAATTTATCTTCTATATATAAAATACCCTTTCCCTGTTGTACTTGGTTTTTCAGGAAGTTCTCGTGTTGACCACCGAAAATGCTTACATAATTGCATTGGTGAAGTTATTAGGATAAAACGCTTTGAAAAGGAGAGGTATGTTAAAATTGTCCCTTTTGTGGCACTGTGTCGTATGAAGCTTATGTATGTACGTTTTCTTAAGTTAACTAACTTGATGAAGTCATAAGTACACTATATCCTTAATCATTTCCATTCTTAAAATGCTACAGGTTTGGAGTCATTAAACGATTTGATAAATATTCTCGAAAACATTCAGTAAGGGATTTCTTTGTCTGGATTTTGACAATTTAGGTGAAATTTGTCATCAAATATGAATATGTATTTATTTTTGCTTTTGCAGATCATGTTTGAGGATGGTCGTGTTGAACTTTATGACATGTCAAAAGAGGACTGGGAACTTGTGAGATAGTGATGCAATTGTTTGGTAGGAACTACTTTGTGAATACTTCTTTTGCATGATTTATTTATCTGCATGACATTCTGATATATTGTATTTTAATTGGTATCTCTCCAAATTGACACACTTTAGTTTGATTTGTCGACTTGGGAAATGGGTGAAATAATTTAGTTGGTCTGATTTTAGTGTATATGTTTATTAGGGCATGTTATTTAGTTTTGAATATATTGATTACTTAATACCTCTGTGTGTTGTTCAGGTGCAGGTGAAAGGAAGTGAAAAAGTGAATTGCAGTCATTATTCTTTCATTGCATGTGCATAATTCTTGTTGTTGCTCTGAAGCTCCGATCAACAGAATATGAAGCTGGATATATGAAAACACAAGTCTTACTGATTGAAGATATTAATAAGTTTTGTTTTCTACTGACAAACTGTATCGTATTAGCCTAGATGATTGTTGTTCAACGTACTGGAAATAATCCTTGTATTTTTTAGAATCCTAAGTACTCTCTAAAATGAGAATTCATCATCTTAGATATATTTGTAGTTGTTGTTTCAACTGTATTCTTTTACTTCCTAATTTTCGAGTATAAGGTTATCAGTGATAATGGGGGAGTTCAGATGAAAAAAACAAGGAAAAACTTGTTAAATATGCATCACTCTTTGATCAATGCTGATGACTGATAAAGTGGGGCACATTATAATCTTCCTCTGACTTGTATTGTAAGAGTCATTTTAATTGTTACATGTAAAATCAGTGTTTGACTGTGTTGCATTTATTTTCTATTATTGAATGTTACATGACCAATGCAAACACTCTGAAGTTGTTGCATACATGTTTGGATATACATGATCCGTCTACTTATGAGATCATCTGAGAAGGAATACATACAATAACTTATGAGATCATCTGAGAAGGATACCTACAATAACTTATGAGATCACCTGAGAAGGAATACCTACAATGACAACTTTATATTTAATTCACTAAATATGTTTCACAATTATATACTATGTAAATTCTAATATGGGAGTAACTTTTACCTTATGCATAGAAAAGTCTTTTTCCATATTTTTTTTGTCAAAAATAAATTTTAGTTAAAAGAAACACAATTTTGAATATTCTAGATTTATGAATCCAAAATAGAAAAATTGTGTTCTAGAAAAAGAATTTGATGTGGTTTATCTACAAGAGTCAGAAAATGACTTAGACATTGATAATGACCCAATTTCATTTTAGAAGTCATCAATGGTGATAATTCTGATAAATGATTAGATGCCATGAAAGATGAGCTTAAATCAATGGCATACAATTAATGTATGGGACCTTATGGAATTGTTAGAATGATGTAAAAAAGTTGGGTGAAAATAGGTTTTTAAGACTAAATGTGACTCTCATGACAATATCGAATGTTATAAGGTCCGACTTGTTGCCAAACATTTTATTTAAAAGAATCACATTGATTATAAGAAAATAATTAAACTATAGTAATAACACCAAGTATATTTATTTTTTATCTTTCTTTAGGTTGATTGACTTGGTTCATCATGATCTGTGGTATAATCTCAATTTTTGTAGGGTATGATTAAAAATATAATATCAATAGATAGCTATATATTGTTCCTTTTTAAGACAGTTCAGATTAGAGTAGTTAGGTAAGGTGGGTACTAAATGAACTAATACAAGCACGCAATTATCCAATAACTGATTTGGACTTTATTAGAATAATTTGTTTCTCTAAGTTGTTTTGGCGAATTTCCATTGTCAAGTTTTCATTCTGGTTTGTCTGCAAGTTTATAATATATATATATATAGATATAGACACACACATTATGTACTGATAGAAGGAAACTGAGATTCATTCTGAATGAAGCTTTAAACCATTCGAGCCTCTGATTTTGATCATATGGTTCACTGAAGGATAGCAGGTAAATTTTAGTATTGTAGTAATTTGTTGCTAACTTGTTTACTGATTCTGTTATTAATATTTACACATCAAATTTTGTCTGCTGCTGCATTGATTTGGTATACTAGAACTTTACTAGTTTGTATAATTGTAGTATAAAAAAAAAGATAGGTACCAAATTGTGAGAGTGTATAATACTGGTGTGTATTTATTGTGCTGTAATTTTTATTGGTGTGTATTTATACGTAAAATTCATTACAATGCTGAATCAATAAACTGCTGCACATTATAATATTTTCATCCGAATGCCCTTATGTAATAGTTTTGGAATCCCTTTCTGGATTGACAAAATAGGTTTCCGAAAACACGATTTTGGATGAAATGTAAATATGATCAATGGGTAACAATTACTTCTTGCATCCAATGATTTTTAATCGTGCATCCAATCAATTTTTAAATTTATAAAATTCAAGATTTATTGTATTTGACATTTTTTAGTATAATGTTTTTTAGTTTTATACTTTATTTTATATTTTGTTAATTATTTTTTTAGATTTTATGACTTTAAAAAAGAATGAACAAAAATAAGCTAATGAAAACACAACTACTACGTCATAAATAAATAAAAAAACACCACAAAACATATCTCAACTACATTATACTAAAAAATAGAATTTAAAAAAATAAAATATATATATATATATATGCGGAGAATTTGCCAAAAAACATATATAAACGAGAACATATGATTAATTATTTTTTTTACTAAAATTAATTATTAAAAAATCAATGAATATTTAATGTAATACAATATTTATTTAAAATTAGTTATTTTTGAAAAAATATATTAATCTTACATTTGGACGTATTCTTCTTAAAATATTTCCAAATACTTTTGCATTTAAAAATAGAAAAATAATATTTAGGTAAAAAACTAAAATTTAAAATAACTTGAAACATTTTATTTGAGTCACTCTGCAAACATATTCCAACCCCATTAGGGTTTGCAGTCTCAGTCTCTCAGTCTCATTCTGTGTGTTCAGATCAGAATCGTATCCGCTTTTGTTCGATTCCCAAACATGGCGACTCAGATGAGTAAGAAGAGAAAGGTTAGTTGTTTACCGAATCACAAACAATAACAATTTCTCTTTCTCTCTCATTTTTTTCTTATTTCTGTGAATTCAATATTTGAACGGCGTTACTGTACAGTTTGTTGCGGACGGAGTGTTCTTCGCGGAACTGAACGAGGTTCTCACGCGTGAGTTGGCGGAGGATGGTTATTCCGGCGTCGAGGTTAGGGTTACGCCTATGCGCACCGAGATCATCATCAGAGCCACCAGAACCCAAGCCGTTCTCGGTAATTGCGATTCTAGAACCTCTGTTACCATGGTTGACTAGAATGTTAGTTTATTGATTGTGTGTTTTGATGTGCAGGTGAGAAGGGAAGGAGAATTAGGGAACTGACCTCAGTGGTGCAGAAGAGGTTCAAGTTTCCTGAGAACAGTGTTGAGCTTTATGCGGAAAAGGTGAACAACAGAGGTCTATGTGCCATTGCTCAGGCTGAGTCTCTTCGTTACAAGCTCCTCGGTGGTCTTGCTGTTCGCAGGTATGCTTAATTTTTAGCAAATTTATTCATTTATATAATAATCATAATATATCTGATTTTTAGAGTTATCAATAGGCAGGATTTTTAGTTTTGTGTATGTTGAATCTGCACACTACTTGCTTAATGTTTATGTTTTATTGTGGTAGATTGATTTAGTGAAGCTTTTGCAAAATTGTTTGTTCTAGGAAAGCAGGAAATTGATTTTGGTTAAAACATTAGTTTTCAAGTGAAGTGTCGTATGTCTGGATTCTTCTATCCTGATAGCAATTAATTTTTCAACCTAATTTTAAGTAATTTTTTATCACTTCTAGTCAAACAAGGTTTGAAGCAAAATTGATTTTACCTAGCTAAAATCAATTAGGTACAGCATATAGCAGTTTTCCAACATCTATATTAAATACCTATTCTAACACTCCCCCTAAAGCTGGAGGATACAAATTATACATTCTAGTTTGGAACTTAATAAATTCAATATGAGGTCCCCTTAAGGATTTTGTTAACACATCTGCAAGTTGATCATTGAATTTGACAAACTCAGTACAAATTTCCTTGGACAACAACTTTTCCCAAATAAAATGACAGTTAATATCTGTGTTTAGTTTTCTTATGGAACACTATGTGAAGAGCAGCTTGGTTATCACAATACATCTTCGTTTGTTGAATCTCACAAGTTAAGTTTTTGAAGGAATTGTTTCACAAGAGACACCATTGGCCACATGAACTGACTAACAACACCAATTCTAAAAGAAAAATCAGGTCTAGTAAAAGTAATATAAATAAGTTTTTAAACCCTTCTATATATTTTGGATCAGAGGAAGATTCAACTTGATTCGTCATTAATTTCTGATTTTGGTCCATAGAACTATCCACTGGTCTTCCGTCAATCATATCTGTCTCTTGTAGGATATTTAGAGCTTACTTCCTTTGAGAGATTACACCATCTTCTTTTGACTGAACTACTTCAGTACCCAAGAAGTATTTAGAAATGTTTACGTAAGTGTTCCTTTAGCAAATATTATAGTAGTATCATTCCCTGTAATGATTATAGCATCAACATGCATTATCTAAGTAAACACATTTTCCATGAGACAAATTTAACAGCACGGGCAGAGAGTTCATCCAACCCTAGAGACAAATCATGAACAAAACATACACAACTAAACACACATGAGGAAATATAAAAGAGAGAATCATTTGGAAAAAGAATGGAATAAGGAATCTTATTGTTGAAAATAGAAGACGATTTTCTCTTAATAAGAAAACAAGTAGTTAGGATAATATCGCCCAAATGATGGACTGGTATATTGGCAATAAGCAATAAGGTACGAACATGTGTCTGTTTTTCCTCTTTGAAATACCATTTATGTTGAGGTGTGTGAGGACAAGTAGATTGGTGTAAAATGCCATGTGAACTTAAAACTGCACAGAAATTAGAGGATAAATACTCTTTGACATTGCCACTTAAAATTTCAATTACTGACAAAATTGATCTTGATGTTTGTTCACGTGATGATGAGTGGATCATGGAAGATGACCATCTGCAAAATTAAGGATTAAGTTTTGATGTAGACAACTTGGATTTGGATGAAACTTGGTTCTGGTCCAAGTTGAGGAAGATGAAAGTACACCTCAAGATGATTTAGACATTACTAATTTGATGGTGAAGGAGATGGAATTGGAAATGATGCAGTTGAAGGACTCTTGTGCAATTATGTTTTTAACTTGCAATGTTATATCTTGGCGATGGATTATTGTTTTATACCTAAGTTGGATGGAGCTATTGGCTTACTATTTGTTTAACTAGGATGGGTGTTTACTATATAATTATTGGCTTACTGTTTTATATGCTTGTTATATATATATATATATATATATATATATATATATATATATATATATATATATTTTTTT